>Ga0163162_10000956_pt1 | contig 26818 bp, 23 predicted proteins | sample S55metaG_FD_115310 | JGI IMG/M metagenome (GOLD analysis project Ga0163162, IMG submission 115310) | Switchgrass rhizosphere microbial communities from Kellogg Biological Station, Michigan, USA - S5-5 metaG | ecosystem: Host-associated > Plants > Roots > Rhizosphere > Soil | place: USA... | reverse complement strand
GGTCCCGATGGTACTGCCGAGATGGTCTACATCCGCGCCAGTCCTGACTGCCCGGCCTCCCAGGACTGTCTGCAATACGTCCCGCTTCTCCATGGACGGATCCTCTGGGACATGTACCCGCAGTTCCAGGCATCCGCACCCGTTGTGCCCGACGTGTGGAACCACCTTCGCCTCGTTGTCGCCGGGCGACGCCTGGCTGTCTTCGTCAACCACCAGAGCGAGCCGAGTCTGACGGCAAGACTCCAGGGCGAGGGCCGCTCAGGCACCCTGGCACTCGAGGGCAAGGCCGTCTACGCCAACCTGACTATTACTCCTGCGTTGCCCAAGGGCATTGTGTGGCGCACGCCCGACACCCCCCAGCAGGCAGGGTCCATGGTGACGCGTTGGGCCGTCACGCCGCCCGCGCCACTTGGTCACGCAGGCGAACCAACTGCTGACGACCAGCCGGCAGTTGGCTGGTCAGCTCTGCGCGTGGACGAAGGCGGCCTCGTGAACCTCGCCCGCCGCTTCCCGCCGACCGCACGCGGCGCTCTCCGCCAGTACGCCTGGCTTCGCACTACGCTGGTCGCTGCCCACGCCCAGACCCGCCACGTCGCGCTCGGCTTTCTCCGAGAAGTCGCCGTATTTGTCAACGGCAAGGAAGTGTTTGCTGGCAAGAACCTATACAACGTGCCCGGTAGCCGTCTGCCGCCCGACGGGCGGCTCTCGCTCGATAATGCAGGGTTTGACATCGAGTTGAAAAAAGGCCTGAACAACGTGGTGGTCGCCATCGACGCCAACACGCCTGACATGCGCGGCCGTTACGGCTGGGGGCTGGAAATGAAACTTGACAAGGCCGAGGGCATACGAGGCCTGTGACAGACCGTGTGCGTAGGCGCGCTGCGAACGTGATGCCCGCTTATGATCCCAAGTGGGCTAGTCCACAGCTCGCGAACAACCGCATGTAGACTACGCCGTGCTACGCATAGCCAAGATATGCCGAATTCGCGCATGAAGACTTATAAGCTTTCTGGGGTCTGATATATGAGGAGATCATCTCTTCAATTAATGATGATTGCAGCGAGTGCCTTCGTTTCTTCTGCAGCGTGCGGTAGCACCCTGCTAGGGAAGTGGGCTCTGTCCGTGGAGAACCCCGAGCACCGTGCAATTGCCACGCTCAAGGTGGAGTTCACAGACGAGACCGCCAGATCTTGTTTGGGAGGAGACTGGAAGGTTGTAAAGGTAGAGTCGGCCTCAACTCTCGATGAGAATTTCTTTCCGGCGTCTGACCCGCTCGCTTATCGAATAGAGAACGAGCAACTCACTATCGGTCGGAACGAAATGTGCGATGCATATCTTTTGCTGGAGGGAGCATTGAACGGTCCCACAGTTATAGGTACGTACCGCACCTTTGGGCAATTAGGAAGCAGTCAGCTTGGCTACTTCAGTCTGAGGCAGACTTTTTGACGCCGGTGCCATAGCGGATACTAAGGCCACCAGGCTTATTCACTGGATCCGACTGTCCATTCCCGTTGCATGGATCAGCGCGGGATCGCCATACCCAACAGAACGGCTTCATAAGGTGCGAAGGAAGGCCAACAGGTCGCTGCGCTGACTTGCCGTAAGCTGTATCGGCTGCCCTGTTGCCAGGCCGCGATAATAGACCTCCATCTGCACCGCTTGCTCAAGCGTCGCCACGCTGCCGTCATGCATGTATGGGGCGGTTTGTGCGACGTGTAGCAAGGACGGCGTTCGATAGGTATTGATGTCATTGAGCGAATGTGTGACCAGGAATCGGCCGAGTTCCGCCGTGCCGTCCTTGCGACCGGCGAGTTCCGCCACCGACCTAGGCGATGAATCTGCCTGGTTGGTTTGTGCTGTCAAGGTCGGCAGCTGCTCGGCCACGTGGCCCGCGCCCAAAGCAGACGGATGGAACGCGCCATCGGCATACGCGCGATGCGATCCCTCGCCAGCGTGGCAGCTTGCGCACTCACCCTCATGTTCAAAAATCTCGCGGCCTCGGCGGACGGCCTGTGCATCGGCTGTTTGCGTAGAGCGCTCAGGTATGGCGCTTAGCGTCGTTACATAGGCCACTAGTGCATCTTGCACGTGTTGCTCAGTGATATTCCCCGGCCCACCGAATGAGCCAGCAAAGCGAGGGCCATAGCCTGCGCCCTTAAGCTTCTGCACAAGCTCCGTCTCATTGCCCAAACCCATTTCATAGGAAGTGAACAAAGGATCCGTCACCGCCTCCCGTATGGATGCTTGCCGGCCATCCCAGAAGAACGAAGTCTGCTCGCCAACATTCAGCAGACTGGGCGCATTGCGATTTCCGTTCAGTCCATGCACGCCGATGGAGGTCTGCCGTTTTTCGGCAAATGCATGATCTGGCTGGTGGCACGAGGCGCACGACACCTTGCCGTCGGCACTCAACGCCTTTTCTGAAAACAACAACTTGCCGAGCATCGCAACGTCGCCATTTCTTATTTCCGGCGATTGCGCAAAGACGACGCACGTCGCAAAACTGCAAACGAAGAGAAGTAAAAGACGAAAGATCAAGCGGAACGGTCCTTGTCAGAGTGACCTTCCGAACGATAGTGTCACGACGCGATTTGGCGTGCCACGGGCGCGCCCGCTTGGGGGCAGGGGCTAGCATGAAGCAAGGGCAAGAGTGGATGCCGGATGGGCCGCGCGCGCGAGTCCGCAACCATCACGGCAGATATCGCAATTTCTTGCGAGCGGCAGCTGCCTTGTTTTGGCTAGCGCCCTTCTTTGCCACGGCAGGCCCGGCCACTTACATCTACGACAGTGCGCATCGCGTAACCGGCGTGGTGAATGCGTCCGGCGCGCTCACCCGCTACGTATACGACGACGTCGGCAATCTGGTGCGCACCGATACCATCGCGGCGGGGCAACTGGCGCTTTTAACCTTCAGTCCGGAGCACGGCGCGGTGGGAACGCCTGTATCCATCTTCGGCCAGGGGTTCGCGGCAACGGCCGGCGCCAATACCGTCAAGTTCAACGGGACCACCGCCACGGTGTCATCGGCTTCCGCCAACCAGCTCCAGGTAACCGTACCTGTGGGCGCCACCACAGGCACGGTTTCAGTGACGACGTCCGCGGGGACTGTTTCAAGTGCCACGCCCTTTACCGTGGACGGCACGGGCCTGGCGCCCACGATCGCCTCGGTGTCCCCGGCGGGCGGCACGGCGGGCACGCTGGTCACGATCTCAGGTACCCACCTTGATCCGGTGAGCGGCGCGACGTCGATCACGCTCAACAGCGTGCCGGTCACACCCACCACGGTCACCGATACCACGATCACCTTCCCGGTGCCGGCGGTGTTCGGCGGCGGACGGTTTCTGGTAAGCACCCCGTACGGTCAGGCCACGGCGCCGACGGACTTCACGACGACGGAGCCGGATTTCAGATCAGGCTACACGATAGTGAGGGGGCGACTTGCCGTGGATGGTACGGCCACGGCCTTGTCGCTGTCGGGCTCGAAAGTCGCCCATCTGCTGATGGATGCGGCGCCTGGCGACTGGATCAGCCTGCAGGCGCCCACGCCGGGCTCGAGCTTCGATGTGTCCCTGGAGCTCTTTGACCCGCGCGGCATCCGCATCGGCGCCGTGACCTTCATGAATCAGAGCCACCCCACGGATCATCTGCTGCAGTTGTCCGTGGGAGGCACCTATACCCTCACAGTGCTGCCATCGGGGTCGCAGAGCTTCCATCTGGCCGCGGTTCACGATCAAGTGCTTGCGCCGGATACGCCCGTGTCATTCGTGACCACCACCAAGGGCGCGGGCAACCGTTACCTCTATAAAGCGGGTCCTGGCCAGAGCTTCAATCTCGGCGTGCCTGCGCTGACGTCTTCCGTGTCCGGCGATGGGATATACATCCAGGGCGGAGACGCCAACGGCACGTTCTATTCGCGGTCCTATTGTAGCTTCGGCAATGGTATCGCGAGTTGTAGTTACGCCATGCCAGGCTTTGTACTCGACAACTCACTGGCATCGTTGCCGCCGCCTGGCTGGCGTCAACTGTTGGTTGACTCCGAGGTCGGAAGTACGTCGACAGCCACGCTGCAACTTGAGCCAGATGTCGTCGCTACTGTCACGCCCGGAACTACAAACGTGGTATCCATGCCCAAAGTGGGACAGGCGCTCGAGCACTTATTTGCCGGTTCGGCCGGCCAATACTATGCAGTCAACGTTCAATCGTTGATTACACAGCCGTCCAACACATGGTTAAACCTAGAGGTCTATGACCCTGACGGCAATCGTGTATTTGGCGACGGCGAACCGACTGCCGAAATCTACAACTTGCCCAAGCTTTCCAAGTCCGGTAACTATCGGCTCTACTTGCATACCGACAACGGGGCTACATCGAGTTTCTCAGATACATTGCTTACAAACCCGCTGGTTAGCGCCACCCCCAATGGCTCACCGGTAACTGCCAGTATGCCGATCGCTAGTGAGGCATCGTACGTCACCTTCAGCGTGGTCGCTGGGCAATCGTACACCGTGCAATGCTCCGCCACGGACTTTGCCGAGACACAGGTCTTCGATAGCAATGGCAATAGTGTTGGTGGTGATGGATTCTGCGGAAGTCCAGGTGTAGACATCTCTATCACTAGTGTTTCCGCATCCGACCTCTACACGATCAAGCTATCGGGCAGCTCGCAAGCCCTGTCACCGTCAGTCAAGGTCACCAGCCCATGAGTCTTCATTCCTTGCGTCGACGGACCGTGGCCTCTGTGGCGCTGGCCGTGTCCGCGGTTGCCATGGCTCAGCCGGTGGCGTTTGATGGCGCGCATACGCTAGCCCTAACAGGCGGGGCGGCGCTTTCGCTGGATACGGCGGGTAGTCGCCTGTTGGCTACCAGTGCGTCGGGGGCGACCAAGACGTTAGCGTTGCCAGGCCTGGGCCACGCTACGTTGTTCACCATGCCCGATGGCGAGGTGTGGTTGGAGGGGTTGAATTCCGCCAACGGCACCGGCGGCGGCAAGGTGGTTGATCCATCCAGCCTCACGCTCGGTGCCGCCGATGATGCGGGGCTGCCTACCGGTCCAACTGTTCGTTACGCCGTGCTTGCCAACGGCAAGGTCGCCAGCGTGTCGGGCACCGACGGACGCGTGACGGTTTGGGATCCGGCGACGCATCAATCCGTTGCGTTGCCCCCGATGGCGCCCATGCCCTTGCTGGACCGACTCACCCTGCTTCGCGATGGGGCGTTGGTGCTGGAAACCAGCGATCCCCTGTCGCCGGCAAGCCAGGTGCTCGACCCGATGTCGGGCGCCGTGCGGCGGCTGTCCGTGCAAGAGGCCGATGAGCTGTCAGCGCCCACGCCGCTGTGGACGGCCGCATCGCCTCTTAACGAGGATGCCGATGTACTGCCCGGTGTGCGGATCGCCATCGCGTTCTCGAAGGCGCTTGATGCGAATGCCGTCAACGACGCCACGGTGGTGCTGTTTGGACCGGGTGGTCCGGTGACCGCACGCAGGACGCTGGTTGACGATGGACGCATGCTCGTTGTGACCCCGGAGCGTGAACTGTTCACCGGCACGCGCTACACGGTGTTTCTCAAGGGGCTTCGAAGCGCGGGCGGTGTCGGTGTGCCGTTTGGCAGCTATGGCTTTGGCACAGCGAGCATCGGAGCGCAGGCCAGTGGGCATGGCCAGCCGTCGACGGCTTTGGGTGGGGCTGCTGGTCAGACCGGAGACATAACGTCTTCCACCTCCTCGGCAAATGCCTCCAACAGCGGCGCACGGGGTCCCGTGCACCTGTCCACCGGACCCTCCATCAACGGTGTCCTAAAAGCGAACGACGATTGCAAGCCCGGGAGCAGGGCGATCGTCCTTTGCCGCGCCCATTCGCTGATCAAGGATGGCGCCTTCTATCCGGGGCGCGATGCCACGGTCAACAAAACAGGCGGCCATTGGCGCACGTACCAGGTGCGGCTGGCACCGATGGGCCGTCCGCTCAAGCTGCAGCGCAACCATCACCGGCCGTTGGTGGCCAATCGCAACGCGAAGGGCGGCAGCGCCGTCAGCGGCCGGATATTGACCATCGACGGCCAGCCCGTGGGCCAGGTTACCGTGAGCGTGGGCAGCGCCTCCACGCGTACCAGTGGTGATGGCACGTTTACCCTCGGCGGCCTGGCCCCCGGCCAGCAGGATCTTTTCGTGGATGGCACCTCCGCCAACCGAAACGGTGCAGAGTGGGGCTCGTTCGAAGTGGGCGTTGCCGTGCCGTCCCGCGGCACGCTCAAGCTCGACTACAACATGTACCTGCCGCGGGTGCTGGCCCGCGACAAGGTCACCATTCCTTCGCCCACCACCGTGGACCTGGCCATCACCCATCCGGATATTCCCGGCCTGGAGATCGACATACCGGCTGGCACGGTGATCCACGATCACTTCGGAAAGGTGGTGACGGACTTGGCCATCGTGCCCACGCCAGTGGACCGCGCGCCGTTCCCCACGCACAACAACTACCCGGTGTACTTCTCCATCCTGCCGGGCGGAGCGGTGATCCAGAACCTCTCCGGGAAGGCCCAGCAGGGCATCCAGATCAAGTACCCGAACTACAGCCATGCGCCGGCGGGAACGGTGGCCAATTTCTGGAACTACGACGACCAGAAGGGCTGGCAGGTGTACGGCAAGGGCCATGTCTCGGCCGACGGCACCCAGTTCGTGCCCGATCCGGGCGTGGCGTTGACCACCACGATCCACGGTAGCTTCACGCTGCAAAGCCTGCTGGCAGGCCTGTTCGGCAATCCGGATTGCGGTTGCCAGGGAGGCGCCAGTGCATCGGCCGCGGATCCGGTGGACCTTGCCACCGGCGCGTTCATCCATACCTGGCAGGACCTCGGCATCAACGATATCCAGCCGTTGGACCTTACCCGGACGTATCGAAGCGGCGACAGTTCGTCCCGGGCCTTCGGCGTGGGCATGTCATCGGGGTTCGACTGGCGTCTCTACGACGAGAATAGCGATTACTCGCAGCCCAAGCTGATCATGCCGAACCTGGCCAGCCTGTCTTTCAACCCGGTGTTGGGCGACCCAGCGCTATCCAATAACGACGTGCTGGCTGTCTGGAAGTACACCGACCGCCAGGGACCGTTCTTTGGGGCCACGCTGCAGCACGTGGAATACACGAACAACGATTTCGAGGAACACTGGATCATCCAGACCCGGACCGGCATGCAGTACTGGTTCGAGAACGAGCAGGAAAACCGCCTGAACCAGGTCGTCGACCGGTTTGGCAATGCCACGGTGTTCGACCTGTCTAGCGGTCTGCTGGATAGCGTGACCTCGCCGAGCGGGCGCACGATCTCGTTTACCTATGACGGCGATAACCGCATCGTCAGCGCGGCCGATAATGCGGGCCGTACGGTCGGGTACGTGTATAACGCGGCGGGCTATCTGGGCGAGGTGGACTATCCGGACAGCACCAACGAGAAATACACCTATGACACCGCCGGCAACCTGCTGACGATCACGGACCGCCGCGGGCACGTGGTGCTGACCAATCAGTACACCAGCGGGCGGGTGTCGCAGCAGACGTATGCCGACAACACCTCGTTTGGTTTTGCGTACACCGTGGGCACCGATGGGTACTCGACACAAGCCACTACCACCGAGCCCAACGGGGCGCTGCGGGTGACGCAATTCGACCCGGCAACCCATTACGCATCCAGCGAAACCTATGCGTCGGGGACGGCGCTGGCGCAGACCACGTCTTATACTCGGAATGCTGCCGGGTACATCACGTCGACCACGGACCCGCTCAGCCGTACGACCACGATGACGTATGACGATTTGGGCAACCTCCTGACCCAAACCGTTCTGTCGGGGACTGCGGATGCCGCCACCACGACGTTCACCTATACGTCGGACTTCAACCAGATTGCGTCCATCAAGGACCCGCTAAACCACACCACGACGTTCTCGTACACGAATGGTTGCCTCACCAGCATCACCAACCCACTGGGGAAATCCACCACCCGGGTGTGCAATGCCTACGGCCAGCCGACATCCGTTAGCGATGCACTGGGCCATGGAACGCAGTACGGCTACATCGGGTACGACCTGAGAACGGTCACGGATGCCCTGGGCCACGCCACCACGATCACTGTCGATGGCCTGGGCCGGACTATCGCGGTGGCGGACCCTTTGGGTAACGTGAAGCAGGTGGCCTATGACGTGAACGATCGCGTCAGCCAGGCGACTGATCCGCGAGGGAAGGTCATCAGCTACGGTTACGACAACGACGGCAATACACTGTCGGTGACGATGCCCGGCAGTCGGGTGATCGGCTATGCCTGGGACAATGCAGGGCACCTGACCACGCGAACGGACGCGTTGAACCAGAACGAGTCGTATACCTACGACACGCTTGGCAACGTCCAGACCGTCCAGGATCGGAACGGCCAGACCACCACGTTCCATTACGATGCGCTGGGCCGGAAGGACAAGGTCACCTTCAACGATGCAACGACCATCGACTATGGCTACGACGCCGGTGACCGCCTGACGTCAATTACCGACTCCGTCTCCGGCACGATCACACGTGGCTACGATGGGCAGGACAATCTCACCAGTGAGACGACCCCACAAGGGACGGTGACTACGACGTTCGACGCGGCGGGGCGCCGTACCGGAATGACGGCAGCGGCCCAGGCGCTTGCTAGCTACACGTATGACAACGCCAATCGCCTGACCGCCATCACGCAGGGCAGCGAGAACGTGGGTTTCACGTACGACGATGCTAATCGGCGGACGGTGCTGACCCTGCCCAATGGGGTGACCACGGGCTACACCTATGACAATGCCAATGAGCTGACGAACCTGGCGTATGCCCAGGCGGGTGGCACCTCGCTGGGGAGCATCGGCTACAGCTACGACGCCGCGGGCCAGATCGTGAGCCAGTCGGGCAGCCTGGCCGTAGCTGCGGATGCCACGCCGACCACGACAGGCGTCTTCGACGCCAACAACCGGCAGACAACCTTCAATGGCCAGGTCATGAGTTATGACGCCAATGGCGACTTGACTGGAGATGGCACGAACACCTATGTCTGGAATGCACGGCATCAGTTGGTGCAGATCAAGCAAGGAGCCACTGTGGTGGCGTCCTATGCCTATGACGGCACGGGGCGTCGTGTCTCCAAGCAGTTGGGAACGGCGTCACTGACTACTTATCTCTACGATGGTGTCAATATTTCCCAGGAGACGTCGGGGGGTGCGGTCAATCCCATTCTGCTGGGCTTGGGTGTCGATGAACGCTTCGCGCGGAGCGAGAGTGGGGTGAGGAACTACTTCCTGACAAACAACCTAGGAAGCACCGTGGCGTTGACGTCGGCGACCGGCGCCTTGGGGCAGCAGTACCAATATGATTCATATGGCAGTACGTCGGGAGGGTCAGGGTCGAGCAATTCGTTTCAGTTTAATGGCCGGGAGAGTGATGGGAATGGGCTCTACTTCTATCGGGCTCGATACTACAGCTCCGCAATGGGGCATTTTATTAGTGAGGACCCCTTAGGCTTGCAGGGAGGGCAAAATTCATCTGCTTACGCAGACGACAATCCATTGAATACAATTGACCCGATGGGTCTTTCTGGAATTTACGTCAGCTACCCTGATTACCCTATAACCATACCCGGCACTTCATCGCAAATTGACCTGGGTCACGCCGCGGTTATCGCTATAGACGACAGTACTGGCGCAACTCAGTACTTCGAATATGGAAGGTATGACAGTGATTTTGGCAATGCTAGACAAGAGCAGGTACCGAACGTGCAGATTGGTGCCGACGGCACGCCAACCGAGGCCTCACTGGCGAAATTATTTACTTATATCTCGACGCACTATGGGCACAGCGGTCGTATAAATGCTGAATATTACCAAGATGCCGATTACCAGAAGATTGTTGATTTCGCGAAAAATCGCATGCGAGATAAAAATCGAAGTCCTTACAGTTGGAATCCTTTTCACATGAACACATGTAAGACATTTGCTCATGACGCGATATCGGCTGGACTAGGAAAGTAACTATGAAGAATCTTAACGCATCGAGGATTGTAATAACATTTTTGTTCGTAGCCATAGTGGGTCTAGTTTCATTACTATTTTTCGTTTTATTGAACTCCGGCGCGTCGCTGGATAATGCCAGGCAAGCACAAAGCTCCTACAAGGAGGAGAGCGATGCTCTAAGATCTCTTCTTGTGAATATGAGTGCTATGAATCAGGAAAAAACTTTGCAGTTAGTGCAGAAAAATTATTCAACAACTCACGTAGTCAAATCTGACAGTGATAGTATCAGTATCGACTCCGTGTCGCTTAGGTATAAAAATGGAGCACTTATTCAAGTGTGCTCCATTCAAGATGGTGGATTGAACTCGTGCGCAAGCCGCCCCGAGTGAGATAATTTCATGATTAAATACGTGGTTGGCCTAAGTTTCACGCTCTACGAAACCCGCACGCAAGACTCGATTGCGCTGCTCGGATTAAAGGAGTACGTAGCCTAGCTAGGCTGAATGGCGGATAGCGTTTTGGAAGGTCAAACTACTAACACCACATTACGGTATCCATCGAATATGCCTACGTGGACGGTCACCTATCGGTAATGTCGTCCTTCACCAAAGGTACAAACGCACTCCGCGCATAGACGCGACCGCGCTTAACGGTCATCAGCACGGATCTGAGATTCTTCAAGTCCGCAAGCGGCCTACGGGTGAGCATCACCATGTTGGCGAGTTCATAGGAGACCTATAAATGAAGCGCGTAGTTATCTCAATCGGTACGCTCCTGTTGGCCCTGGGTCTTTGCGGACTCTCGACCAGGTACGCCATCAAAGTGGTGAAGCAGGGATCGACTACGACTTCATTTCAATTTGAACCGAGCGGTGGATCCGACGCGACAGTGAAGGCCAATACTTTCCTCGTAGTAAAGCGTGACGCCTCTGGACAGTGGAACTACAAGAATCCCATGTGGGAAATTCAATTGTCGCCTGGGAGATCAAAGCCAATTTCACAGATTGAGTATGGCCGAGTACCTGATGGCTTTAAAGAAACAACCAAGGCAATACCGCTAGACAAAAGCACTCACTACCTCGCAGTTGGCTTGACCCCCGGTTCGGGAGGCTCCATAGAGTTTGAGAATTAGTAACTGAAATCTAGTACGCCAAGCACGAAAATTTGACCTCAGGGGTGTACGTGGCCGCACCGTCGGAACAGCTACATGACTTGCTGACGTATTGCTTGGACTTCGCACGCACCATGCTGGAGAAGGCAGGTGAGTTCCATCCGTTTGGCGGCACCTTGTCGCAAGATGGAAAAGTTGTTGCCGTAGGTGGCTACAACGGCGAGGAGCATCCCGAGGCTCAAGAAATCTATCGGCTTTTAGCTGACGCGTTTCGCTCAGGCGCTCGCAGCGGTGAATTTCTAGGCGTTGCCCTAGCCGCCAACGTCAATATCCCCACGCAGTTTTCATCGGCATTGCCAGATGGTGTTCGTGTACATATTGAATCTTCTGGCCACTCTCGCCTTGTCTATCTTCCTTACAAGATTCAAGTGTCTGGTATGTTCAAGAAGACTCGCTCCGTTGAGCTAGGTGAGCCTTTCTCAGTCGAGGTTACGCCAAATTTCTACGATTGCTAAAACGAATCGGGCGGATGAATGATGCGAGCTTTTCACTGGACCCCGTGCGTCATTCGTCAAACGCAGGCAGCCCGAAGCAGATGGCATCGTGGCATGTATGGCCACTCAGCCACCATGCATAACAAGTTCAACGTTCATCAGATTTGCCTGCCAGGGGAATAGTAATAATGAAACGTGGGTCCATCTATTGGATCGCTGCCAATATTGTTGGCATTGTTTTGTTCCTCTACTTCTCTTCTAGGTTATGGGCACCGCCCGGTCAGGAAGGACTTCTCCCGGCAGGAGGAGATCCGATCGTCTGGGGCATGACAGTCTTGCCGGTTATGGTCATTTTCTTGATCATCGAGATCGTTTGGCTGAGCAAATCGATTGTCTCGATCCGCAAGTTAGGTTGGAAAGCTACGACGCCTTGGCTTGTTGTGTTTGTCGTTTGGGTTGCAGTAGTCGCTTACGATAACCATAGGTCATACACAGGATCTGATGTCTATTCGAGTAACACTAGCCCATGACGAATAAGCCTGATCACTTCGCTTGGTACATCGTCTGGATTGTCGTGGGCCTGCTATTGGTTTGGAGCGTGATATGGGGAGTAGGTAGCCTAGCTAGGCTGGATGGCGGATAGCTTTTTTGGACGGCCCCGTCGACCCAATTTGGACCTCGATCGGGCATAGGGAGCGATTTCGATAAGTGGGCAATCCACAGGATATGTCGATGCGAAATAACTTCAGCAAGATCGCTGTGCCGGTATCTGTCATCGGCGCAATTGTTATTGCGCTCATTTTCCTGGCAGGTACAAGGGCTTATGGCGCACGTAGCGAAGCATTTAAGCACCTCTCGAACTATGCCTCCCGGTCACCATTGGTTGAACAAAAAATCGGGAAGGTCGAGGCGGTGAATTTCGACTATTTTGGAACCTACCGGGAGAAGTTCGTAGGGTCGGACAAAGAGGTTGACATGCCGCTCAAAGTGCGCGGGACGAAGGGTGACGCGAAGATTGAGATCGAAGCGGAGCGAACGGACGGCCTTTGGAAAGTGACGTCGCTTCGAGTTGATGGCGTAGTGGTGAATGTCCCTGCCGACACTAAGGGGTCCAATCCTTGACATTCGTCGGCTGGCTGCACCCGAACTGGCCAGGAAATCGTAAGCAATGAGGAAGCCGACCACTATCGGGCACTCTCACCAGGTCACCTATCGGTAATGTCATCCTTCACCAAAGGTACAAACGCACTCCGCGCATAGACGCGACCGCGCTTAACGGTCATCAGCACGGACCTGAGATTCTTCAAGTCCGCAAGCGGATTGCGGGTGAGCACCACCATGTTCGCGAGTTTGCCCGGCTCGATGCTGCCCATATCGCGTTGCTGGCCTGCCGCGCGGGCACTGATGAGCGTGGCCGATTTCAGGATCGCGTCATTCGGCATACCGGCTTTGGTCGCCATCGTGGCGAGTTCGTGAAACAGATCCGGCCATGGATCGGTCCAGTCAGCGTTGAAGTCGGTTCCCGCGTCGATCGCTACGCCGGTGCGGTAAGCCTGGCCAGTGATCGCACCGCCCACCGTGTCGTCGCAGCTACCCGGGGGCAGGGGAGGCATGGTGGTTGAGCCAGACGTATCGGTACTGTAGGCCCAAAGCGTGGCATCGAGGATCGTGCCTCGCCGTACCATTTCCTTGAAAAGGCGAGCCAACGCCGGATTGTCGCCGTGACGAAATCGCTTCAGGTCGACAGGCGGATGCGGCTCGTTCCAGCCGGGGACATGCGCGTCGGGCTCGCGGATGAGCAAACAGGCATGCGAGATCGCGTCGACTCCCGCTGCCACCATGTCCGAGGGTTTGGCGGGGTAGGGTGTTGCGTGGGCCCAGACCAGTAGCCCCTGTCGATGGGCTTCGGCTGTGATCCGAGCGGCAAGATCGGCGGGGAGGTCGGCGTAGAGCTTGATCGCCGTCGCCCAGGTCCCTTGCGCTCGCGCGACCGCCAGAGGCAGATCGGTGTCTTTGGTGATGGCCTGCATCCAGGGCACGTGGCCCGGTGTGCCGCCCACGGAAACCTGGCTGGTGCGCTCGTCCGTGAAGAAGTCGGGGCCGGCCATCAGCGCGGCATAGTAGATGTCAGGAGCGGGGATCTCGCCGACCAAGCTGGCACGGGTGAGCTCCGCCACCGGGCGAAGGTCGTCGGCCATGTCGCGAACCGCCGTCACGCCGCCGTACAGGTCGCGCCGCAGGATCGCTTCGGCCTGCCGCCTATTCGGCGGGGTGGCCAGATGGACGTGCGCGTCGATCATTCCTGGCATCAGGAATTGTCCGTGGAGATCGATGGCTTTTGCTTTGGCGCGGAGCGCTGGCTCCAGTTCGGAGTCCGGGATGACGCGGAGGATGCGTTCACCTTCGACGAGGACGTCCATGTTGGCCCGCGGGGGAGCGCCCGTGCCATCGATAAGGGTTGCGCCTTGAAACAGGGTTAGGGTGGGCTGCGGCGCCTTGTCGGTGGCGCGCTCGGCCGCGTGCGCGAGAGCGCAGCAAAGGAGCAGGGCCAAGGTCATGGCTGGCCGGATCGATGCGGAAATCGAGCGGGTCGTTATCGACGTGGTTGATTCGATGCCGTCTCTTTGGTCATCCATCCTGTTTCCCCCTGTCACGGCGAACCATAAGTGGATCATAAGAGAGGCTGTGCTGTCTGCCGGTCAACGAGTGAGCTCGTTGCTAACGAATCGGGCGGATGAACGATGCGGGCCTTTTCACTGGATCCCGTGGACCCGGTCGTGCGATGGGGGAGGGGCGACCGGTAGTCCAAGAACACTTCCACGCGTTCCATGCGTTCATCCACCCGGCCTGGCCAGATGGATCCTGCCACCTCATCACTGGAAGTGAGGTGGCGGGCAAGCCAGGGTCAGAAGACCGCAATACGGAACGGCTGGGCACTAGCCCGCCTGGCTGCCCGCCAAAAATCGGCGGGGGAACCGGACTACCGCAGGATTACCCTGCGGTAGCCGACCGCATTAAAGCAACAGGCTTCTGACACCCGGTCACCGGTGTTCGCCGGCAACGAGGGAGATGATGGCTGACAGCGCGGTGTGGTTCCATAGTAAGCGTCGTAAAGTTGGGGACGGATTTCTATGGAAGGGATCGGAGTGTTTCAAATGGCCTACCACTGGGCAGGGGAGAGCAGGGAATGAAACTCGTGAGCCTTGTAAAAGGATGCATCTTGGCGGCATCGGTGGTCGTCGAGGGCATGGCGGCGGCATCTGCCAATCCGATGCATGCGACCTTCAGGTCTCCAGCTGGAGACGACATCATCGTCGATACCGCACCGGGGGCGTTCCGGGCACCACGTGCGATGGGGACATCGCTCACCGATTGCAGTGATGAATTCCAGACGTGCTTTACGGATGGTCACGGTTTTGCATTTTCGTACTACAAGAAGTGCGATGCGAACCTGCAGGACGACTCCAGGCTCAAATTCAAGCCAAAAATTCTCGGCGCCCTCCACAACTACGTTTGGCTGGTTTTCGATGAATCGCCAAACTATGTGTTCGAGTACGTCGACCAGAGGGGCCTGGTAGGCATCTTTATTGGGCCAACTGCCAAGTACGATTTTCGGGATGCGTTCCGGGATCGAAACTTTCGAATTGGCGATTTGGAAGTTTATGAATACCGGGGTATCGGTCCCAAGTACATCGGAGGATGTACTTGGTAAAACTAACTAAGAAGCTTGCATGATTCTCATGTCAATCTGATGGGCAAGAAAGCGCCAGCGTTTCCGCTGGCGCTCCTTTGCTAGGTGTTGTCACGGATGTCGGTGGTCGTCCCGTTTGTTTTAACGGACTGAATGCCATTGTCCCTGGCAGTGGTCGATGAGTACATCTCACTGGTACCAATGTCTTGGCCGTTCGCCGCCTTCAATACGAAATACGGCTGATTGGCTTTGGACGTCTTCTTTTCATAGCGAGAATCGGTGGTGCAATTGGTTTGCACGGAACTGATCCCGCCGGTTGCACCGCCCTTGGTCTCATACCTTTCGCTGGTGAGGATGATTTCCCCATTCCCAGCCTTCAGATTGAACATAAACTGCGCACCGCTCTTCTTTAGGTCGTAGTAGCCGGCCATGTGTATTCCTTTTATGGAATGAGAATGCCCGCTTGGTCCCCTGCCTGCGCACACTCGACCGCGTGGCTGGCTTAAGCTACTCCGCTTTTAAATGTATTCTCATTCCATTGTAGAAAATTGCCGAAAATGAATATTTTTCTTCGTTGAACGGGTTGCCTCGACGCAGCCACCGTCGCTGGAATAGGCTGCGAGGCGCAGACAGGGTGCAGCAGGGGGAAATTGAAATGGACTCACATTTGCTCGGTAGCGTGGGCGGCTATGCAGGAGCCGTGTCGGCGGTCGCGATCGTACTCACCTTCGTATGGATTGTAGTTAGAGCGAGAACGGCATTTCCGATCTTGTATCGACTCTGGCGGTGGACCCATCGCAGGGCTCCGGTGAAGGATCCATTGCTAGCAAAAGCCATTCGTGCAAGGCTCGATCTTGTACTTTTTCGTTATCTCTTTATGCCCGTCGCTCATATCGGGCAGATGCGCAAGGTTCTGTCTTGGGCGGAAAAGCACGACATTGACATGGGGACTCTTGCGGAGTGTGGGGCCTACTTCAATGCCAAGACGCTCACTCTCAAGAGCAAGCTGCCAGGAAGAGGCTGGACTTATGGGGGGACCATTGCATTCGGGTTTGTTCTCGCCCTATGCGCGAGCTTCTTCGTTTGGATAGTTGTCCAGACAGGGGCTATCCTCATATTCAAGGACGATCATCGGTGGTTCGTCCTCTATAACGACCAAGCGCAAGTGGTTTTTCCCCTAGACCAGCCCGTGGCCCTAGCGAACGAGTGCCCTGCACTCGATCCAGCAAGTGATTTTTCAGGGGCGCATGCTAAAAGCCTGTGCGAAAAATTTGCAGATCTTCATCACGTCTGGTTCGTCCACCACACGGTGTTCCAGCAACGAGTTGCTGCTATTTTTGCCTTGCTGATATGTCTACTAGTAGCCAGAGATGTCTGGCGCTCGTTTATCGCCGCTCGAGCGGCCTGGGCTATCCGGGAGTGGCTAGCCGACCGGACCAAAGAGCCGGTAGAAGAGTTGAGAGTCGACGATCTACATATTGCTGATGCTTGAAGAGTATTTTGACGATTAGATCGGGTTATCGAGGGCAGGGTGTCTGTCTGCCTCCGACCCAAAGCGGGCATCTTCCTCATTGCCTAGCTTCGAAGACCGCATCCAGCGTTCCCTCATCACCGGCCAATCGACCGCGAGTCGGCCTGGCGAGTGGTGTTGCTCAACATGGCAAGCGTGCGGGACGCCACTGTGGGCGATTTCAACCTCACATTGATTGCATTGCGTTTGGTGGTCAAATCATCTGGCAAGCTGAAGCAGACGGCACCGCCTTGCCGCTGCTTGACTCAGCAAAAAAAATCTCAGGGGGAGTAAAGTGGAAGACACGAAAGACGACCGCGCGGCGGTTAATGAGTCTGCTGGCCCGCACGACGGCACCAGTACACGGAGGAGCGGAGATCCTATTCGCGCGCCGCACCTTATGATTCCAAAGCCTAGAGCAATACTTGGTGCGCTACTGATCTATGGCGGTGTGGCGGCGTATTTTATCTTTGGGAATATTCTTTCCATTCAAGAACTGTTGTACATGCACTCCCGTGAATTGGTGGCAGTCCCACTTGTCCTCATAGGAACGTATCTCTTCATGATCGAAATTATGAAGAGCAAGGCGCGATACGAACCACGATTTGTAGATGTCGACGTAACGAGCAATCGGCAAACGGGCCCAGTTAGCTTGATGAGCCTTGCAGCCAAAATCGAAAAGTTGCAGATGGAGTTGGAAGCCACTAGGTCGCCGCACCCGTCGAGCAGAGCACAAGAGGGCACGTCACCTGCACCGTCGCCGCCCGACTTAACGTTTGCGTTGTACTTCGAGTCTATTCGAAATCTACTAGAACAGAAGGCCGAAGTTGCAGACAAAAAGGCCTCCATTCTGCTTGATAAAGGCACTGGGTATTCGCGCTTTGGAATCGGGCTGTTCGTCGCCGCCATCGTTGGATGGCAGTTCGCGGCCCATGCCACTGGGTTTCAGACGCAGTACATATACGGCATCGCGTCTACATCGCTGCTATTTGTCTTCATCGAATTCCTCAGCGCTTGGTTTCTTAAACAGTATCGTCAGTTTGTAGACACCTCGACTTATCTAATAAAGGTGAAGTCAATTTTTGACAAATACATGCTGGTCTACTTGGCTGGTAAAGAGGCAATCGCGGATGGGCATGATTCTAAGAAGGCCAAACAAATGCTTTTAGACCTCCTCGGCGAAGAGATAACATGGCCGGACACTTACCTAACCAAGAACGCGGACGTGAGCTTTGCGAAGGAAGCGCTTGAAGCCATAACGTTATTGGCCAAATCCATGAGGGCCGAGGCGAAAGGAAAAACCGATTCCAACTTGAAGAGGGATGAGCCGGAATAACAATTCATCCAAGCCAGCGCGGTATAACTCAGGTGTAATGTTTGCTCCTAGCCAAAAGAAGCTACCGGTGCATGGCGATTGGCCCGTGTTATCGCGGCTAAAGTCGGGATCCGTGTCCGAAACCGTGGAGTACGTAGCATGGGTTAGTATCGCTGCAAGGTATCCACTATGTTTGCGCGCCGCCATGGGTCTAGCCCCCGCAAGCGAGCTAATTTGCCGCCGAGACCGCGTTCATGAATAGCCGCATTGCCAAGCTCATCCGCGAAGTCATGGACAAGCAAGAGTGGTTCTTCTCACTACAGGTGGAGGTGGTGTTGCAGGGCACGATCTTCGACAGAATATCGATTTCCCTAGAAGGACGGGACTGGCGTCACGTTCACATCGCCCATCAGAAGCATGTCAAAGGTGCCAAGGGCAAGCAGGTGGCTTGGAACAAGGACGGCACCCGGCATGACCAGATGCGCTTCAATGAAGCACCGGGTAGCCGCAAGGATGTTTAGCAAGTAGCGTGTGCTGCGCCAGGCCCCCCCACCAACTTTGGGCTGGAAGATGCGAGCGGCATCGAAGTACGCGCGCCGGACTTCCAAGTTCACGAGCGTGGTCAGGGGAACTATCTACTTGTTTGGAACCGCTAGGCCGGCTCTACCCCGTCACCACGGAGGCATCAAGAAACCTCATGAAGGAACAGAGGAGAGGCCTGCCACCGGCATAATGGCTAGCGATAGGCCGTTTTATCGAGTGGGAGCGGATTCGGTCGTTGAACGCCAGAGTTAAGCCAGCCGCTGAGTGAGTGCGCGATGGTTAAATCAGAGCGAGCCGTCGCCGACGCTTGGGGACAACGAAGTTGAGTTGTGTGATCACGGGTGCGGCCGCGGCTTCGTGAGCCTCCGTAGATACATGCCCGCGGTCACCAGCACCACGTGCATTCGGAAGGTGCTGTGGTCTTGATCGGAAAGACCTGGGTGCGCGCCCTGCGTGTGGAGCATCTTGAACAGGCCGTTGACATAGGCCTTGCCATCGCCCGACCACTCGTTACTGCTGACATCCAAGAACCGTTCGGTCGCCAGCATAGCTCGACGATTCTCCGCGGTTGGTAGCTTCGAGGCCTGCGGCGAATCGATGTGTCGGGCGATGTCATCGAACAGCCCCTCCATGAAGACGCGTAGCTGTCCGTTGCACGCAGCCCAGTCGCCGCGGGTATGGGCATCGATTGCCTGGTCGAGGTGGCCGAGCGGCGTGGCGAAACCAAACTGCTTGAGCAAGTGGTGCACTTCGTCATCCGTGGCCGGCAGCTGGATCTCGCCGGGCAGCGCGGCGCGGATGGACGCACGCTGGCCGTTGTTCGCGGGCGGCACCAGCACAAAGCCGTCGCGTGCCAGTCCTCGCAGGAAGTCTGTATGAAGCGCGTCGGTCGAGGCCGGTTGTGCCAGTTGCGCAGCTTCGCGTACGACCGCTTCCGCCAATGTCACAGGCCCGTCCAAGGTCTGTAGGACCTGGTCGGCTCGCGCCACCACGATCTTGCCCAGCACTGCGATCTTCTTGCCTACGCTGACCGTCGTGTCCTGTGACACGTCGTTCTCGAGCTCGAGGCGCACGACCATTTGATTGAACCGGGCCTGCGTGTGTTGTTCGAGCAGCTCCGTCGCGGCAACGACGGTGGGGCGAGAGAAGGGGCCTTGGCGCATGGGTCGGAAGATTTCCTGAGCAGGCGTGAACGGGAATGACGAATCGCGAGCAGCTAGGGTGTGTGGCGTGCGAGGAAGTCTCGGAGGATCTCGATGCGAATGGCTTGGACGCTGACCAGTTGCGGATCCCAACGACACAGCATGCCGGTCACCTGAGCCATGTCGGGGGACCAGGGTCGACCCGCCATGCCGCATTCGACACGACGCGTATTCCACAGCAACGACCCACTCATGCCGGACGGCTCGGACAACGGCGGGCCGCTCGGCTTCACGCTTTGAGCCTTCTCAGTCGAGTAACCGACCAGCACGTAATTGGCGTGCAGATCGTTTACCGTCGGCGGGTTCCGTTCCTGTGCGATCAGCTGGGTGGCGTGGCTGGCCAGAGTGTTGAAGTAGAAGTGCGAACGCCGTTGTGGGAAACCCGCAACGAACAGCAACTCACCGGCGACTGGCGCATGCTGCTGCGCCAGCCGCGAAGATGGGACGGCGACCGCTTGATGGGGTCGTGCATTCCACACGTCGTCGGGGATGTGCCAGATCGCCGCGTCGACGGGATGCTTTTCGATTCCCGTAGGCGCGCCGACAAGACTAAAGACATCGTCGCACCCATGAAGCTGGTGGGCGAACTGGCGAGTTTGCCAGTCACCCAGCACATGCTCGTTGCTGATCAGCCAGCGCTTGTCAGCAAACTCCAGATAGCCGCCGGTGCCTTCCAATGCGCCGTCGTCGTTGCTGATCGCGTGTGAGATCGGGGTGACGTACGGCAGGCAATAGTCCCGCATTGCCTCGGCGATCTCGCGGCATAGAGCGTCCCACCAGGCTCGCAGCTCGGGGCTCACGTCGTCTTGATGAGCTATTTCCACGGTTCGGTCCTGGAGCCTTTGGAGGCGATAAAATTGTGTTCGGCGATCGCGACGCATTCGGCCACCAAGGCGTCCAGCACCGCCTCGATCTTGGAAAAGTCGTACGGGCCGTCGGCACCGCGAAGGTCGAGGAACGCCTTCATGAACTGCGTCTTGTGCTCGAGCTCGCCCTGGTAACTCTCGGAGGACTTGTTGTACGGTCCCCACCGCACCACGGGCTCTGGTAGGCCGGGCTGCGTGAGGTCGAGGTAGCACTCGATCGACGCGGCGCGCTGGTTAATGTTGGCGCGCTTGCGTCCCGACGGCCCGATCGCCATTACCTGCTTGAGTGCCTTCAGGTCCGGCAGCTTCATGGCGCGCATGTTCGGCGGCAGCGTCAGCTTCTGGGTGTCGCGCCACTTCGCGACGCCCTCGGCATCGTTGTCGTACAGCAGCACGGTGTTGTTGAGGATACCGATGCTGGCCAGTCCCTGGGTGAAGCGATACAGGTTGCCGGTGCCAGCGAAGGGATAGCCCTCTTCCATGTCCACAAAGCGGAAGAAGTCGGCGATGTGCGGCCGCAGCAAATGCAGTGCCTTCTGCAGGATCTTCGCGTCCGAACTGCCCTCGGTTACGATCAGGAACTGTTGATCGGGCCTGGCGCCAGGCTGGAATTCCTCGCGCTCCGCCCAGCCGGCCTCCACCAGCGGCGCGTAATCCCACGACACGTCGAGGTCCAGATTGGCGGAGTTCTCCGCAAGCAACCGCAACGCGCCACTGGCGCCGAAGTTCTCGAGAAGCAAGTCCACTTCCCAGTGATCCGGGCGCGGACCGGACAGGTAGTAATGGTGGCGTTCGGAGGCCAGCGCTAGGCGTTTGATGATCTCCTTGCGCACGAACTCGCCGGGATCGTAGTCCTCGCTGTAGTTGCCGCTGACCTGGGTGACGTCGACTTTCGCCAGCGCCCGACGCAGCGTAGCGAAGGGGATGGGCTTGTCCGTCATGCCATGTATGCGATGGAGGCGCGCGTAGTGATACTCGACGGCGAGGATGGTGTAACCCATCAGCTCCAGGCGATCGCGCACGTGGCGCAACGGCTTGCCGAACCCGGGCTCCATCCGAGCGGCCGGTTCGCTTTCCGGATCGTCTTCATCCTCGTTGTAGGTCGGAATGGGCTTGAGGTCGCTCGCCTGAAACAGCGTTCCGTGGTCAGAGAAGAAGTTGTTCTTGCCCCAGTCGACCTCTAGCTTGCCGACGGCTAGACAGATCATCGTGCCCATCAGGGAGCTCCGGTCGGGTAGGGAAGCGACTCGGGCGTAGGCAGCATGTCGCCGAACTCTGCATAAAGCGTCTGCACCAGCGCGACTACCTCGCCCTGCTGAGGCAGCGCAGGCAACACGTGGAGGGTCAGCATGCCCATGGCATCGGAGTTCTTGAGTAGGTCCATCAGCAGGCCGATCGGGTAGCCGGCTTGGTGGCGCGCGAACGGTTGGATGCCACCGTGGACGAAGGAACTGAGGCCATCGCTGAAGCGCTCACGCGCCCGACCCAGCAACGCGGCCGCGCCACCCGGTACGGAAGCGCGAGCTTCTCCAGCATCTCTGGCAAGCCAGACAGCTTCTTGGCAGGGCTCCACCACGATGATGAGGAGGAGGATGCGCCTCTCATCCGGCGCAAGCGGGGCAGGGCAGGACAAAGGATCTGATGCTCCGTCTGAATATCGAACATATTGCATTCCAAGGATTTAAGGCGCATACTTTCGTCATCTACATGCATATTTGAACGGACTATAGCATATATGGAGCATTTTTCAATCATCCTCGCGCTGCTCCGGGCCGCCCTGAAGCAGCCCAGTCCAGTCGTGACCTCGCACGCGCAGCGCCTAGTGGCGGCGCTGCACAAGGGTGGTCAGGAGCAGCAGGCCGGCCAGTTGGCCAAATTGCTCGAGCGCGGCGAGCAGACCGGCCGCATGCAGCCCAGTCGCGTGGTGCTCTCGCGTTCCGCGCTGCCAGGCGAGGCAGTGACGCCGGCGGTGCGTGCGCCGGTGGACAAGGAAACGGGCGCACCACTGGCGGATATTTTATTGCCCGGCACGTTGCAGATGGCCGTCGCGCCGGTGCTCAACAGCAGCCTGAGTGGCTCGGTCGAGGCACTGATCGAAGAGTGGCGGCACCTAGATCGGTTGCGTGCGATGGGCATTCGGCCGCCGCTGAACTGCCTGCTGTTCGGCCCGCCAGGCACGGGCAAGACCAAGTTGGCCCAAATCGTGAGTCGGGAGATTGGTTTGCCCTTAGTCACCGCTCGCTTGGACGGATTGATCTCCTCCTACTTGGGGACCACCGCGCGCAACATCTCAACGCTGTTTTCCTTCGCCAATCGCTACCAGTGCGTGCTGCTGCTCGACGAGTTCGATGCCATCGCCAAGGTCCGCGACGATGCGCACGAGGTGGGCGAGATCAAGCGCGTGGTCAATACGTTGCTACAATGTCTGGACCAGCGCAGCGATCAGGGAATCACGATCGCTATCACCAACCACGAACAGCTGCTCGATAGCGCCATTTGGCGTCGCTTCGACATTCGCGTGGCCGTGCCCAAGCCCGATCTTGGCTCGCGTTTGGAAATCGTCAATCGCTATGTCACGCCGTTAGACGTTTCGCAGCCCGAGCGTCGCTTTTTGGCGTGGCTGACAGACGGATTGACCGGCAGCGAAATCGAAACCCTGGCTAATGCCATCAAGCGCGCGGCCGCGATGAACCGCAATGCCGAGTTTTCCGTGCTCGAGGCCTTGAAGGTCCACGCGCTGCTCAGCTCCAATCACCGCAGCCATCCGCGCTGGGAACTGTTGCTCGGGCCCTTGGAGCTGCTGGCCGCAACCTTGGCGGCCGATCGGGAATTGGCCTTCACCCAGGAAGACCTTGCGCGCTTCTTCGGCAAGGACCAATCCACCATCAGCCGCTGGATACGCAAGCACCGTGAGGTAAGTTAATGCCTAACAACCCGCTCCAGATCATCCTCAATACCAACGACTACCAGCGCATCCCCGAGGTGACGCCCGGTGGCAAGGTCAAGGATTTCTTCAAGGGCCGCAATGCGGCCTTTGTGGCACATCAGCAAACGCTGTTGGGAGACCTGGAGCAAATTGGGAGAACCCTCAACCGGGGTGAGCGGTCTGTCCTGTCGTATGTGCACGTCACGCTCAATGAAGAAGCCTGGGCCAAATCGCATCGCCCGACGACGAAGCTGATGCCTCCCGCTAAGGTGCCATTGGTTGGCGGCACTAATCTGGGCGACATGATCGTCGAAGTCACTCCCGAGAACCTCGCAGCCATCCGCAACAGCATCAGCGAAGCGGAAGCCGATGTGCGCGAGGTCCTCAACCCGAAGACCAACAAAGTCGAGCCGCGGCCGTCGCGCGCCCGTGGCGAGGTGGGCGCCATCCGCTCGTTGCGCGCGCACCACGCCGCCGATCGGCGCGCGTTCTCGGCCCAGGAAGCGATCGCTTGGTTGTCGGATCCGCGCACCGGCGGCATGTATCTGGTGGAAACCTTCATCGACCCACGCCAGGTCCAGGATCAAAAGGCGCGCCGGCTGCGCGCTCGCGCGATGGAAGCGTACGCAGATCTGCAGCAAGGCCTCGCGCGTTTGAATCTGCCACTGGAGATCGAAGATACGGGGCAGCGATGGAAGAGCGTGCGGCTGTTGTTGCTGCGCCTACACACCAAGTCGATCGCGGTGCATGAATCCTTGCTGCGGTTCTTGGACGAGCAGCCCATCGTGCGGCGCGTGGCGTTACCACCGATTGTGGAGGCCGAGCACGCGGCCGGCGCACCGGCGGGCGGCCCCGCGCCGATCGCACCACCGCAGGGTAATGCGGACTACCCCGTGCTGGGGATCATTGATACCGGCGTAGCCACCTTGCCTGCCTTGGAGCCGTGGTGCGCCGGTCGTACCGACCTGATTCCCGGGGATGAGCAGGACCGCTCGCACGGCACGTTCATCGCTGGCCTGACGGCGGCGGCAACTGTGTTCAATCCTCATCCTGCGTTCGACGAGCTCGCCTGCAAGTTCTACGACCTGGGCATGCATCCGACTCAGGCCGATGTTTACGACGATGTATACCCGCGCGGGTTCCTCGACTTCCTGGAACAGTTGGATGCCGAACTGCCTGCGGCGATCGCCCAAGGCGCGCGTGTATTCAATATGAGCCTGTCGATTGAACGGCCAGTGTCGGACGCCGGCTATAGCGATTACGCTACCCTGATCGACGAGATCGCGGACAAGCACGACGTGCTCTTCGTGCTGCCTGCTGGCAACCTCAACGGCGGGTTGTGTCGGTCGCCGTGGCCCGACGAGCCTGTCGACGTGCCGCCGATGCTCGCCGGCTATCGTTTCCCCGGGCAGGACCGCATGCTTCAGCCGGCCGAAAGCGTGCGCGCGGTGTCAGTCGGCGCGACCGATCCGCCCGATGGTGCCGGCCAACTGCGACCGGCGGTGTACACGCGTCGTGGCCCCGGGACGGCGCTGGGCCTTAAGCCGGATGTAGCCCACGTTGGCAGCTTGCATTCGCTCGACCCCGACGGCGCGACCGTGGCTGGCATGGGGACCAGTTACGCCGCACCCCTAGCGGCCCGCACCTTGGCTGCGCTGGATCACTTGATTGAAGGCGAGGTGCAGCGCGAGACACTGATCGGCATGCTCGTACATCACGCGCAAATGCCCGCGCGACTGTCCGATGCCCACGTGAGCAACTTCGCATCTGACTTTGTTGGCCACGGCATCCCCAGCCATGCGCTGGACATGCTGTTGACCGACGACCATGCCATCACCTTGGCTTTCGTGGGTACGTTGCAGGCTTCTCACGAGTTGGAGTTCAACTTCACGTGGCCGGCGAGCTTGGTCACTGACACCGGTGCCTGCCGCGGTCGTGCGCGCATGACCTTGGCCTATCGCACCCCCACGCATGGCCGCTTTGGCGCCGAGTACGTACGCGTCAACGTCGATGCGTATCTGCGCCAAGAGCAGATCGACACGACCACGGGGGAAATCAGCTGGGCTGGACGCCTGAAATCGGAAGGCAAGATCTACGAGAAGCACCTGTTGGATCACGGTCGCAAGTGGTGGCCGATCAAGCGCTTCGACCAGGTATTTCCGCGCGGTAAGGGCAATTCCTCGCAGTGGCGGCTGGTCGTGGACTCGTTGTGTCGTACCGACGTCGAGTTCCCGGACGAAGGTGTGCCCTTCGCCGTGATTCTGACGCTCGACGACCCAATCGGCCTTGCCCCCGTGTTTAACGAGCTGCGGCAGACCTTGCGCACCAGCGGCGCGCGCATTGCCGATATCCGCACTGCGGTTCGTGTCGCCACGCGGGTATAGCGGCCTTTTAGCTGTGCAGGGCAATCATGCAGCTGACGGAACACCGGGCGGTTTCGAGCGCGATCGGATACTTCCAGACGGGCGGCGCCGCAGCGAATCCCACTGCTCGCCTTCTAGAAGACTGATCAATCTCCTTTACGTGATGAGTGCGAGCGGGTTGCGACGGGTGTCGGGCCGGGCTCGCGGAGTGCCGGCAGAGAAACACCCTGGCGGCTCGCCTCGGTCACGAACCCCGATGATCGCAGACTGCGACCGCCAAAATCTCCCTCCAAGCCGGCCAACGGGCCCACCGCTGCACCAACTCACCCGCCGCGGCGGGTGAGAGGGGAGGGCCGACCCCCTCCTTCCACAGCAGCCGAAAGATCGCACCTTCGATGATCCCTGCCGCGCTGAGCCAAGCTTAAGCAATTGCTACAGCCATGATGCGACAGACTACCTTACAAGCCGCATTACACGAGTCCGAGCGACAATTCGCCCATTACGCCGGCCGTGCCGTGGCACCGGAGAAAACCTTGACTCAAGCGGCCGCTCGTTCGACTCCAGCAGGTTCACGCAAGACCAAACCGCGCGCAGGTACAGATTCCGGGGGAAAGATCGAAGCTTTGCCGGCAAATACTCGCCTTGGTAGCAACATCTTATATTTTACATAATATACATTATGCGAAGTACTGGGTGTGCCTAGGGCGGCTATGAAGCAACGTCGGCCACGTCCATGGCTCGTCTCCCGAGGATCGCCACGAACGACGAACTGCCCCCGCTGCG
>Ga0163162_10000955_pt1 | contig 26822 bp, 23 predicted proteins | sample S55metaG_FD_115310 | JGI IMG/M metagenome (GOLD analysis project Ga0163162, IMG submission 115310) | Switchgrass rhizosphere microbial communities from Kellogg Biological Station, Michigan, USA - S5-5 metaG | ecosystem: Host-associated > Plants > Roots > Rhizosphere > Soil | place: USA... | reverse complement strand
TATGAATCGCTGTATTGCTGCTTTATGCGGATTTAGCGTACTCTATGTTTAACGTTTCCTATTGATATTTGAAAATTAAGTTTCAATTTTTTGATTCAACAGAAATTCACCAATCAATCAGTAGTGTTCAATTTGAGAATCCGCGAAATCCGCGATTCATATTCACATTTTCACATCTTCACATTTCCACATTCATTCATCACATTTGCCTTAGATTTGCGATTATTTCAAACAAAATGTCTCTTTATACAAAGCGCGGTGTTTCTGCACAGAAGGAAGAAGTTCATAAGGCAACGGAAAAATTGGACAAGGGACTATATCCCCATGCGTTTTGCAAAATCTATCCCGACTATTTAGGTAATGACGAAAATTGGGTTAACCTGATGCATGCTGATGGTGCGGGCACAAAAACAATTTTGGCTTATTTGTATTGGAAGGAAATAGATGATATCAATATCTGGGAGGGCGTGGCAAGAGATGCCGTCGCGATGAACCTCGATGATTTATTATGCGTCGGAATTACTGATAATTTTCTTTTTTCGTCCACGATCGATCGCAATAAAAGAATTATACCGGGAGAAGTGCTCGAAGCAGTGATCAATGGCACCCAAAAATTCTTTGATGAGTTGCAGGCATTCGGTGTCAACATAAAATTTCTTGGTGGTGAAACAGCAGATGTCGGAGATGTAGTGCGAACGATTGCAGTAAATGGAACGATGACCGCGCGTTGGCCAAAAAACAAGTTGATCACTAATGAGAAGATCCGTAGTGGTGATGTAATTGTCGGACTTGCAAGTTTTGGACAAGCCAGCTACGAAAAAAAATATAATAGCGGGATCGGAAGTAATGGATTAACCAGCGCGAGACACGATATGTTGCATAAAACGTACGGAGCGCGATTTCATGAATCGTATGATACGATGCTCGATGAAGAAGTGGTGTACATCGGTCCGCATAAAATGACGGACGAACTTTCGGATGGTATGCAAATCGGTGAACTGTTATTGAGTCCGACAAGAACATATGCACCTGTAGCGAAAAAATTGCTGGAAAATTACTTCGACAAAATTCATGGAATGATTCATTGCAGCGGGGGCGGTCAAACGAAATGCATGAAATATCTTCCAAAAGATTTCCGGATTGTGAAAGACAATTTATTTGATCCACCCCCCATTTTCAAAATGATTCAGCAATCTTCGCATGCTGATAACCGTGAGATGTACCAGGTATTTAATATGGGCCACCGGTTGGAGATTTTTACCGATGCAGCCACAGCGGATGGAATTATTAAGACTTCAGCGGAATTTAATATCGAAGCAAGGGTTGTTGGGAGAGTGGAGGAGGAGGGTAAGAAAGAATTGCTTTTGAAAGTGAACAACGAAGAAATCAGGTATTAGGTTCCGTTTGTGCCCTTGTGTAAGTTTTGTTTCACGCAAAGGCACAAAGTACCACAAAGGGTTACCTTTTAGGTAAATTGGTATTAAACATACAGACGACAGATACATTTGCACGTTTTCAAAAGTTCTTTCACGACCCCCGAACGCTATTAGTACGACGCATCTACGACGCATCTACGACGCATCTACGACGCATCTACGACGCATCTACGACGCATCTACAACGCACAATTAAAAAAGGTCAATAAATTCAGAAGTTAACTGACTTCCCGGTTTGAAGAAATTTCCACATTTCCACATTTCCACATGACCACATTTCCACATTTCCACATGACCACATTTCCACATCTCCATATTTCCGCATCTCCACATTCCTCCTGTTCATCGCATCAACTTTTGGATTCCCGCAATAAATCCCCAGTTCTGATGTTGAATCCTTCCGAGTGAATTATAACCTTTGCCGAATATAAATCCATCTCCTTTTGTAATAAACAAAAGTTCGTTATTACCTTTTTGCAGATCGAGCATTACCCGGAACGTGCCGGCTTCTACACGATCTAACTTATACTTATCATAATTGAATACTTCTTTTCCATTGAGCAGGACATGGAGTGTACCTGTGAAATCAAATGAGAGCAGATATTTTTCTTCACTGTCAGAATGAATGAAATGTCTTGCAATAACAATTCCTTCCGGCACTTTAAAATAACGTGAGAGATTGACGTAATCGTCGCCCGATTCGTCAATTTTTTTCCATTGATTTACTTTTTTCACTTGATCATGACTGTAAGGAGTGGTTGCCGCGAGTTGTTCGGATATTTCCCAATCGGTGATTGCGTCTGGCAATTCCCGATAGTTTACGTTGGCGAAATATCCTGCGCCGAACATCGTTCGTAACAAAATCGATCCACGGTCGGCTTCCGTGCGCTGCATTCGAATATCCATATCAGGTTTCGTACTTCCGTTTGTAAAAACTTTCAGGTTGTCGCCGTGCACTTCGATGGCTGCGTGGAACCATTGCATGCTTTTAATGTCTGCGGTCGCCTGGTATGCGCCATAAAACACCCAACTGAGCGCGCCGTTATAAATCGGGATGTATTGAATCGCCTCGATCGTGTTGCCGTATCCCGGCCGAAAATACAGGAACTGGTAGTTTTGTTCGTCGGCCGCATGAAAACCGACACCAGACATCACCGCACCTGCCATGTCAAATTCCATTCGGAAATTTTTCAGGGTCATTTTTTTGTTCCAGATGGCGCTAATCGATTTGCCATCTAATTTAACGCAGGGTTTGCCTAAAAAGACAGTATCGGTTAAAGCTGTCTTTGAATTGTCTTCGGAAAGGACGGTCCAATCAGTTAACGTAAGACCCTGCGCTGATGATTTGGTACAAATGGCTGTTACAATCAACCATAATTGAAATCGTAATAATTTTTTTAACATAAATGGATTCTTTGGTATTTATGTAGACGAATGTAGCTGCAGTGCTAAAAAGAATCCATTTCAAAGCCTGGTCAAGTTTGTTCAAGTTTTTTCAGGGCGAAGCGAAGAACCCAGAGCGTTAAAATAGTCGTTTTCTACTCTTCGCATTTCGTTCTTGTCTACGGTCACCGGTATTTATTATCTGTCAGAACTCTCACGGCAGATTATTGACCAACCGTGTAAATTAACCGGCAGCAGGGAAATTTCCCGCGTACATTTGATTTGCGCGGGTTTCTGGAATCCTTTTTCATAAAGAACAGCCAAACACATGAGAAATTTCAATGTGGTCATCGGATCTGCATACAAAAATCTTGACACTAAAAATTTGCCGGGCGAGAAATGGAAGAATATTCCGGGATTTGAGGAGATCTACCAGGTTTCGAATTATGGAAGGATAAAATCACTGCCGAGGTATGTTGAAATTTATTTGACAAAATACCGAAGATCGATCGGCTATTATACTAAAATGAAGATCCGGCGCATTAAAATGCAACGCAGGGTTAATTCGTTTAATCAAAAACCCTACTATGAAACAACGGTGAGCTTGCGCTCCGATGGCATCGAAAAAAATTTCCTGGTGCCGAGGTTAGTGTACAGTGTGTTTCGCAAGAAACTAAATTTTGAGAAGGATGAATTGCTGGTGACGCATAAATGGGGAGATGGATTGGTGAACCATGTCGATAATTTGGAAGAAATAAGCCGCAGTGAAAATCTCAAACGATCTTATAAACTGGGAAAGCATATAAGTCCGTTTAGAAATTTGTCGAAAACCCGGAAAAAGCAAATGAACCAACTTGCCGTAAAAAGCAGGTTGAAACCAGTTGTGCAATTTTCTTTAAGCGGCAGAAGAATTAAAAAATTTGAAAGTATCAAAGCCGCGGCGATCAAATTGAAAATTCCGGAATCAAATATAAGTGGCGTGTTAAAAAAGTATCGTAAGTCTGCCGGGGGTTATTTCTGGAAGTATGCTGCGCGTGAGAATTAATGCAAACGATTTGTGAGGGAGTCGTTAGAATTCGCGGTTGTTAAAACCAAAGAACTTATCAATAAGCCGTCGGTCCCTGATAACGATCTCGGCGGAGCCGGATAAGCCTTCCCGATAGGGGATCGATTTTCCAAAACTCAGTTTTAATCCGTCGGGTAAAATGGCCTTTACATAGTAGAGAGAATCTTTTCTCACGGCGCTGATATAATCGACAACGCCATTGATACTTCCGTATTCTTCAAACGGATAATCGGATAGTTTGAAATTTATTTTTTGTCCAACTCGTAACTGTGGGATCTCTTTCGGCGAAATAAAAATCGCGCCGATATACGACGATCCTGAAGGAACGATTGAAAACAGGGTTTGTCCTTTTATTACCTGTTGATTTTCCTGCAACGCGTTCGTAAAATTTACGTTACCCTCAACAGATGACGTCAAAATAATTTCACCTATTTCTCCATTGGCGGATTGTGTGTTGAGGGTTACCAGCGTATCATGCTGGTGAACGTATGATCCTTCTTTGACAAACACGCGTGATAGTCTTGCGTTTTTTTCGCTCACTACCTTTTCACTGGATTTAGTTGAGAGAAGATTAAACGATGCTACAATTGTTTCGGGATATTTGATTACGGCGCTCAACACACCCACTAACAGCAACACAAAAAAGAATATGCTGATGCCCGACCGGATGAGCCAGTGTGGCGGCTTACCGATGATTTCATCAATCTCCCGGCTGCGAAGCACCAGGTCCCTGTCTTCAGATGTTTTTTCCATAATGAATTTAGTTCCCGAGTTCGAGCTGATTTTTTACCAAAGTATAATATGCTCCTTTCAATGCGATCAATTCGTTATGAGTTCCTTTTTCGATGATGCGACCTTTATCAAGCACGATGATTTGATCGGCGTGTTTTACTGTGCTTAGCCGGTGTGCTGATATGATCACCGTTTTTCCCTGGAAAAACGAATCCAAATTTTCCATGATCACTTTTTCATTGTTCGCATCCAGCGAGTTTGTCGCTTCGTCAAAAAAAATAAATTCGGGATTTTTATAAACGGCGCGCGCAATAAGTATTCTTTGCTTTTGCCCTTGGCTGATCCCTGATCCTTCAGATCCGATCTTCGTATTAAATCCAAGCGGTAGCGACAAAATAAAATCATCAATATTCGCGACACGCGCTGCGTGCAGTAATTTTTCCGAAGGGGGATTGTCGTCACTCACGGCGATGTTACTCGCGATGGTATCCGAAAAGATAAAGCTGTCCTGCATCACGACACCGCAGTTTCCTCTCCAAATCTTGTTTCCGATATCTGCTAAATTATTTTCGCCCAATTTTATAATTCCTTTTGTCGGCGGGTAAAATTTCATCAATAGTTTCAACAAGGTTGTTTTGCCACTGCCGCTCACTCCGACGATCGCTGTGATTTTTCCCTGCGGGATGCACAAGTTGATATCACGCAACACTAATTCATTCCCTGCGCCTGCGTATTTAAAATCTACCTGCTGCATGTGAATGTTACGGTCGGCTGGGAGCTCGAGAATTTTTGGAACGCCGGCAGGCTCTTCATCTTCAATCGTGTGAATTTCATTTAACCGTTCCATACTGATCAACGCATCCTGCGTGCTTTGTATGAATTGGATGAACTGATCGATAGGGCCGTTGAGTTGACCGACGATGTATTGGATGGCCAGCATCGCTCCCAATGTGATCCTGCCATCGACGACAGCAGTTGCAGAAAAAAAAGTGATGAATATATTTTTGACCTGGTTGATAAAGACGGCGCCGCCTTGTTGGTATTGCGTCAACTCAAGACTTTTTACATTCACCTTGAATTGTTTTGCCTGGATCCTTTCCCATTGCCATCTCTTGGTTGTTTCACAATTGTTCATTTTTATTTCCTGCATTCCATATACCATCTGGACAAGGTTGGATTGGTTTGCCGACATCAGGTTGAATTTCTTATAGTCGAGTTTTTTCCTGTAACGAAGGAACATCAATACCCACGCGATATATATGATAGTTCCTGAGATGAAAATAAAAAACACGTTTATATTGTAATGGATAATGACGATGGTAAAAACAATGAAGCTGAAGAAAGAGAAAAGGACGTTCAGCGTTGGTCCTGTCAAAAAGCTTTGAATGCGTTGCTGATCACCCATGCGCTGAATAATATCCCCGACCATTTTACTATCAAAAAAAGAAATCGGAAGCTTCATCAATTTGATCAGGAAATCTGTCAGAATGGAAATGTTGATCCTAGTGTTGATGTGCAGCAACACCCAGTTTCGAATAAAGTCCACGGAAGTTTGTCCCAGGAATAACATCAGCTGTGCAACCAGGATAATGTAGATAAATTTCATATCCCTGGCATTGATACCTACGTCTACGATTGACTGTGTAAGAAAAGGAAAAACGAGTTGCAGGAGACTACCAATCAATAGTCCAAGGAATAATTGTAGCAATAATTTTTTATAGCGAACGAGGTAACGCAACAGCAGTGAAAAATTAAGTTTACTTTTTTTCTCGTCGTTTGCGTTAAAAAATTTAGGTGTGGGCTCGAGAAGGAGCGCGACGCCTTGTTCTGCGCTGCCTGATTTGCTACTGAGCCACATTTTTGCGAATTCCTCTTTCGTGTAGGTGATCAGGTCCGCTGCGGGATCGGCAATATAAATATGATTGCCCCGGATTTTATAGATGACAACGAAGTGACTTTGCCTCCAGTGCGCGATAAGAGGAAGAATTGCTTCGCGCTCCAGTTTGTCTAAGGTGGTTTTTATGGCCAATGTGCGGAACCCGATTTCCTCAGCTGCTTCGCTTATGCCTAGTAGTGAGACACCCTCCCTCGTAAAACCGCTTATCGATCGTAGTGTTTCCAGGCTATAATTCTTCCCGTAGTATTTGGTAATCATACGGAGGCAACTGGGCCCGCAGTCCATACCATCCAATTGAAGAAAAAAAGGAAAGCGTCGCACAAATGATCTGTTTAGTAACTCTCAATTATTTTTTTCACGCAAAGGTGCAGCGTAAAATATAGCGCCAGGAACCTGTGATATTTCTTTTTTACAGCTTTGCGCTTCTTTGCGTCTCTGCGAGAAACATTCAAAATGTGAAGCAATCGCTATACAAATCAAGTACAAATATTCTATTCACGAGCACTTCTTTAACCGAAATGTTTTTAGAAAAAATAATTTTAAGTGCTAACACTTATGATAGAAAAATAGATGCACTTACAACATCAAAATAAAATAAAAAAATGCTTGGAAATATTTCTATAAAAATTAAATTTATTTTGAATCGATTTTTTCAAATAGAAATGTTCTTTTGAAATTAAAAACAAAATGCAGGTTCTCCAGTAGCTAATCTAATTACCCTTTTAACACTGCACCCCGAATAATTTATTGCTCCCTACATTCCAGGCTAGTCGACAACTAACCCGGAATTTTTGCTTTTATATATACCCTATCAGTAAAAATTTAATGTTAGTACTTACAAAGTGCTACAGATTTTAATCTAGTTCGAACCGATGAAACAATGATTTTGAGTGCAGAATTATTCGTGATTTAAAAATAATTTTCATTCTACTACTACAACACGGAAAGCTATGCGCACGATTGTTTCTGTAAATCCACCAAAGAATCTGACATCTGCTGACGAATATCTTTTCTACCCGTTCCTTCAATATGAATTGGATCCGCTTAAAATAAAAAAGTTGCGAAATGTATTTGTTACACATTCCGGTTTTTGTCTCGATAAAAACGGACTTGTAAAAGAATCACATCATCGCTACCCTGATCAATATGATAGTTATTTATGGGAAGCCGCCTATTACTATAATGATGCGACCGAGAATCCCGATCATCTTATTACACTGGATGACGAAAATAATTACCTGCTGATTCATCATCCCTGGTTCAATTACTACCATTGGATATGTGAGTGTATTTTTCGCATTTGGATGGTAAAGGAAAGGTTGAGTGAAATGATTTTACTTCTTCCGGAACATTACAGGGAGACAGACTTTATCATGGGTTCAATTGAACCCTTTTCATTCAAGGATATTTTTTTTATTCCGACATCAAAAAGTGTTTTCGTTAATAAGTTGTGCATGCCGCAGATCAAACCTGTTGTAAATGGATATAATAAAAATGATGTCGCGGCAATTAGAAAATATTATTTGAGATATACACTTGAAGATAAAAAAATTGATATCAATCTTGGCGAAAGGATTTATATCAGTAGAAAAAAGGCGTCGAGGAAAAAGGTAGCGAATGAAGAAGAGCTTGAAACCATCCTGCATCAATATGGTTTCACAATCATCAATAACGAAGATTATAATTTTCAGCAACAGGTATCCATTTTCTCACATGCAAAATGTTTGATCTCCATTCATGGTTCGGGCCTGACCAATATGTTGTTTATGCAGGAACGTGGACGAGTGTTGGAGTTTCACAAAAAGAAGACGAATGATCGCGACTGGCACAGTTTGGCATTCTGGTACCTGGCCGCGACACTTGACCTCGACTATTATCACCAGCTGTGTGATCCGACCGATCCGGATGCCGATTACTTTAATGCAAATTTCATAGTGGACGTCCATGAATTTGAAAAAAATATAAAACTGTTAGTTTCTGAATAAACACCAACGATATGCTAAAAAAAGAAATCATCGGCATCTTGCCATGTGCCGGTCTTGGTCTCCGCATGAGACCGCTTCGTTATCCGAAAGAATTGTTGCCTGTCAGCTACGAGAGATCGGCTACAGACAATTCAATGCGACCAAAACTTTCTATTGAGTATTCGATCAATGCGTTTAAAATTGCCGGCGTTAGGAAATGTTTTGTTGTTGTTCCGGATTGGAAGCCCGAGATTATGCGCTACCTCGGCGATGGTTCTGAGTATGAAATGTCGATCGCCTATCTACACAACTCCAGCGCGAATGGTTTGGCGGATGCAGTTTTTTCGATGCAAGCCTGGGCGGGTGATACGCTGACTTGTCTTGCACTACCTGACACGCAATTTTTTCCTGCGACAGTTTTTAAATCGCTCATTCAAAAAATAGAAGAGGAGAATGCGGATTTAGTATTGGGAGTTTTCCCTACCGATGAACCCCAGTGTTTTGGTACCGTCGAACTTGGTGAAGACGAAAGGGTAATAAGCATTGAAGACAAACCTGCCTTTCCAAAATTTTTCAATGCGTGGGGAATTGCTTTGTGGAATAATAATTTTTGGAATTTCTTCCGTTCGACAATCAAATCAATTCCACCAGGCGGATCCATTTCAGAAACTTTTCACAGAGCGGCGACCGAAGGATTACGTGTCTATGGAGTTTACTTCGCAAATGGCACTTATCGTGATATTGGAAGAATTGATCATTTGCCTTTTGGTGAAAATCAACCCATCGCAACAGAACAATTTCTATCAAACAATTCGGAAGAAAGAGAATAAAAAATCTGATCGCATTTTTTTGCTGAAACGGTATTGATTTAAGATTGGTAGTTGAACAGAAAGTTGGTGGGTGAATGCGATTTGTTGCAGTTACCCGCCAGCTTTTAATGGACGAACATTGTTGGCCGACATTAAGTTGCCTGACTTGGCAAACAGGATAGGGAATGCCGAACCCGAAAAAAGAAGCATCATTTAAAATCACAGACATGAAAAAATTAAAAAGCCTGAAGCTCGACGTACTAAAAGAGGTACTCAGCAGGGACCAGATGAAAAAAATCACTGGTGGATATTCTTGTCCGGGACAACATTGTGACATCTTTCATCCATGTTGCCCAACATATCACTGCTGCCCTTCATTCGGAGTTTGTGAGCCACCGCAGGTTTGTTAGTCAGATTAATTGATAAAAAATCGGAACGTGGATGGTAGATAAATCAATTCTTCACTTTCGTCTGTCGATTCATTCCGATGATGCACCATATTGTTTGGCCAACAATAGTTGCCTGACTTATCAGAAAACAGGATAGGGAATGCCGAACCCGAAAAATAAAGGCGACACTTTAAAATTCAGAAAATGAAAAAATTAAAAAATCTGAAGCTGGACACTCTGAAAGAAGTACTCAACAGGGAACAAATGAAAAAAATCACGGGAGGTTACAATTGTACAGGTTTTGTCTGTAGCCCCAGCGCGCCCTGTTGCCCCACGTTTAGATGTACTCTTTCCCAATGTGTTCCTATTCACTAGTACATCTAAAAATCGAGGTCAAATAACTGACCGAACGATGTGCATGTAGATATGAATCAAAAAGGGCGGCGACAAGTGGAAGGTCGCCTCATTTGCCGGCCGTCTTTTCTTGCGAGGGTGTCAATTTGTTTTAGTATACAAAATTTAAAAGAACTGCAAAAGCAGCCGAAGATATTGTCTGGCCAACAATAAGTTGCCTGTCTTTAAACAGGATAAGGAAAGCTTCGCCCGAAAATAGAAGCATCATTTAAAAACTCAAGACATGAAAAAATTAAAAAGTCTGAAGCTTGATGCGTTAAAAGAAGTGCTTAGCCGGGATCAGATGAAAAAAATCACCGGCGGATATTATTGTCCAGGACAAAGTTGTAGCTGGCTACATCCATGTTGTCCAACATATACGTGTTGCACGGCATATGGTAGCACTTGTATCTCGATTCAAGTTTACTGTCCGTATTAGCGCCTTGTTTAATGGAAATGAACATTGATTGAAGCAGATGGCGGGTGAAATTCGATTACTCTCATTCATCCGTCATCTCTCTCGCCTCTGTCGTCTCATTGTTTGGCCAACATTTAGTTGCCTGACTTATAAACAGGATAGGGAAAGCTGAACCCGAAAAAAGAGGCATCACTTAAAAACTCAAGGACATGAAAAAACTAAAAAGTCTGAAACTGGATGCATTAAAAGAAGTGCTCAGCAGGGATCAAATGAAAAAAATCACCGGAGGATATTGGTGCCCGGGAATCATTTGTGATTTCCAAAGTCACCCATGTTGTCCGACGTTCCGTTGCACTCCACCTAACACTGGCATCGGTCCGTATACCTGTCAGCCTTAAATAACGCATATTTAAAAGTGTCGTTAAAAAGTCAGACACGCTGACGATTAACATATCACCTCTCTAATGCCGAAATCAGAAAGGCGGAAGGGGCAATACACTGCTCACCGTCTTTCCTTGCATACAGCAAAAAACTAGAAAAATGAAAAGGCTAAAAAACCTGAAGCTCGATGCGCTCAGAGAGGTGCTCAAGAGGGAACAGATGACACAAATTACAGTAGGATATTATTGTCACGGGCCATGTAACGGCACCGGACGTTGTTATCCAACATGGACCTGCAGGAATTTTATTGCACACCTGCATAATGTTGATGGGAAACTTTCAACGCAATTTTTTGAACTGATCCTATATATCCTCAAAAGGCAGATGAAGACGGTAGCGAAACTGGTCAATTTCCTGCCGTCTTTCGCCAGGAAAGAATTTTACATTTTAAGAGACGAAAAATACTTGCAAATGAAAAATTATTTTTTTAAAAACCGTCAGGACGGCATCGAAACTTCAGTCAATAGTCTTTTGCAAATGATTGGAGTGAAAGTGACAGAAACAACGGTGAGGGATACACTAAAATCACATCCCAATTTTCCGAGCCTGCTCAGCATAGCCGATGCCTTGAAACAATGGAACATCGAATCGCTGGCCCTGCGCTTACCACCTGATCAATTAAAAGAATTGCCGATGCCGTTTCTGGCACACCACATGTCGACATTTGTGGTTGTGGAAGATTTGAAACCAGATCGTATTACCTACATCGACGAGAATCTAAACAGAAATGAGGTGATACCTCATGATTTCTATAAGCACTGGGATGGAGCGGTTTTGGCGGTAGAGTCCAATGCGAACAGCGGTGAAAAAAATTTTACAGCAAACCTTCGAAAGGAGTGGTGGAGCAATATGCGAATACCATTTATTGCAACTGCGTTGCTGCTGATTGGCGTATTACAATTGATACGTTTTTATTTTGTACCTGGGGTCAGTTTAGCAGACAGGATTTACTTCACCGGAACATGGGTATGCATGGCCGCAGGAGTTGTTGTTACTTCTTTGTTATTGTGGTTTGAATATGATGAGAACAATCCTGGATTAAAAAAAATATGTTCTATCGGCACCAAAACAAATTGTAATGCTATATTAAGCAGCAGCGCTTCAAAAGCCTTTAAAAATATATCATGGAGCGAAATTGGTTTCGTTTATTTTACCGGATCATTTTTGTACCTGAGTTTTGGGACATATAATTCTTACTTCTTTTATCCTGTTGTCGTGTTGAATGTGCTGGCTGCTCCTTATATACTTTACTCCATCTATTACCAGGGATTGATTGCGAAACAATGGTGTGTGCTTTGCCTGATGGTGCAGGGACTTCTTTTTGCTGGATTTTTGATTGCGCTATTGACTCAGCAGCTTCGTGCGAATATATTTACTGATTGGAGATATATTGACTTTAGTGCTGTTCTGTTGGCATTTTTTATTCCAATGGCAATTTGGATCATATCAAAGCCTTATATCTACAAGGCGAAGGAAGCCCAACAGATGCGCTACGACCTGGTAAAGTTTAAAAACAATGCGGAAATATTTAATGGGTTGCTCAAGCAGCAGACAATCATGAATTCTGATCCAGGTAATATTGGAATCATCATAGGGAACCCGGAAGCACAAAATACACTGGTGAAAGTTTGCAATCCCTATTGTGGTCCCTGTGCCAGTGCTCATCCAAAAATCGAGCAGTTGGTAAAGGAAAACACGAACTGGAAAGCGCAAATTATTTTTATTAATCACCGCGAATCTGACCCCGGCACCCAGGCAGCGAAACATTTATTAGGAATTGCCGCAACCAGCGATGCGGCTACAACAAACCATGCGTTGGACGACTGGTATGAAGCGAAAGAAAAAAAATATGATGTATTTGCGCAAAAATATCCGATCAATGGCGCACTCGAACAACAATCAGAAAAACTTGAGCAAATGCATGCATGGTGTGAGAGCGAAAAAATAGAGCATACGCCAACGATTTATGTAAATGGATACCGGTTGCCTGAACAATATGAAATCAATGACCTGCACTTCTTATAGGTAGTAAAAAAATAAACGCGGAGAATTTTAGGCGTTGATCACTTTCATCAATGGTTGAAAGCATTTTTCGGGTGAGAAATTTTCTTCGGCAAACGAATAGGCCTCGGAGGCGGTCTCTTTTCTTATGCCGGGATGCTCAATCATGTCATTTAAAATAAAAATGAAATCTTCCGGGCTGTTGGCTATCCAGAAGGCGTGCGTGCCGTTGGTATCAAGGCCTCTTGCGCCATGGGAACTTGTAACAAGCGGAAGTCCATTGGCCAGCGCCTCAATGGTTTTGATTTTAAGGCCGGCTCCGAAGCGAACAGGATTGACAACGATATCCAGTTGATTGTACACGTCAACAATGTTGGCGATGTATCCCGCGAGATGGATATTTTTTTCAGGGTCAACCTGGCGAATGGCACTGCATACATTTCCATATACGGAAAATCTGACGTCGTGATTTCGAGCAATTGCCGGCCAACATTTTTTAATAAAAAAATTCACTGCATCGACATTAGGTAAATATTCGCTGCCGATAAATCCAATGTTTTTCACTGACGTCCTTATTTCATGTCGGCATAAAGATGAAGGATGTGGACACAACAACACTTTGTCTTCTGAAAAAATATCTTTTAATTTTTGATAATCTGGTTCGCAGATGAGCATCAGGTGATCAAATACATCGAACAATTCGATCTCAAGATCAGTTGGTAATTCAAACAGGGTATTTTCATAACCAAACTCTTTAAAGCTCGCGGCTCGCTCGCTGATGATATCGTGTGCATCGAGAATGGTTTTGACTTCTTCGGGGAGGGCGGCGAGCAGGTAAGCGTTGTGAATATATTCGATGATGCAAAAATCGAAATGCTTATTTTTAATAAAATCTGATAAGCGTTGAACGTATTCATTTGGCGCGGCGGGTTGTTCTTCGCCCCAAAAAATGAATTCATAATTTGGTTCGAGAGGTAAGTCATTTTGCCTGGGAATTGCCAGACCGATATAAACGATTGTCACGGTTGTTCGCACGGACAGAAATTCTACCACTTTGGAAATTCTCATTCGATGACCTGCGCCGGGTTTCCAAAAATCAACGTCTGTGATCATCAGCACTTTTTTCATAGCTGGTGACAGTTGTTTGGTGAATTATTTATCCATGACCATGGGTTTCCGTTTCTCCATACAGTAGTGGATAAACGCAGATAGCATTTCTGCGCTTGCAACGTTCAATCCAAGTTGCCTGTTTATGCCTGCGCTGACCTTTTTATAAAACACCAGGGGATCATGAGTCGAATCTTTCTGTAAGATATCACTACATGTGTGCATCCAATCTTTCATCCAGGTATTGTCTTCCGACAGATTAATTTCGTCACTTAGTACACTTTCGGTGATTTCCAACAACGTGTCTTTATTCAGATCGAACGCCTGTTTGTGTTCGGGTTTGCCGGATGCATCCTTGTCTACTAACAGCTTGGCAGGGATCATATTTTCCGACAATGAGTGAATCAATAACAGGTGCAGGTAGAATGAGAATGTAAAAGGAGATTCTTCGTAAAAGTCCTCGTCGAGCAGTATCTCACGTATCAGGCGCGATACGACGCGGAATGGTAATAACATTAAGTCGTTATCCGGATCACTTCCTGCCGTAAATGGGAATGTATGCAGGTTATATTGAATTGAGTTGACTGGAAAGTCTTTGAAAAAGCTAAGAGCGCGCGAACTTTTTCTATCTCTCTTGCATGGATGCAGATGAAAAAAACTTTTTGCCTGGACATCGATGAATTCGGCAACCTGCAAACCGTTTGTCTCCGTTACGGGAATAGTGATTCCGATGTTCTCGCCGCGATCCCTACTGATATGAATAATTGGCGCAGCGACATGGAAGCGCAACTGAATTTCATCCAGCATCGGGCCGACGAAATTTACATTCAGTGCAGTCCAGTTGTCCCTACTATAAAAGAGAGAAATAAATATAAACCTGTTTTTCTCCATGTTGATTTGTTGAATGCGGTACTAGAGAAATTCGCGGTCGATGAAATTAAATCATATGACGCGGGTGATAATAATATTTAATTCTTCTTTACATGAAAACTTGCGAACGAAGTAGATGTTTGTATTTATGCAATGTGATCGCAGGCGCGAATTATACAATGATTGGTTTTGTATAATCAAAATTTTTGAACGCAATCCCTTTTCCGGGGTGTTGGCCGCTTAGGACGATACGTTTATTTGAAAGATTTTCGCGCATCTTGTTCCTATTGGTAAACTGTGAGTGAAAAAATATAATATTATCGATCATTTCTTCATCATCGACTGGAAAATACGTGCGACTGTTTTGTTTTAGTGCGCCTTGATCCGATTTCTGATAGTCGGATTTCTGCCCGTTGCTTTTGGACAGAATAAGTCTTGTGTCATTTTCTGTCCATTTGCCGGATCTCCAATTTTTCTCCTGCAGTGTATATTCATACTCGTAATCGGGAGGGTTGAATGCAAACGTATAATTTGACGCATGTATAGTTTTGCAGTCAATGACCTTGCCGATATTATAGGTGGAATCTTTGAATAGTAAAAGGACTTCACTTTTGGAGGGATTTAGATGCGAGATATAAAAACGTGACAGCGTGTTCAAATTCTTTTCACCACTGATCCGTTCTTTGTCGCTATGGGCAATTGCATCGAGGTATATGTCATCGATCTCTGTTTTTCTTAATCCGAAAAGATCCAGGCGATTTATTAAATCGAAATCCTCGAAGCCATATCCTTCCATATCTTCATCGTAACCGCCGATTGACATAAAATCTGATTTCCTGCAGCAAATGCGACCCAATAAATCGGGTTGCTTGGTATTACCGCGTGATGACAGGAAAATATTACTGTCACGGTCGAATGAGCTAATAAGAAAAGATGCGAATCCTTTACCGGTAAAATTATCAGCATCGAGGTTGCAAACAAACTCGCTTTCAGCGAGGGCAAACGCCATATTTCGTGAATGACTTCTTTTAAAATACAAAGGTTCATTGGTGCGATAGTACGAGAGTCTGCCGGATAAGATGTGATGCTCCATGTTTTCATGTATCCAATGCTCAAGTCCGTCGGTAGAATTATAATCAAGAACAACAAATTGAAGAGCATCGCAGTCGCCGTTGTCTGTAATATTCTTTGGCAGCGTCACTTTGAGATGATGTAACCGGTTTTTAACTACGGTGCAAAAAGAAATTTTAAAACGGGCATTCATGTGAAGCTCTTTACGTGTGGGTAATATCTGATTCAGTAAATTGCCTGCCTGAACTAAAATTATGAAAAAATCTTTTGTTACTTATTTGGGTTCAGATAATTTTTTGCCTGGTGTATTGGCATTGGATTATTCTCTGAAGAAATTCAATCCGCATGCGGAGTTGCTTGTGCTTGTCGTGGAAAACATTTCGGCGGATATTATTTTATTGCTGGAAAAAAATTCTTTTCAAACGCGGAGAATACAGGAAATCAAAAATCCTTACCAGCCGGAGCTGGAGGAACGTGGATTGCGATGCATGTTTTCGAAATTGAACATCTTTGGGTTAACGGAGTTTGACAAGATAGTATACATTGACGCTGACATGTTGGTGTGTGAAAATATCGATTCACTTTTTGACGCGCCGCATATGTCGGCAGTAATCGCAGGAGCTTTAGTTCCTGAAAATAATAACTGGACAAAATTAAACGCGGGCCTGATGGTGGTGGAACCTGACAGAAATCTTTTCGATGATATGATTTCTAAGATTGGAATCCTGGAATCCGAGGCCAGAGAGGATCAAAGTTTTCTGCATTCCTATTATGCTCAATGGCCAAGTGACGTAGCATTTCACCTAGATCAGAAATTCAATATAGCTGCACCTTACCTTGACCAGTATGCGCAATTGCCCGGTTATCGTTTTTCTTTTCAGAATGAGATTCTAGATATTCAAAATATTGCGGTCATTCACTATTGGGGACCGAAGAAACCATGGAACTTTAGCGAAGAGAAAATCGAAGAGATGCTGGATTCGAAATACGGTCAGTCGCTCGATTTGTGGTGGAATTATTTTTATGCAGCAGCGGAAAAGCTGGAATAACTCATTGCCGGGTTGTAGGGAGTGAATCCGGCAATGAATATTTAATGTTTAAGAAACACAGGCCATATAATCGCCAGGTTGACAAGTTGCCGGGTTAGCCTGCACGCATGAATACGGGCATGGGGGATGACCGTTGTAGCAAATGTAGTCTATCCAATTTGGAAGATCGGGCTGAGTATGACAGGCCCACCTGGTTTTTTCGCCTGTCCCTCCTTTGATGTCTTTCATTTCATTTTTTGTCAAAAGAGTTCCGAGATGTTGATATTTGTTTCTCATGATGACTCGGCGCTTTCACAAAAGCGTCGGAAATTTTTGCATGCGTAATGGTGTACTCTTTTTTAAACAGGTTCGTATCATCTCCTGGAAAAAAACTAAAATCAAAATTGTTTAAATCGACTGAGATGATCTCGTAACATTTTATTTTTGGTTGTGAAATACAACCCGAATTAAAATTTTTAAGTGAAAGCACTTAACCATATTAACTCTTTTCTCGCGAGATTTTGTTAGATATTTGTTCAATTGGATTTATTGATATGAACTCTGGAATTACACTTAAAATGTTGCGCTTACTCAAAGGCTTCACACAACGGGAAATGGCAAACAAATTAGAAATTTCGCAGCAGGCATATTCAAAAATAGAAAGGCAGCCGTGGGTCGAAAACAAAATGCTTGATAAGATTTCGTTGTTGTTAAATTTTTCGAAGCAGGACCTGGATGAGATCAGGAAGATTGTCTTGCAGAAAGGGAGTCACGAAAATGAAGTGTTGCTGAGGCGTGAGAAATGATTTAATTTGGTTGTGTTGTGTGAAGTATTAAATCCCTACGTTGATTTGCCGTGCCCAGTGCTTCCTGTTAAATGCGGAAATCGTCTATCGAGAAAACTCGCAGACGATCCCTGCCAAAGCGCCGCCAAAACCAAGCGCCTATTGTTTTTCCAATCTGTACTTTATTGGTTGTCTTTTATAGCATATTACTTTTTTGCCATGATTCATTGCGGGGGTCCATTTGCCACTGGCCAAAAGTACGCGAACCGATTCCGGTTTTAATTCCTCGGGTCCGCTCACTGCTTTTACGTCACTAACATTTCCATCTTTATCGACAATGAATTCCAATAATACATCTCCCTGGATTTCTTTGTCTACAGCTGCGTCAGGATAATGAAGATTTGCAGAAAGAAATTTCCGCCATGCATCTTGACCACCGGGATACTCAGATTCAACTTCTACCTTCTTATAGATCTTTGCGCCTTTAGGAATACTGTCCATATGTGTTGCAACGGGTAAAGCAGTCGCAGTGGATTCAGTTGCTCCCTGCACCTGGTTATATCCAGCTGTTGTATGATAACGAACGATGCCTTCTAAAATATCTTTTGCAATTTTTTCCTGGTTGTTGTCGTCGCTGAAGTATGCGAGATCATTTGAATTTGAAATGTATCCCAATTCCACAATAATCGCCGGAATAGGAGAGTTGTTCAACACGGCAATTCCTTTCCTGCTTTTAACCAGTTCTTCATCTACGCGATAATCTTTTTTTAATTCCTGGCTCAGCAAAGAGCCCAGTTTGATATTTTTTTGAGTCAGGTTTTGATCTTTATCGGAGATATACATTTGAATGCCGGTCGCGGAGGGATTTTTATCGTCACTGTTTACATGAATCGAAATAAAAAGTTCTGCATTGTTTTTTGCTGCAATATCCGTTCTGTTTTTGAGACCATCCTGGATTGTAACGGCGTTGCCGGGCAATTCATCTTTTTCTCTCGTCATCACGACAGTAACGTTGTAATTTTTCGCAAGCTCCTGGATCTTTTTCGAAATTTTTAGCGTAAGGTCCTTTTCAACGATTCCATTTGTTGTTGTTGAACCGGGATCAATGCCACCATGACCCGCATCTATGACAACGGTAATGGTTTTTGGTGCAAGAAGATTTCTGTGGGTGACTTTCCCTGCAAAGGCACAAAGTAAAAACAATGTTACCGGGAGGATCATTAACCTGCTGAGGTAATTGTTTTTCGAAGAATTGAATTTTGTGATCATGTTAATTCGACGTTTTATTTGGTTATGAAAAAATGGGTTGACCACATGAGCCTGTTTGTTCCGGATCGACTGCGTGATCAACAACTCCGCATAAGCATACCTGTTACTTCCCGAGATGGCGTATTCGTCAGCCAGGAATTCATGTATTGCTTTAATTTCTTTTTTGATGAAATAAATAAATGGATTGAACCATGTGAGAACGGTAAAAATTTCAAGAAAGAGAATGTCAGCAGAATGATTTTGTCTAACATGGTACAACTCATGCCTGAATATTTGTTGCCCCTCGGTACTCTGCAAATCAAGTTTATGGTTCCAGAAAATCTTTTTGAAAAATGAGAATGGCGTGCCGGGTTCTTGCGTGTCGAAAAATGTAATATCATCAACTCGCTGACTTGTGTAAGCATGCGAAATCCTGCTTATATACAGCAGCGGTCTAACGAGCGCAAGAAGTAAAATAATAGAGCCAGAAATATATACCATCAGCGTCAGGTATTGCCAGCTGAGAAAAATCCTAAGCATATTTTTACGCGCGGTAATCGTGACGGGATCTTCCCAGTCGCCCCAAACAACATTTAGAGGAAGCGCCGAAGGATGGTCATTGTTGAGCCCAGCAAACGGCAGTGGAATTTTCAATAGTGGTAACACCGTTGCAATAATTATAATGCCCAGCAGGTAGAACCGGTTGTATAGATGGAAAGATTTGTTCCGTAGGAAGAACCAATAATAGCCATACAGCATCCCGGAGATGAGGATCATTTTAACGAGATAGGTGATGAGTGTCATGCTATATGTTTTTGGCTGATTTAATTTGCTGAAGCAACTCTTCAAGTTCCTGCTGCGTCAGTTTGTTATCGTTTACAAACTGGGATACCAATTTGGCAGCTGATCCTTCGAAGTAGCCTTTGACAAGTTGGTTGATGGATCGTTTGCCATATTCCTGTTTGTTGATTTTGGCCTGGTACAGGTTGTTCCGGCCGACAACGGAATATTCGACAAAACCCTTGTCGACGAGGATCTTCAGGATGGTTGCGACGGTATTAGAGTGTGGTTTAGGCTCGGGACTGGCCTCGATAATGTCCTTCAGGAAGCCTTTCCCGAGTTTCCAGAGCACCTGCATCAGCTGTTCCTCTGCTTTTGTGAGGGATTTCATGATAACTAGTTTTTTAGTTGTTAGACAAATCTATAACTAAAAAATTAGTTTCAAAATATTTTTTGAAAATTTTAAGAAATTTTTTTCCGTTTTCTCTTGTGACGACTGTCTTAGTTGCAGAAAACCCAATAAGGGCGTGGATTTTGATAGATTTAACGTGCAGGTATGAACGATATTCACATGTTGTGTATAAACAAAGACCGGAAAGAGCTTGATTTTTATCTGGAAAGGTTATGAAGTTCGGATTTCGGTTTGTAATTTTGCAAATGGTTTAGGACGGATTTGGTAAAAACATTCATCTTTACAACTTTCCCCGGCCGTTTTTTGTTACATATTTGTTGATTTGTACCCCACCAGTATTTTGTCACTTTTTTATTTTTAAATATGAGGCAACTTAAGATTGCTACACAGATTACGAACCGTGATTCCCAGGCGGTCGAGAAGTATTTGCAGGAAATTTCAAAGATTCCAATGATCACTCCTGAAGAGGAGACTGTATTGGCTCAACGAATTAAGATGGGCGATCAGAAAGCGTTGGATAAACTGGCGCAGTCGAACCTGCGTTTTGTGGTTTCCGTTGCGAAACAATATCAGCACCAGGGGTTATCACTGAGTGATTTGATCAACGAGGGTAACCTCGGCTTAATTAAAGCGGCTCAACGCTTTGATGAAACAAAAGGTTTCAAATTTATTTCGTACGCCGTATGGTGGATTCGCCAGTCCATTTTACAAGCGTTGGCAGAGCAGGGCAGATTAGTCCGCCTGCCTCAAAACAAAATTGGCACTTACAACAAGGCTAATAAAGCTTACATGGCTTTTGAACAGGAACATGAGAGAGAGCCAAGTACAGAAGAGTTAGCGGAATTGCTCGAAATGAGCGAAACTGAGATTAACAACATTTTCCAGAGCAACACACGTCATAGCTCATTGGATGCTCCGGTTCACGAAGCTGAAGATGTTGCCATGGGTGATCTTTTGGAAGGTGGTGACGACACGGATGATGATGTCATGAAAGACTCATTGCGTGCTGAAATCCGTCGGGTGTTGAAATCACTTAGTCCCCGGGAAGCTGAAATTGTAAACGCTTACTTCGGTCTTGATGGTGAAAACGGCGTTACAATCGAACAGATTGGTCAGAAATATGATCTGACAAAAGAACGTATTCGCCAGATCAAAGAAAGGGCGATCAAACGTTTGCAAAAAGCACGTTACAGTAGTGCATTGAAAGCGTACCTGGGATAATCATATTTTCCCGAATTATCATTAACCCCGCATTTGCGGGGTTTTTTTTATCGCGGATTACACGGATTTTGAGCGGATTTCGCGGATTATTTAAAATCAAAGCCTGCATGAGTCAATCAGGCTTTTTTTCAATTAGAAAGTACGTCCTTATTTCGGCGTCATCCACGATAAACTTTATGATTTTGTTATTTGAAATAATCCGCGAAATCCGCTCACAAATCGGTGTAATCCGCGATATCTTTGCTCCGATGAAAAATTTGTGCGCCCTCATCGTGTGGTGTCTTTTCTTATCCTGCGAAAAAGCGATTGATCTAAAGTTGGATCAAACACAATCACATCTCGTGGTTGAAGCAACAATTGAAAACGACAAGGCACCCATTGTAGTTCTTTCTTCAAGTCTTGATTACTTCAGCGAAATTTCAACTGAAATACTGGAAAATTCTTTTGTGCATAATGCTGACGTGCAAATATCCGATGGCAATACAACGAAAACATTAAAGGAGTTTAGCGTTTTTGCATCGAACAGTGGGTACAAACTTTATTATTATACTACCGATTCGCTGGATCAACCGGCCTTTGTTGGTAAATTAAATCAGTCGTATAGTTTGCATATTGCTGTCAATGGCCAGCAGTATGAAGCGCAAACAACAATACCGGCGCTGGCGAAAACGATCGACTCATTGTGGTGGAAAATAGCGCCAAATAATCCCGATACAAATAAGATTGTCGTCGAGGCAAGAGTAACAGATCCGCCCGGATTCGGAAATTATATTCGTTACTTTACCAGCGTGAATGGTGATCGGTTTTACCCGGGATTAAATTCTGTTTTTGATGACCAGATTGTAGATGGAACGACGTATGATGTAGATGTAGACCAGGGCGTGAATCGAAATGCTAATATCAATTTCGATGACTATGCTTATTTTCATAAAGGAGATACAGTCACGGTGAAATTCTGTAACATCGACAAAGCGACCTTTGATTTTTGGCGAACGATGGAATACAATTATCAAAGCATTGGCAATCCTTTCTCAACACCCACACAGGTCATTTCAAACATATCGAACAATGGACTTGGATATTTTGGAGGATACGCGGCGCAGTATAGGACAATTATGATTCCGAAGTGAGTAGAAATGTGTGAATTCTATAAAGCGGCTATCTCCGTGCCTATCTCCATAAATCGTGAAAAAAAATTACCACATAGGAGGATAGGCACATAGGAAGTACTTTTGAATCAAAACCAGATCCGATTGCAAATCATATAGTGATTTAGTTGCGAGACTCTACTCGAGGAATTCGTCACGTTCATCACATTTCCACATTTTGAGATTCGACTTTCCACACCCGTCGCTCAGGCGACTTTATTTTTCGCCTTTTACCATTATTTTTGTCAACTTATGGAAAATAATTCTAGCGAAAAAGTGCATTGCCTGATCATAGGATCAGGTCCGGCGGGTTACACGGCGGCAGTGTATGCTGCACGTGCAAATCTGAAACCGGTATTGTACCAGGGACTACAGCCAGGCGGACAATTAACGATTACAACAGAAGTTGAAAATTATCCCGGTTATCCGGACGGTGTACAAGGACCAGAGATGATGGTTCATTTCGAAAAACAAGCGGCAAGAATGGGCGCCGATATCCGTTATGGAATTGCAACAAAAGTAGATTTTTCGAAGCAGCCTTATAAAGTGTGGATCGACGAAGAAAAATTGATCGAAGCAGATGCAATTATCATTTCTACTGGCGCGTCTGCAAAATGGCTCGGATTGGAAGGTGAGCAAAGATTAAATGGCTACGGAGTCAGTGCATGTGCGGTGTGCGACGGATTTTTCTTTAGGGGAAAAGAAGTTGCTATCACAGGCGGTGGTGATACGGCTGCAGAAGAAGCATTATATCTTTCAAAACTTTGTACCACCGTGCACATGTTCGTGCGTAAGCATGAAATGCGCGCATCAAAAGTGATGCAGGAGCGGGTTCAACAAACACCGAACATTAAAATTTATTGGAACACAGAAGTAGTAGATGTAGTTGGTGAAAGCAGGGTGGATGCAGTGAAAGTGAACAACAACAAAACGGGTGAATCAAAAACAATTCCGGTTAGCGGATTTTTTGTGGCGATCGGGCATCAGCCAAATTCAGATATTTTCAAGGGATGGATTGACATGGACGAAACCGGATATATCAAAACGATTCCAGGATCTGCAAAAACAAATCTTGACGGTGTATTTGCTGCCGGCGATGTGCAGGATAAAATTTATCGCCAGGCGGTTACCGCAGCAGGAAGCGGGTGTATGGCGGCGCTGGATGCGGAGAGATACCTAGGTGCAAATTTTCCTCATTAGTCATGTTGCGTGACATGATCATGAATCGGTATCTGTTTTACCGGAGAAAATGATCCATGATCGATAGAAAATGTTCAATACTCAAGTCGGGTGTATCATTCAACTTGAGGATTGAACATTTTTGTTGATTATGGATCATTCTTGCGATTATTCCTGTACATGAATCACTTTTTAGGATATCTTATACAAAATTCTTTCGCGAAGTCAATGAATTCCCTTTAATTCGTAGAATTCGCTTGATGAAATATGACAACTGTAGAACTAAATAACCTGATCCTGCACGGATATCACGGAGTTTTTGAAGAGGAAAAGAAAGTGATGAATACTTTTGAAGTGAGTCTGAGCGTTAGGTTTGACGAAAGAAAGTCCGATTTTAGCCGCCTGGAAGATACCATTAGCTATGTGGACCTATACAAAATCGTCAGGGACAAAACGCAGGCACCGGCTTTATTACTAGAAACACTTTGCCAGGGTATTATCCGCAAGATCAAACAGCAATATCCGAAAGTAACGGAAGTAACCATTTCTATTTACAAAATGCAGGCTCCTATTGAAAATTTTCAAGGTAAAGTTGGTATTACGATGAAGAAGAAATTTGACGACTGATAAATCATGATTCGATTCCTAATATGCATATTGTTGATCCTGCCTTTTGAAAATCAAGCGCAGGGTGTTGATGTGTTGTTGAAAGAAGCACAGCAGCAGGAATCGCAGTTGAAAGAGAATGAAGCTTTTTCCAAATATGCGCAGGTCGTTCGACTTCAGCCAACAAACCTCCAGGCATTATGCAAATGCAGTGAACTTTGTACGTATATTGGTGGCCGTGAGAAAGACAAGTCCAAGAAAGCTGATTATTTCAATGCAGGTAAGACATATGCAACGGCGGCGCTCAAAGTCAATCCAAATAGTTCGGAAGCAAATGTTGTGATGGCGATGGCGATCGGCAGGCTCACATTAATTGCGAGCACCAGGGATAAAATCGCATCAGTCAATGATATTAAATTGTACGCTGATAAGGCCATCAAACTCGATCCCTCCAATTTTAAGGCATACCATGTGTTAGGCAAATGGAATTATGAAATCAGCAATCTGAACTTCCTGGAGAGAACGTTAGCAAAATTATTTTATGGTGACGTGCCTAAGGCCTCACTGCAAGATGCGATCACGTATTATGAAAGGGCGCGGGCCATCAATCCCTCTTATATTTTAAATTATTTAGAGCTGGCAAAAGCCTACTATCGCAATGATCAAAAGAAAAAGGCAGTCGATTTGCTGACAATGATGATGCCCCTTCCCAATCATGTGTATGATGATACACGTATCAAGACGGAGGGGAATCGGTTGCTAAAGGAATGGAAATAGGACCCTATTAGATTTTTATTTCAGGCAGATAAAATTTTATTTCACGCAAAGGCGCAAAGGATACCTGATATAATTAAAAATCGCATTGATATCAGAGCCCTTTTTCAAATCACCTTATTCTTCCACTTCCCGCTCCTGATATAAAAGAAGGCCATCGAAAACATTAACATCCAGTATAACCACTCGGACATCCATCCATAGATTATAGAAAGGTTCCAATATCCGAGGATCAAATAGACGTAGATCGAATAAAACACAATCGTGATAAATTCTATGGCGAGATTCACTTTGGTATTGCCTGTACCGGTAACGGCATTCAGCCATATTGTTCCGAAAGACATCAATACCAGCGCAAGCGATACAACTCTTAACACAGGAATTGCGTGCTCGATGAATTCTTCGTTTTGCCCGTAAATAGACAACGTGGTTCTCGGAAAAACATTTAAGAGCAATGCAATTGAAAAACTGAAACACACACTTATCTTGGCAATTTTGTTGATCAGGCCGATGACCTTATCACTTTTTCCCTGGCCAATGATATTGCTTACCATGGTGTTTGACGTTGCTGCGAATGCCCACGTGAAGGCCCCGAAAAATCCAAACATGTTTCTCATAGCATTGCTGATCGCTAAATCGCGTTGACCATGGTGTTCTATCAGAATATAAAAAAACTCCCATGTAGTGATGCTAATTGCGTATTGGAGAACTAGCGGTGATGATTGAACGAAAATCAGCTTGATGTTTTTTGCGTCGAACCCAACATTTTTGTACAACTTTAACTCCCGGCTTACCCCTTTAATATGAATAACCGCATAAACTACCAGCATACCTGTTGCTTCGGCAATCACGGAGGCGATGGCCGCGCCATTAAACCCCATTTCAGGTAAGCCAAAATGCCCGAAAATGAGTGCGTAGTCGAGGATAATATTGGCAACGGTTTCGGCAAATGTTCCATAAATCAAATATTTACTTTGATTTGTTCCGATCAATACAGCGTTCCTCAATTGATAAACGTAAAGGAAAACGAGTCCCCATATACGTATCTTTAAAAATTGAATCACTTTGGTTTCGCTGCCGGGTATAGATAGTACGCGTTCGAAAATAAATGGAGCAACAAAATACGTCAGTGCGATTCCGATGGCTGCCAGCAACACAACAAGCCGGATTCCCTGTGAAAAGAGTTTTCCTATTTCATCGATCCGGTTTTCACCGGCGCGCCTTGCGATAATTGCCTGTAATCCGTTGTTTATCCCGTTACCTATTACTGCAAAAATGAGATAATATACACCTGTTATGCCGGCTAGTGCCAATGATTCCTGATCGAGATTTCCGAGGAAGATATTGTTGGTTATAAAGTTGATTTGGGGAACGAGAATAGAAAGGGCAATAGGCAAAGCAAGATTTAGAATCTGCCTGTTTGACCCTGTCACATAATAATTTCTATTTTCTGCAATAGTCATTTCAAAAAAAGGGAATGCAAAGTACGATAATATGTGATGAATGTGGAAATTGAATGTGGAAATGTGATGAATGTGGAAATGTGAAAATGTGGAGATGTGAGAATTCTGAAGGTCAATCTTCGATTATAAATAATGCCTCACTTATAATCGAAGATTGACCTTCAGAATTCTCACATCTCCACATTTTCACATTTCCACATT
>Ga0163162_10000951_pt1 | contig 26878 bp, 25 predicted proteins | sample S55metaG_FD_115310 | JGI IMG/M metagenome (GOLD analysis project Ga0163162, IMG submission 115310) | Switchgrass rhizosphere microbial communities from Kellogg Biological Station, Michigan, USA - S5-5 metaG | ecosystem: Host-associated > Plants > Roots > Rhizosphere > Soil | place: USA... | reverse complement strand
TTATCGCAATTGCCCTGCGCCATTTTTGCCAGCGTATTGCAACTCAGCGGCGCGATGACCATGACATCGGCCCAGCGGCCCATCATCACGTGGTTGGACCAGGAATTTTCTTCGAAGAGATCAATCAGCACCGCATTTCTGCTCAGGGTGGAGAGGGTGAGGGGTGGAACAAAATCCTTTGAGGCGGGAGTCATGACGACCCTCACTTCCGCACCGGCCTTCACCAGCTGCCTTACAAGCAGGATGGATTTATAAGCGGCGATGCTTCCCGTGATTCCGATCAGGATTTTTTTCCCCTTGAGCATATCAAAAACAAAGGCGGCAAGTTGAATTGCCGCCTGAAAATTAAATATTTTAGTTCAAAGCATTTGTGAATGATCAGCTGAACAGATCATCATTGCTCTTGCGATAGTAAATCTTGTCTTCGAAAAATTCCTGGGTGGCGAGCAATGCAGGATTCGGCATCCTTTCATAGGCCTTGGAAATTTCGATTTGTTCCTTGTTCTCGTGGATTTCTTCGAGACTGTCGGTATGACTCGCGAATTCATCCAGTTTGTTGTGCAGCTCTTCTTTCAGAACAATATTGATCTGGTTGGCCCTCTTTGCAACAATGGCGATAGATTCATACAAGTTGCCCGTCTTGTTCTTGATATCTGTGAGATTTTTAGTCTCTACCACATTGCTCGTATTAGCGCTGAGCTGACGTCTGAGTTTACTCATTATATTTTAAGTTTTTTGAGGCTATTCTGCGACAAAGTTAGATAACGTTCGGCATCTTTCAATAATTTACTTTCCGGGTAGCGGTCCTGGAAATCATGCACTTCATTGATAACCTGCTCGTAACGTTCCCTCTGCTTCTCCGCGATACTGAGGTTGGCGAACTTATAATAAGACTTAATGACCATGAGTTTGTACTCATCGCCTTTTGTAGATTCAGGATAATCGTTTAATACACCGGTAAATGCGATAGCCGAGGCCCTGAACTGGCCAATATTGTAGTACAACTGTGCCGCATCCGACTGCTTGACCTCCAGTTTCTGCTTACAGCCCTCGATGATCGCCTGCGCGTCCTTGTTCCTCTCCGAGCCCGGATGAGTGTTGATGAAGGTCTGCATCATCCCCATGGCCTTGATCGTGTTGCTTTGATCCAGGGGAGCTTTGGGCGACTGCTTATAATAGCAGTAGGCATGCATGTAATCCACTTCCTCGCTCTTGGCACTGGTCGGGAATACTTCCAAAAAACCTTTAAACAGGTTTTCAGCCTGGAAATAATCCTTCTGGTAATAGTGACAAAACGCGAATTTGTAATAGAGGTCTTCGAAGCGCTGGCTACCCTTAAAAACGGGGAACAGATCTTCGTAGAGTTGCTGGGCGTAGTTGTATTGTTTCTTGGAATAGTACTGTTCCGCCATACGGTACTTGTATTCATAGTCATTGCTCTTCAAAACCTTTCCAAACTTCGAGCAGGAACAGATAGCTAAAACGCCAATAATCAATAAAATAGATCGAATTTTCATATTCGGCGGGCAAAGTTAATTTTTTTCTCCTGATTAAGATCACAAAATAATCGCCCCCTTCGGGTAAAACCGTTAAGATTCTGCAAAAGCTTTTACACAAAAAACCCCGACACTGGAAGGTGTCGGGGTCATATTAAGCAATTAGCTCTACTTAGACTTTCTTAAGTTGGGGTGAGGAGCAGGAACCGTATTCGGACCTTCATCTCCCTGTGCAGCCCTGAGGTCGATCGTATTGGGATCGCCGCCGGTTTCACCGTATTTGAAGATCAACCGGTCTGAACTGATACCTTGCTTTTCAACCAGGTAGTTGATCACGGTATTTACCCTATCCCAGCTGAGCTGTTGTTCGCTCTTAGAAGGACCGGCATAACCCTGTACCACTACTTTACAATTCGGGTTGTTCCTCATCTTATCGGCCACTGATGCCAACACACCTTCTGCATCCTTACTCAGCTTAACAGACTTAGATGCGAAGGAAACGCTGGGCAGGTCGCCAATTTGGCAAGTGTTGGCAGGACCAGATACCATGTTCTTGCAGCACTCGGGATCCGGGCACTTACCTACGCCATCTGCATCAACAGGCTGGCACTGTGTTGGGGTAATGAGTTCTTTATCCTTGCAATCCGGAACACCGTCGCCATCTGTATCGCGGCTTACACCGTGAGAGTCAACAGGGCATCCGGCCGGAGTGTTGGGTTCGTTATCGAATTGGTCAGTTACACCATCACCATCAGCATCATCCAGCACCGGTTTCGGCAGTTTCATGTGTTTGGGTGCATTCAGCTCGCTGTAAGCGTAGTCGAGCGGATTGAGCCACCACAAGGGTTCAACGGCGTGACTGCCCAGGTTGAAGTTTATGCCGAGTGACAGGTAGTTATAAGAATCGTAGTTGCTGGAAAGTACGGGATCGCCCATGGCGTGTTCCTGCCATTCCTGGCCATCGATCAGGTCATCTTTGAGGAAGGTCTGGCGGTCTTCAAGGGCCAGGTTGATGCGATTGCTAAGTTTGTATGCAATACCGAAACCCACGGTTGCGGAAGGCCTGGCGGTCTCTCCAAAGAGCTTCATGCGCGTATTGCCGTAGGAATCAGCATTCGTTTCATAACTGTCATCCATCATGTTTTTCAGGTCCTTCTTGGTTTGCTTCCTGTCGGAATAAACGCCACCGGCAATGCTGTTGAAATTGTACCTGTTTCCGCTTGCATCCAATGCATTTACCTTAGCACTATACCAGGTAATACCCATGCCAGCAAAGCCGTAGATACCGAGGGAGTTTTTGGCTTTGTGAAACCTGATGTTGTTAATATTGATAACGCCTTGCAGGCTAATGTCATTAAGGCTTGTTTTGTAGTTGTAATAAACCCTGTCTGCTGCGGGGGTCAAAACGCCGGCGGCATTACGAACAGCCGGGCTGTAACCATTGCTGGTCCAGGCCGTGTTGTGGAGGTAGTTTTCTGCGGGTGACCAGGAAAGGCCCTTTCCGGTACCGTGCATGTATTCTATCCGACCTGAAAACACATAACCAAAGGCCTTTCTCACGTGCGCACCAAAAGCAAAAGTGGGGAGAACCGCAGGCACATCACCTGCTATGCCAAAAATTCCACCTTTTATACCAACTTCCCATTGGTTTCTGGGTTTTGCCGGGAAATTGTACTGATTATTAAGGAACTCGTTGTGCTGTGGCATTCGGTTAGACGGGATCAGCGAAGAGTCTCTCCAGTCATACGTAGCACCTGTTTGAGCAGATACAGATATACTAGACATTATCAGGGCAAACAACCCCAATAATATTGCGCACTTTTTGCTAGCCATAAGAGAAAGTATTGATTAAGATATATATGTGTCCCAGAAAGTAAATCAGAGCAAAAATATCAATAGCAAGTTAAATAACAAACTTTTTGGGGTTTTATTTAAACCGCAATTATTTAAGTAAAAATGACTTAGGCAAAAATTTGAGGTCGAATGATGCACTCCAGGAAAATAATTTTAGGGCCTGATTTTTTTTTGTTGTTTTACAAATGAATTTTCACCAAAAGGTAATTGCTCATGAAATGGATGTCTTTGAAGAGAAGTTTAAAGACTCAATGAAGAGCAATACGCCCCTTTTGGACCGGATCATGAGGTATATCGTTAAGCGGAAGGGGAAACAGCTGAGGCCCATGTTTGTGATATTAACAGCCAAACTGGCAGGCCCGGTGAATGATTCAACGTATCGCGCGGCTTCCCTGGTGGAATTGCTGCATACCGCCACACTCGTTCACGACGATGTGGTGGACGATTCGATGGAACGACGGGGCTTTTTCTCCATCAACGCATTATGGAAAAATAAAGTCGCCGTCCTGGTAGGCGACTATCTTTTATCAAAGGGGCTTCTTCTTTCCCTAGACAACAACGATTTCCGCATCCTGCAAATCCTTTCAGAAGCCGTTCGGCGGATGAGCGAGGGTGAATTGCTCCAGATCGAAAAAGCAAGGACGCTTAATGTCAAAGAAGAAACCTATTTCGAAATTATCCGAAACAAAACGGCTTCACTCCTGGCTGCCGCCTGTGCCGCCGGTGCCTACAGCTCCACGCAGGACGAAAATAAGGCTGAGAAGATGAGGGAATTTGGTGAAAGTGTGGGCATCGCCTTCCAGATCAAAGACGATCTTTTTGACTATGGAAGCGATGACGTTGGTAAACCGACGGGGAATGACATTAAAGAAAAAAAATTGACCCTCCCGTTGATCTATACGTTATCCAACGTGAATGGAACCCTTCGCCGCGATTTGATATATTCAGTCAAAAACAAAAACAAGGACAAGGAAGCCGTAAAGCAGGTGATTGATACCGTAGTTCGCTCGGGCGGCATCAACTACGCTTCTGAAAAAATGTTTCAATACCGGGACAAAGCGATTGCTATCTTGAATGAATTTCCTGAAAATGATGAAAGACGGGCACTCGAAGAATTGGTGAGATTTACCACAGACAGAAAGTTTTGAGATCATGAAGAAGAGGTGGAAGATATTATTTGCCGAAGAAGAGAGAACGATGAAACTGCAGCAGGCGTTGGGCATTCACCCGGTCATTTGCAGGATCCTGGTGGAAAGAGGTGTGGATGACTTCGATAAGGCGAAAGAATTTTTTCGGCCCTCACTCGATAATCTGCACTCGCCCTGGTTGATGAAAGACATGGAGAAGGCTGTGGATCGAATTCTACTCGCGATCTCCCGAAATGAAAAAATCCTCGTGTTTGGTGATTACGATGTGGACGGAACAACGGCCGTATCGATGACCTACCAGTTCCTGCAAAAAATTGGCGATCCTTCCCTGTTGGATTTCTACATTCCGCATCGTTATAAAGAAGGATATGGAATAAGTCTCGCCGGCATTCAGTATGCCATAGAAAATAATTACTCACTGGTCATCTCACTCGATTGCGGCATCAAGTCGGTAGATCTCATCACATTTGCAAAATCGCAGGGTATCGATTTCGTGGTTTGCGATCACCATTTGCCCGATGGAGAAATTCCGCCCGCAGTGGCCGTGCTGAATCCAAAACAAACAGACTGTTTCTACCCCTACAAAGAATTGTGCGGATGCGGTGTGGGGTTCAAGTTAATCACCGCATTGGCTGAACGCCTGAACCTGGACGAATCGATGGTGAATGAATACCTCGACCTGGTGTGCGTTGCCATTGCTGCCGACATCGTGCCGATGACGGGAGAAAATCGGGTGTTGGCTTATTACGGCTTGAAAAAAGTGAATGAAAGCCCATGCGCAGGCATCAAGGCATTAATGAAAGTTGGCGGAATTGACAGGAATATCAGCATCAACAACCTCATCTTCATCATTGCTCCACGAGTGAATGCGGCGGGACGTATGGACGATGCAAGAAAGGCGGTGCAGTTGTTTATTGAGAAAGACGAGATGGCGGCCTTGCTGCTCGCCACCATGCTTCACAATGACAATGACGACCGGAAAGAGGCCGACTTAAACATTACCGAAGAAGCGCTCACCATCATCAACAGCGATGAAACCCTGGTAGGGCGCAAGTCGACCGTAGTTTACAAACCACATTGGCACAAGGGTGTGGTGGGCATCGTGGCTTCCAGGTTGATTGAAAGATATTATCGGCCTACGATTGTACTTACGCAAAGCGGAGACATCATCGCGGGAAGTGCGCGCAGTGTGGCGGGATTCAATTTGTACGAAGCGATTCATGCCTGCAGGGAACACCTGTTGGGATATGGCGGACATTTTGCAGCTGCGGGTATGTCACTAAAGCCCGATCAATTGGAAGCGTTCAAACAGAAATTTGAAGACGTGGTTTCTTCCACGATTGATCCGGATCTGTTGGTCCCGGAATTGAACATTGACGCCGTGGTAAAATTTAGGGATCTCAATCAGAAGTTCTACAATATCCTGAATCAAATGGAACCATACGGCCCGGAAAATCCTAAACCCCTCTTCGTGGCAAAACGCGTGGAGGATTTTGGCTGGTCGAAGATTGTGAAGGAAGCGCATATCCGTTTTGTGCTAAAGCAGGAAGGAACATCCTTCACCGGCATCGGCTTCAATTTGGCGCACCAATTTCATCTTTTGCAAATGAGGAGTCCGGTGGATGTCGTCTTCACGCTCGATGAGAACGAGTGGAACGGCCAGAAAAATCTTCAGTTAAAAATCATCGACTTCCGACTTTCCGACAATTGAAATTCCTTCAATACCTCCGCTACTTTTTATACGTTGCCTGGCATTGGAACCTGCCACTGGCCGTCTTTGTTATTTACCACGAACGTCGTGGCGAAAAGAAATACGGCATCAGCACCATTGGATATGATAACCTGAAAAGCCTGGAGAATAAGGGTATAGATATTTCGCACGCCACGATGTACATGCCGGCCAATTATTACGGGCTGGATAGAATTTTTGATGCCATGAAAGGCATCAACCCTTGCGAAGGACATTTCCTGGACCTGGGATGTGGAAAGGGCAGGACCCTGGTGGTTGCAGCTTATTATGGATTTAAGAAAGTGACCGGTGTTGATTTCTCGAAGGCATTCTGCGAGGAGGCACGGGAACTGACTGATTCAGTAAAGTCCACTTACCCGGGTTGCGAATTTTTTGTCCAGCACCAGGACGCGTTTTATTACGAGATCCCCGATGATGTAAACGTGATCTATTTATTTAATCCCTTTGATGAAGTGATCATGAGCGGAGTGGTGGCAAATATCGTCAGGAGTCAGCTAGAGCATCCTCGTACGATTTACATCATGTACATAAACCCGCAGCACGAAAAATTATTTACGGAAGAAGGCTTTACGAGGGAGTTTCACTATGCAAAGATGAAGTTCCTGGAAGGAGTAATTCTGAAGAAGTAAAAAGTAAAAATTCAAAAGTGATCATTTCATTTTTGAATTTTTACTTTTCACTTTTGAATTTATTCTGTGACTATAATCTTCGGCCTCTTCGGTCCCTCCATCAATTCCACACTTCGGTTTATGAAAGCCGTTAGATCGTTGCCCTTTAACAGGCCTTGGGATAAAAGTGCCAGATCGGCCAGGTTTCTTACAACCTTTTCCTGCTTTTGTTTATCGTCATCGCCCAAAATCTGCCTGTAGATGGGGTGGTTGCCATTCACGGTGAGCGTCACTTCGTCGGGCATGTTTGCATAAAAGCTTCCCATGGGACCGCTCATCGCGGCCATGTCTTTCATGCGGCGCATGAATTCGGGACGCGTTGCGAGCACAGGCGGTGCATCTGCACTCAGGCCTTTTACTTCAACCGTTGTATGCTGATCGGGAACCTGCAGTCCGAACAACTCCTTCAATTTGCTTTCTTCATCCTTATTCAGTACAGAGTCCTGAGCCTCCTGTTGGTCAATCAGGTTATCCGCAATTTCGGAATCCACCCTGGTGAAATGTACATCACTCCATTTCATTTCCATTTGCTGGATGAAGGCAGCATCCACAAGCCCTTCGAGTTTCACCACCACGTAACCCTTTGCCCTGGCCTGTTTAACATAGCTGTCCTGCTGAATGGGATTGCTCGTATACAGGACCACCCATTTTCCGTCTTTGTTCTTTTGATTCGCCGCTGTGAGATTTTTGTATTCCTCAAGGGTATAGTATTTTGGCTCTGATGAATCTTCCAACAACAAAATCGGAGTAGCCCTTTCCAGGAATTTTTCATCGGTCATCATTCCGTACTTCACAAACAGGCCCGTATGTTCCCATTTCTCTTCGTATTCCTTCCTGTTGCTGTTAAAAATTTCAGTGAGCTTGTCAGCCACTTTTTTGGTGATATGACTGTTGATCTTTTTAACATTCGGATCACCCTGCAAATAACTCCTGCTCACGTTGAGAGGAATGTCGGGACTGTCGATCACGCCATGCAGGAGCATTAAAAATTCCGGAACGATGTCTTTCACTTCATCCGTCACAAATACCTGGTTGGAATAGAGCTGGATCTTGTCTTTCTGGATCTCGAAGCTTTGCTTGATTTTGGGAAAATAGAGAATGCCCGTAAGGTTAAAGGGGTAGTCCACGTTCAGATGGATCCAGAACAGCGGCAATTCGTTATAAGGATACAATTCCTTATAAAAATTCTGGTAGTCCTGGGTAGTCAGCTCGGAGGGCTTTTTTGTCCAGGCTGGGCTGGTATTGTTAATCTGTTTTCCTTCGAAAAAAATCGGAACCGGAAGGAAGCGACAAAACTTTCCAAGAATTGAACTGACCCTTTCGGCATCCAGAAATTCTTTGCTTTCTTCATTGATGTGAAGAACGATATCGGTTCCGCGATTTGTTTTTTCAATTTCTTCGAGCGTGAATTCCGGACTGCCGTCACATTCCCATCTCACGGCAGGCGCGTCGGGCTTGTATGACTTTGAAAAGATTTCAACCTGGTCGCTCACCATGAAGGATGAGTAAAATCCAAGTCCGAAATGGCCGATGATATTCGCTTCGTTTTGGCCCTTGTATTTGTCGAGGAATTCTTCGGCGCCGCTAAATGCGACCTGGTTAATGTATTTGTCAACTTCTTCTGCGGTCATGCCGATACCCTTGTCAGAAATCGTGAGTGTTTTTTTCTCTGCGTCTATTTTGATTTCAATTGACAGCTCGCCCAATTCTCCCTTGGCTTCACCCAGCGAAGAAAGTGTCTTCAATTTCTGGCTGGCGTCTACCGCATTGCTCACAAGTTCCCGGAGGAAGATATCGTGCTCACTGTAGAGGAATTTTTTGATGATGGGGAAGATATTCTCTGTCTGTACCCTGATGTTGCCTTTTTGCATATGGATTGAAAATGAGCTAAACTCCGCTCAAAGAAAGTGCCATTTGAAGCGAGAAGCCAAATTGGCGTAAATGCACAGGTATTGGGTATTGGATATTGGGTATTGGGCCCCTGAATTTGCGATTTTCCCAATACCCAATACCTAATGCCCAATACCATGATTTACAATACCTTAACAATTCAAAATTCCATTTCGATCTTTCACTCCGTTCCCTTACCTTTGCAGCCCATTATTTATTAACTAAAAATCAGGGAGAATGAACAATTACGAATTGATGGTGATTTTTACCCCTGTGCTATCTGAGGAGGACTTCAAAGCCGCCCAGAAAAAATATATCGACTTTGTGACAGACCACAAAGGTACGGTTGCGCACACCAACCCCTGGGGACTAAAATCACTGGCGTATCCGATAGCCAAGAAGACCACCGGTCTTTATTGGGTGTTGGAATATCAAGCGCCATCCAGCTTCAATGAGTCGCTTAAGATTCAGATTCTGCGTGACGAGAATATCCTCCGTCACATGGTTACCAGTCTCGACAAATACGCCGTCGAGTATAACCAGAGAAAGAGAAGTGGCGTTAGGGCAGCAACACCAGAAAAAGTGGAGGCATAGTCATGGCAAAAGCAAATGAAATCAAATATTTAACGGCCATCAAGACCGAAAAGCGCCAGAAGAAATACTGCCGCTTCAAGAAGATGGGCATTAAATATATCGACTACAAAGACGCCGAATTCCTGAAGAAGTTCCTGAATGAGCAGGGCAAGTTATTGCCCCGCCGAATCACCGGAAACTCCTTGAAGTTTCAGCGTAAAGTATCTGACGCCGTGAAGAAAGCCCGTCAGATGGCACTATTGCCCTACGTAACTGACCTTTTAAAGTAAGGAGGAACCCATGCAAGTAATATTGATACAAGACGTAAATAACCTGGGTGGTGCCAATGAACTCGTGAGCGTGAAGAATGGCTATGCACGCAACTTCCTTATCCCGCGCAAGCTGGCTGTAGAAGCAAATCCTTCCAACCTGAAGCAACTGGAAGAAAGGATGAAGCAATACAAGAAAAAAGAAGCGAAGCTGCTGGCAGAGATCAACAAAGTGATAGAAGTGCTAAAAGAATCTCCGCTGAAGATTGGTGCCAAAACCGGAACCAGTGGTAAGATTTTCGGTAGCGTGACTGCTGTTCAAATTGCCCGTGCCATCCGCGATCAGAAAGGATACGAAATCGACCGCCGCAGGATAACCATCCTTGGTGATGTGAAAGAACTCGGAACTTACAAGGCCAAAATTGATTTTGGCAGTGGAAACGAAACCGAACTCGATTTCGAAGTCGTACCAGAATAATCCAGACGCATTCTGAAATAAATTGAAAACCCCGGCAAAACCTGTTGGGGTTTTTTTGTGCCCTGCAATTTCTTACATTTAGTTACCAAACCTTACCTATGCATCTCGTCCGGGCGATATCTTTTCTTTCGCTTTTACTCTATTTCACCAGCAGTTGCCAGAGCAATACTCCATCTCAAAAAGAGCCAAAGACCGACACCCTTCCACCCAACACCGCCGATGAAGAAACGGTGAAGGGTAATTTCAGCAGTCAACAGGAAATCAAATTCAGCAAGGATTCACTTACCGCTTTCTTTCAGAGATATCCAAAATTCAAAGAATTTGAAACAGACTTTAAGACTTTCTATGAACCCCGCGGTTATGCTTTTGCCTGGTATGATCAGAAGGGGTTGATTGAGCAGGCATCCAACCTCATGAACTATGTAGTGAACGTTAAAGAACAGGGTATTCCAACGCAGGCGCCCTACGAAACCGAGTATTCTTTGCTTATCGACAGTGCAAACACCATGTCGGGATCGCAACCCAACATAGAGGTGGAATTAATGTCCACTGCGGAGTACATGTGGTTCGCCAAAACGACCTACATGGGTTTGTCGGAAAAACAAAGCCTGGACGTCGATTGGCTGGTGCCAAGGAAAAAAATTTCCAGTACGGCACTCCTGGACTCGATTTTGAAATCTAAACCGCATAGTGTCACGGAACCCGTGAACCGTCAATATGGATTGCTGAGGACCTGGCTCAAGAAATACAGGGATATTGAATCGGGTGGGGGCTGGGTCGATCTCAAACCGGATAAGAAAAAAATTCAACTCGGTGATTCCTCTTCCTTCATCATTGAGGTCAGGAAAAGACTGTGGAAAGTTGAAGACTTGTCTAAACCAGATACCCTGAACCCTGTTTTTGACAGTGAATTACAATCCGCCGTAAAATCTTTTCAATACCGGTATGGATTTTCAGAAACCGGTGTGATTGATGCTAAGCTGGTGAAGGAAATGAACTACCCCGTGAGCAAGCGAATTGAGCAGATCATCGTGAACATGGAGCGCGCGCGTTGGGTGCCCGAAAGGCTGGAAGGAGATTTCATCGTTGTGAATATTCCCGAATATCGTTTTCATGCCAATCGTAGTGACAGCCTGGTTTGGAGCATGAAAGTGGTGGTGGGCAGGCAGGCCGACAAGACGGTCATTTTTTCGGGCGATCTAAAATACGTCGTGTTCAGTCCCTACTGGGTTGTTCCGCCGGGAATTTTAAAGAAGGAAATCCTGCCCGGCATGCAAAGGGATAAAAACTACCTGGCCAAACACAACATGGAAATTTTTGGCTATTCCGGCAGCACGCCCCAGATCAGGGAACGGCCCGGTAAGAACAATTCATTGGGCCTGGTAAAATTCCTCTTCCCGAATTCTCATAATATCTATCTCCACGACACACCGGCAAAAAGTTTATTTGGAGAAGACAAGCGTGCCTTTAGCCATGGCTGCATCCGGGTCTCCGAACCGAAGCGGCTGGCTGCGTATCTTTTACGCAAAGACCCCGGTTGGACCGACGCAAAAATCACGGCGGCTATGAATGCGGGAAAAGAAACCTGGGTAACCTTGAAGGATCCGGTGCCTGTATTTATCGTGTACTTCACATCTTTTGTTGACAGGCAGGGTAAATTAAATTTCCGTGAAGACATCTATAATCGCGATTCCCGACTGGCCAGGATGATCATGGAAAAGCCCAAGATTTAGTCGCTATTTTGCGCTGATTTTCATAAAATAATGCCCGGAAAAGCAGGTTTGTCGGGCTTTGTGAAATATTATGTAATAAATAGCGTTAGGGTACTAGCTGGCTCAATTAAATTTGTTCCAGCCAAAAAATCCCTACCTTTACTATCGTTAATGGATTTAGTTTTTCTACTTGTTCCGGGTCTTCCTTATGTAAGTTTTCTCGGCTAACTGTAGCAGCTAATTCAAGTTTGATTCTTTATTTAAATTTTTTAAAATGAACATTTACGTAGGAAACCTCTCCTGGAGCATGACAGAGGACGAACTCAGAAGCATGTTCGAACAATTCGGAACTGTTACTTCTGTAAAAATCGTAACCGATCGCGAAACAGGCCGCAGCAAGGGCTTCGGTTTTGTTGAAATGGAAAATGACAGCGAAGGACAAGCTGCTTTGACCAACCTGTATGACACAGAAGTACAGGGAAGGAAAATCATCATCAATGAAGCTCAACCAAAGCCCCAGAACAAGGGTGGCTTTAAGAAGAGAAGCTTCGGCGGCGGTGGTGGCGGCGGTGGCTACAACAAAGGTGGCGGCGGTGGCGGCTACCGTGGTGGTGGCGGCGGCAACAGAGGCGGCGGCGGAGGTTATAACAGAGATTATTAATCTTTCTCCATAAACTGTTTTTAAAATCCCGGCTAATTGTCCGGGATTTTTTATTTTCAGAAAAAAATTGAATCCAGCTTCCATTCCCTCTGATGTGATTGCAGGCACTATGAAATGGGGTGCATGGGGTGCGCAATTTTCCACCGCAGAATATGAGAGTATGATCATGAACTGTGTGGAAGCGGGTGTCAACAGTTTCGATCACGCAGATATCTACGGCCATTACACCACGGAAGAAGAATTTGGAAAAGCGATTGCCGGTCATACTGCCCTCCGAAAAAATATTCACCTCATCACCAAATGCGGCATCCGCATGGTGACTGCCAACCGGCCTGATCACAAGATTAGATCATACGACACTTCTGCGCAGCATATTATTCAGTCTGCTGAAAGATCACTTAGAAATCTTCATACTGATTATATTAATATCTTGCTGATACATCGGCCCGATCCATTGATGGAGCCAGATGAGATAGCAGGCGCGTTTACGAAATTGAAAGAGCAGGGTAAAGTGCTTGATTTTGGTGTTTCTAATTTTAGCGTGTCGCAAACAGAGCTCATTGCATCAAGGTTTCCGATCATGTGCAACCAGATTGAAGTGTCGGTGATCAAAATGGAGCCCCTTACGGATGGCACGCTGGATCAGTGCATCATTAAGGGCATGATACCGATGTCGTGGTCCCCACTTGGCGGCGGGAAGATTCACGGTGATGAATCTGATGAACGCTCGAGAAAGATCCTGGCGGTAGCAGACATATTGGCCGAAAAGTACAGTGCCAGGTCTGATCAAATATTACTCGCGTGGTTGTGGAAGCATCCGTCGGGAATTATTCCTGTTCTTGGAACGACGCGTATTGAAAGAGTAAAATCGGCATTGGCCGCCAAGAAAATTGAACTGACAAGAGACGAATGGTTTTTGTTGTGGAGGGCATCCGCGGGACATGAAGTAGCATAGAAAAAGTAAAAAGTAAAAAGTAATATCCACAATCTACAATCCACAATCCAAAATCTAAACGATGCAACGTCGCGACTTCTTAAAAAATTCTTCCTCCATCGCTGCAGGAATCACCATTCTCAATTTTCCTGTGTTTGGGAAAAATGCGCCATCTAACAAAGTCGTATTGGGCGTAATGGGTGTGAATAGCCGGGGCGCCTACCTCGCGAAATCATTTTCGCAAATTTCAAATGTTGAAGTGGCCTATCTCTGTGACGTTGAAGAGAAAGCCGTTCAAAATGGGATGAATGCCCTCAAAGAAGTGGGCAAGGAAGCGAAACTCATCAAAGACATCCGAAAACTGGTTGAACAAAAAGATATCGACGCCATCGTCATCGCAGCACCCGATCACTGGCATACACCGGCAGCCATTTTGGGCGTTACCCATGGCAAGCACGTGTACGTTGAGAAGCCTTGCGGACACAATCCTGCAGAAGGTGAGTTGCTCGTGCACGCGATGAGCCAGTACAAGAAATTAATTCAGATGGGCAACCAACGTCGTTCTATGCCTACGATCATTGACGCGGTGAAACAGGTGAGGGAAGGAGTCATTGGGAAGGTCTATATGGGCAAAGCCTGGTACGCCAACAATCGTCCAGCCATCGGCGTTGGAAAAAAAGTTCCTGTGCCCACCACGCTGGATTTTGAACTTTGGCAAGGCCCCGCGCCGCGAATGGACTACAAAGACAATCTTGTTCACTACAACTGGCACTGGTTCTGGCATTGGGGAACGGGCGAAGCCTGCAACAATGGTACACATGAAATTGATACCTGCAGGTGGTTCCTTGGGGTTGACTATCCCACCAAAGTAAATTCTACCGGCGGCCGGTATGCGTTCAAGGATGATTGGCAGACGCCCGACACGCAAGTGGCAAGTTTTGAATTCGGCGACCAAAAAATGATCACCTGGGAAGGCCGCAGCTGCAACCATTTCCCCGTAGAAGGCGCCGGCAGGGGTTTTGTGATCTATGGTGACAAGGGCACACTGGTGAACGATGGCAATGCCGATTACAAAATCTTCGACGAAAAAAATAAGCTCATCAAGGAAGTGAAGGTGGATGTGAAAGCAGATCCCACCAATCCCGTCAGCTCCAGTGGCAATCTCGACATGTACCATTTCGACAATTTCGCGAAAGCCGTTCGGGGTGAGGCGCAGTTAACCTCTCCCGTTAGTGAGGGGCACAAGACGGTCTTGTTGCCACATCTGGCCAACATTTCCCAGCGCGTAGGGAGAACCCTCCACTGCGATCCTACCAATGGTCACATCCTGAAAGACATGGATGCTGCGAAATATTGGAAAAGGAATTATGAAAAGGGTTGGGATCCATTCTTATGGGTGCAATCTCACGCGATCGGTTAATCATGTCGGATGTATTTATCTACAATGGCAACGTTTTTTCCGAAAACGAAAAAATAATCGGGCCCTCAAGCAGGGCATTGAGATACGGCGATGGTTTGTTCGAGACCATGCGGATGAAGCAGGGAAGAATCTCTCTTGCCGACCTTCACTTTGACCGCCTGTTCCGCGGACTCAATACATTGCAGTTTCGGGTGCCCGCCGAATTCAATCGTCAATTTCTTCACGAACAAATCGACAGGTGTGCGGCTTTGAATAAAGTTGCTGACTCAGCCAGGATCAGGTTGAATGTATTCCGGTCATCAGGCAGTCTGCAAGCGCCATCCGATCCTTCACCACATTTCATCGTAGAGGCTCATTCGCTTGACCCTGCATACACGGAACTAAACACGGATGGCTGGACGATCGACATTTTCCCTCACGCGAGGAAGTCTTGTGATTTATTTTCATGCCTGAAGCACAACAATTTTCAACCTTACCTGATGGCGGCGTTATTTGCGAAGACCCATGAGCTGGATGATGCGTTGGTATTGAATCAGTATGAACGCATTGCCGACAGTACACTCGCCAATATTTTCATATTGAAAAAAGCCCGGCTTATCACCAATTTGCCCGACGAAGGCTGTGTGGATGGCGTCATGAGGAAATTTCTGCTGGAAAAAATGAAAGAGGCCAAAATCGAAGTGTTCCGGCAGCCCATTCACGTGCAGGATTTGCTGGAAGCAGACGAAGTGTTTCTTACAAACGCAGTGGCACAAATGCGTTGGGTAAAGCAATTCAGAAAAAAAACTTACCCAAACGATTTTGCGCGTGAATTGTTTCAGCGCTTCCTGAGATCATAAATCAATCCGACAACTTTTTTTCTTCTGGCTTGTTTTGGAAATACCATGGGTGGCAATCCTGTAAACATATTTTGGTTTCGAAGAGACCTGAGACTGGAAGATAATGCAGGCCTGTACCATGCGCTGAAGAACGGCATTCCTGTGTTGCCGGTCTTTATATTTGATAAACTCATCCTCGACAAACTGGAAAACAGAGAAGACCCGAGAGTAGACTTTATCGCACAGATGCTCAGTAATCTCCAGGAACAATTGATCCATCTTCATTCATCACTATTAACCTTTCACTGCACTCCTGCTGAGGCGTTTGAAACGCTTCTCCGCAATTATTCAATTCAGAAGGTTTTTTGCAATCACGATTATGAGCCCTACGCACTTCAAAGGGATGAAGAGATGGGTAGGCTGTTGAAAAATCAAAGTGTTGAGTTTGTCACCTACAAGGACCAGGTCATTTTCGAAAAGGACGAAGTAGTGAAAGATAACGGCGAACCATACACCGTATTTACGCCTTATAGCAGGAAATGGAAATCGAAATTGAATGATTTCTATTTGAAAACTTATCCCAATGAAAAATACCTGAAGAATTTTTGGCACACGAGTCCGTTCACTTTAGTGACACTTGATGAACTGGGGTTTCGAACGGGAGGGTTTAATTTTCCCGGGTTATGCGTGGATGAAAACTTAATTCGTAGTTACGACAAGACACGCGATTACCCTGGTCTTCGTGGAACCAGTCGCCTCGGTGTTCACCTTCGCTTTGGGACCATTAGCGTTAGGAAACTTGTCTCAATTGCCCGGCTCTTGAATGCTTCTTTTCTCAATGAACTGATCTGGCGTGAATTCTACCAAATGATTTTATGGCATTTTCCGAAGATTGGTAAGGGAATGGCCTTCAAGGCGGAGTACGACAATATAGAATGGAGAAATCATGAACCCGAGTTTTCGAGATGGTGTGAAGGGAAAACGGGTTATCCGCTGGTAGACGCCGGTATGCGAGAGCTGACTGCAAGCGGCTATATGCATAACCGCGTGCGAATGGTCACGGCTTCCTTTCTTACGAAACATTTATTGATCGACTGGAGGTGGGGTGAAGCCTGGTTTGCCGAAAAACTGCTCGATTTTGATCTTGCTGCCAACAACGGCGGCTGGCAGTGGTCGGCGGGATGCGGATGTGATGCCGCTCCTTATTTCCGGATATTTAATCCCGAATTGCAGGCCAAAAAATTCGATCCGGACTTAGCCTACGTCCGGCGCTGGGTTCCCGAGTGGGACGACTTGAATTATCCCTCCCCGATGGTTGATCATGATTTCGCCAGGAAGAGATGCCTGAAAGCTTATGGCAAGGCCCTGGGCAAAGAATTCAGGGAAGCTAATCAGTAGAAAATATTTTTTCTGTCACGACGCTTGCAGCAGGATTCACTTTTTTGAAGATCTCCAACAATTCCAGGACGGCCTTCTTACCGTTATCGCCCAGGTCATTTGTGTAATCGTTCACATAAAGGTCAATGTGCTGTTTCATCACGCGCTCGTCCATCTCCTGCGAATGTATTCGCACGTATTCGGACATGACAGGATACTGTTTCCAGGAATGAGCAAGGCTCTGTTGGATCAATTCATTCACCTTTTTGAACATCATTTCGGGCAACGTTCTTTTCATCACAATGGCACCCAGTGGAATGGGATTTCCCGTTCTTGTTTCCCAATATTCGCCAAGGTCCATCAGCTTTACCAGGTTCTTATCCTGGTAGGTGAATCGATTCTCGTGGATGATTACGCCGGTCCTGGTTTGTTCCGTAATAACGGCATTTTCAATTTCTGAAAAGACCATGAACTCTTTTTTTGTGGCAGTTGGGAAAGCAAGTGAAAACAAAAAGTGTGCAGTTGTATTCTCTCCCGGAATTGCAATATTATACTGGTCTACATCCGTGATCGGAAAACTTTCTTTCGCAATTAATAAGGGTCCCACTCCCTTGCCCAGCGCTCCTCCTGAAGGTAGCACGATGTATTTATCCAGTATGAGCGGCAACACGCCATAACTCAGCTTGGTGATATCGAGTTTTCCTTTGAGGGCCCACTTATTCAGCGTTTGCACATCTTCAAGAACCGGCTTAAATGTAATTCCCCCGGTATCGATCAATCCATTGACCAGTGCGTCGAAAATAAAAGTATCGTTGGGACAGGGGGAGAAGCCGATGGTTAGTTTTTTTTTCAAATTGATTTGTGTGGAGTTTTGGGTCAGATGATATCGGATACGCGTTCGTGTGGGCCAGGTTCTCTCAGCATTTTTATCAAAACATGATTCAGGTTTTCAATCGCCTCCTTCAGTTTCCAATTCCGCTTGTCCCTTTCTCCCGCGTAATTGGAAATGGAGCGTACCTGCAGGAATGGAATGTGTTCGCTCAACGCGCAGAAATGAAAGGCCGCCCCCTCCATGGATTCCACAAGGGGACTATACTTAGAGCCGATCTGCGAAATTTTCTCTCCCCGTGTCGTGATGGTATTAATGGTTACTGCCCTTGCCACCGGACAGAGACCAATGCTGTGATTTTCGACCTGTGGGTTTTTCAAGACTTTTCGATGGAACGGATACTGATCGGGCGCTGTAAGTCCCATATCAAAAATATCTTTCCATTCGCCATTTTCCTCCACACCTGTATCGGCCAATAATTCTTCTTCAACTGCAAATACACTACCCAGTGACTTCTCCTTGTCGAAGCAGCCAGCGATGCCTGCCTGGATCATGAAATCAGGGCGCTCGTCATAAATGCAACGGTAAAGCGCAGCCGTAGTGGGGATGGCGCCAACGCCGGTAACCAACACTTTATAATCGTTCTTGCCCGCGCGATAGTGATTTTCTCTAAGCCAGTGGACCGTGGGCATAATTTCGCCATCGGTGGCCGCTACGATAAGTGTATACATAATGCAAATTTCATAAAATAAAAGGGTATTGCCATCAAGGGCCCATCTGATTGCGATACCTTAACTTTGCGAAAATTTTTGAATCTAAAATGGTCTATCTCACCCGGGCAGAACACTTTAATGCAGCTCATAAGTTGTTCAATCCCGCCTGGACGCGCGAGAAAAATGAAGCCGTCTTTGGAAAATGCGCCAATGAAAACTGGCATGGACATAACTATGACCTTTTTGTTACAGTGAAAGGGGACCCCAGTCCCGAAACCGGATTTCTTTACGATGCAAAAAAATTAAGCGAGATTATCAATACCCATGTTATTGAAAAGCTGGACCATAAGAATCTCAACCTGGATGTCGATTTCATGTCGGGAAAATTATGTTCAACCGAGAACCTGGTCATTGGCATCTGGAATCAACTGGAACCGCATATTCCGGCCGAGATCAGGCTGCATTGTGTAAAGTTGTATGAAACGCCGCGTATTTTTGTGGAATATTTTGGGGGGACCTGATTCGATTGTACGAACAAATGATGCAATGTTTTGTTGAGTGAATCGTGCCGCCGAAATAAATCAATACCGGTACCGCGCACGCGATAGGCGCAGGAAATTGAGGATTTGGTGCTAAATTGTAAGGCTTTATGAGTAACAAGGTTGCGGTTTTCAGGAAGGAGCATTTCAATGCCGCTCACCGGCTTTTCAGGCCCGAGTGGTCAGATGAAGAAAACACGCGGGTGTTTGGCAAATGCGCGCTGCCGCATTTTCATGGTCACAATTATGAACTGATCGTGAAGGTGGTGGGTGAGCCGGACCCGAAGACGGGATACGTGATTGACCTGAAACAGTTGTCGGACCTGGTGCGCGAAAAGGTCATCAACAAATTTGATCACAAGAATTTAAACCTGGACACGACAGAATTTCAAAACCTGAATCCAACGGCAGAAAATATTGTGGTGGTGATTTACAATTTGCTTCGCCCATTGATCGCCAGAGAAAACGATTTACAAATCAGGTTGTATGAAACGGAAAGGAATTTTGTGGAATATCCGGTGTAGGTCGGTATACGGTAAATGGTATACGGTATACGGGTTTTACGATATTTTGTAACCAAAATCCACCTGCCAACATCTAAAATCTTTATCCAAAATCCCCGCTCGATCCGAACGGAACGTTCGGGCGGGCACAATCCCAAATCTAAAATCTAGTAGATGTCTTACAAAAAAGTTGAACAGTACGAAGACAGGATCACTTCAGGGTTGATTGAAAATTATAAGGACTGCCTGTCATTGCTGGGTGAAAATCCTGATCGTGAAGGTTTGCTCAAGACGCCAGAGCGTGTGGCCAAATCCATGCAGTACATGACGCAGGGATACCAGGTTGACGCCAGAGCCATTCTGAACTCGGCCAAGTTTAAAGAAGAAGTGAGTGAAATGGTCATCGTTAAAGACATTGAATTGTACAGTCTTTGCGAACATCATATGCTGCCCTTTTTTGGGAAAGCACATATCGCATATATACCCAATGGTTGGATCACCGGACTGAGCAAAATCGCGAGGGTGGTGGATGTTTACGCCCGCCGCCTCCAGGTTCAGGAAAGGCTGACGACCGAAATCCTCGGAGCCATTAAGGAAACATTAAACCCGCTTGGTGTTGCGATCGTGATCGAAGCATCTCACCTCTGCATGATGATGCGCGGCGTCCAGAAGCAAAACTCCGTAACCACCACCTCTGCGTTCTGGGGTGAGTTTGAGCGCAACGAAACAAGGAGTGAATTTATCAGGCTCATTGGCTCCCGTTTACACTAGCCCACCAAACCAAAATCTATGAAGCGCGCTTATGTATTCCCCGGACAGGGTTCTCAGTTTCCCGGCATGGGCAGGAATCTTTTCGATAATTACCCTCAGGCAAAAAAGTTATTCGAAGAGGCAAATCGCATCCTCGGATTTGATATCGCTAAAATCATGTTCGATGGTTCGGAAGAAGACCTGAAGCAAACAAAAGTAACGCAGCCGGCGATCTTCATTCACTCCATTATCGCTTATCAAACTTCCAATTCTCCCGCGCCGGATATGGTTGCCGGGCATTCTTTGGGAGAGTTTACAGCCCTTGTCGCAAATGAAGTACTTGATTTTGAGTCGGCCCTTCGCCTGGTGGCGATTCGCGCCGCTGCGATGCAGCGCGCCTGCGAATTGAATCCATCCACCATGGCCGCTGTGCTTGCACTCGCCGATGAGAAGGTGGAAAGTATTTGCATCGAAGTTAAAAACGATACTGAAGAAGTGGTGGTGCCCGCTAATTATAATTGTCCGGGCCAGCTTGTGATCAGCGGATCCATTGTGGGCATTGATATTGCGTGCGAACGCATGAAGACTGCTGGCGCCAAGCGTGCATTGGTTTTGCCGGTTGGAGGTGCCTTTCACTCTCCTCTGATGGAACCCGCGCGCGAGGAATTGGCGATGGCGATTGACAAAACCAATTTCGGCGCGGCCAAATGCCCGGTTTATCAAAATGTTGTGGCCACTGCAGTAACCGATCCTTCGCTCATCAGGAAGAACCTGGTTGACCAGCTGACAGGCGCAGTGAGGTGGACGCAGAGTGTACAGGCCATGGTTGCTGACGGGGGAACTGATTTTACAGAGTATGGTCCGGGTAAGGTGTTACAAGGACTCATCACAAAGATCCACAAGGAAGCAAAGGTTGCCGGCGTGAACTAATTTTTCCGTCCCTATACATATAATGAACAGTTCACCCACTCCGGATCGAAGCTTGCGTTGTATTTTCTGTAGAAATTGATGGCTGGTTCATTCCATTCCAATACCTGCCAGATGATACGGTCAAATTTCCTGATTCTCGCTTCTTCTATCAATTCATCAAACAACAATTTTCCAAGACCCTTGCCGCGCATCGGCTCCGTCACCAGGATGTCTTCCAGGTACATGGCCTGACCTTTCCAGGTTGAGTACCGAACGTAATACAATGCGAAGCCCTGGATTTTTTTCTCCTTGCCTTCCGTCACTTCGGCCACAAATCCCCACCACACCGGGTATTCGCCAAATCCACTGTTCTCAAAATGCTCCAGGCTTACGGTCACTGCTTCCGGCGCACGCTCATAGGTCGCGAGTTCCTGGATCAATTCCATCAAACGCGGGCAGTCTTCTCTCCGGGCCCTCCTTATGTTAACTTCCATAGATTTTTATTTCATGATGGGCATCTTCAACACACTCGCTTTATCGCCTGCATGATAAATTTTCACATGCGCAGGTTTTGCACCCTTGCCCGTTTCCTGAGCTACCACGCCCCCCGTTCCATAATTCTTTTCCACGTTCATGGAATTTGGCGAAGACAGCAACAGGCGCAAGCGACTGCCCTTCTCGATGGTGCGTGAAATGAACGTGAAGTTATGAAAGGGAACCAGGTAAGTCTTGCCCGGCTCCATTAATTTTTCCACTTCCAGGCTCTCGCGATAACGTGCACGCATAATCGCAGATGTGAGCAGGATGCTGGTGCCATCCTGTTTCAACTCATAGATGTCGGCCTCCACATCAATATCCGGCACATCGGTTTCTATATAAGTTTCCAATTCGAAAAAACCACTTACTTCCTGGTCCTGCTCAAATGGCCTGGAGTGAAATACCAATCCGAATTTGGATATATTAAAAGCATAGGTCTGATCCGTCAGGTAATTGTCGGAGGGACGGAGGTCAAACAAAGCGCTGGTTTTGTCTAAGGGATCGTAAACATATTGCGAAGGCGGACTATTGGTTGATGTTTCAGCAAGCGTTCCGGATTGCAGCAGGTCATTAGCCCGCCCGTCGTTGTTACCGAGGTAAAACAATTTCTTTTCTTTGCCAATCTCATCCAGTGAACCCACATACTTCCACACATCCTTGTTTGTAATATAATAGGCCACCTTGTTTTTCAGGAAAGACGGACGGGCGCTATCCCTCATGGTGAAATTGTACCATTGCTCGTGCAGTTTGTTCATGTCGAGCATAGAACCTTCACCGAACACAAGACCGCCCACTTCTTTTTTCGGCGTACGCGTTCCGGCATGATCCCATGGGCCGATCATCAGCCAATGATTCGCCTTCCCTTTTTCTGAAGCGTATTTCATGTATTCGCGGTAGAACGCAAGGGCGCCGGGCTGGTCGCCGTCGTAAGAACCCGTGATGGAAAGGATTGGAAAATTCATGCCCGCATATTGCGCCGTTGTAGGATTGTAACTCTTGATGTAATCGTCTACCCGTGGATGTGATACCCACTTCTGAAAAGTCGGGTTAGGGTTTCCCGAAATCGAATCCAGTTTGGAGTAAGGCAGGTCTTTCTGGAATCTTTCGTTGTACTTGCTTTGCCAGAAATCATTATCGTTGAAAAGATTTCCATTTCCTGTCTTGCCACTGGTGTAGGTGAGCCATCGTATGATATAGGAAGAACCCACATTATATCCCATCGGAAAATCCACGCCGGGCTTTGCCGCAGCAACGGGCACAATTGTGCTTAAATGGGGCGGAAGCTCCTTAGCCGTCGCCCACTGATCGTAACCCGCATAAGAGCCACCCCACATCGTTATCTTGCCGTTGCTGAAGTCCTGTTTTGCCAGCCATTCAACAATATCATAGCCGTCTTTGGCTTCCTGCATGAACGGGTCAAAATTTCCTTCGCTGCTTCCCCTGCCTCTTACATCGACCAATACAAAAACGAAGTTGTGCGTGGCAAAATAACCTGCCCTTGCATAATAAGAGTCGCTGATATAAGGCGTGAGCGTGAAAATGACGGGCAGCTTTTCCTTTTGGTTGTGAGGTTTATAAACCGTAGCGTTGAGCTTAACACCGTCGCGCATGGGAACCTTAACGCCCCAAATCATGTCCATCTCCTGTGCATTGGCGCAGATCAGGCTCATCAAAAAGCAAAATGGAATTAGTAATCTTTTCATGAAATCAATTTTGGATTCAAAATTATTTTCCTTTCCAACCGGGGCCTTTTACAAATTTCCCTGGCGTTGCTCCCGTGTGTTCGCCATCCTTAAGCACCTGTTGTCCATTTACAAACACGTCGATCACGCCTGTTGAATACTGGTGGGGTTTTTCATATGTGGCGTGATCCTCAACTTTAGCCGGATCAAATATGATGATATCTGCGTAATAGCCCGCCTTCAACTCGCCTCTCTTCTTAATTTTTAAATGGCTGGCCGGAAGTTTTGCGAGTTTTTGGATGGCAGCGGCAAGGGGGAGCACTTTTTCATCTCTGGAATAATGCCCCAGCACGCGCGCGAAATTTCCATAGGCGCGGGGATGTGCATTGGATTTCAGAAAAACACCTTCCGTTGCATAAGACGCTTCGTCCGATCCGAAGCTGACCCAGGGGAGTGCCACCTGCTTCTTCACATTGTCTTCATTCATGAGAAAATAGGCAACGCCAACCCGCGTGCTATCCTGCACAATCAAATCCATGGCCGTTTCTTCAGGCGATTTTTTTCTTAAGGCAGCAACTTCAGCCAGCGTTTTTCCCGTATACTTTTTTAATGAATCCTGTTTGAAGCCAAGGAGTAATACCTTTTCCGGTGAACCCGCGGCATAATAGAGGTTCTCCCAATCCTGCGCGTTGGTATTCATGGCCTTCTTCATCTGCGCTCGAATAACAGGATCCTGTAGTCTTTTCCAGAGCTTACCAAACCCTCCATCCTGGAGGCTGGGAGGGAAGGAGGCAGTCATACCGGTTGCGCCCGCCAAATACGTATACATATCGGCAGTGATATCCAGACCCTCTGCACGTGCGCGTTCAACCCTTTTAATCACGCTGTCCATCTTACCCCAATTGTCTTTGCCCGCAGCCTTGAGGTGAAAAATTTCCGCAGGAATATTCGCCTCTCTTGAAATGGTAATGAGTTCTTCAACGGCTTCGTTTAGTTTATTTCCCTCGCTACGCATGTGACTGCTGTAAGTGCCTCCGTATTTTGATGCTTCTTTGCAGAGTGCAACGATCTCATCGGTCTTCGCAAAAAAATCGGGCGGATAGATGAGCGCATTGGTGATGCCAAGTGCGCCTTCTTCCATGGCCTGATCCACTAACAATTTCATGCTGTCAAGTTGCGCCGATGTAGGTGCTTTATCCTCTTCGCCCACCACATAAGTTCGAAGTGTGCCAGAGCCTACAAAGGAAGCGACATTGGGAGAGATGCCTTTCTTTTCCAAAAAATTTAAGTATTCACCCAGCGTGTTCCATTGAACCTCGTACTTAATGTCGGTTTGGCCTTCCTGCATTTGTTTTTTCATCGTTGGGTTAAGCGGACCCATGCTGAATTCTCCGAAGATTTCTGTTGTAACGCCCTGCCTGATATCACCCTGCGATTTTCCGTCCTGGATCAAAGCATCTTCCGAATGGCCCATCATATTGATAAACCCCGGCGCCACAGCCATTCCCTTTGCATCGATTTCATCTTTTCCCACTGCATTCGTGAGCTCTCCAATTGCAGCAATGGTGTCTGCATTGATGGCGATATCTCCTTTGAAAGGCTGGCCGCCATTACCATCGTAGATCATTCCATTTCGAATGATCTTTTCGTATTGAACTTTCGACTGGCAGGCAGCCAGCAGCACCAGGCAAAGCAGTGGCGCGAATTTTCTCATCATATTGTTTTGATTTAGGATAAACTGAAGACTATTTTATCTTTTCCGCCCTGAATGTACCATTCGGCTGAACAAAGAACAAGGCAGTTACTTCGTTTCTTACATTGACTTCAAATTTCAAACTGTATCCTTCGGCGGCTTTTATTTTGAATTCGTTATTGCCAACGGCAACGGTTTCGTAGTCCGGCTGCCCGGGGACCGATATAAAAAGCGTTTCGCCTTTGAGATAAACTTTTGCGATGGTTCCATTAATTGAGTAGTCGCCCGGGTATTTGTCCAACTCCGATTTTGTGATCCGGGCAGGGATATCCTTTCTAACAAAATCAATTTTTTTCACCGAAGGTTCAAGTCCGGTGGCCGACAAAGATTCGATGTCTCCGCTGAGACCCGTGTTGAACTGAAACCGGATTGGATTGTCTTCTTCCAAATCCTGGCCTTCCATGAATAATACGGGGCGGAAGATATCGTAGTTGAGTTGTTGAAACCACATTCTCAACGTGGGCGTTGTAGCGATCAGGGAATCTTTCACCTGGCGTACGGTAATGGTGCCATAGCCAGGATGAGAAAAGATACCGGTGTAGGCTGCCAGGGGATGTGTGGCCGGGTTTTTATTTTTATTGCTGAGACTATCCGCACCCTGAAGGGCTTTGGCTGCCGCCTGGGCTTTGTCGCGCGCATCTTTCAGCGTGGCACTCCAGTTTCGTATCGAAAGGCCAAGCATTTTTTCCGCGATAAAATTCCTGATGATGGCAGGAACGGAAGATCCATTTTGATTGACCAGCACTACAATTCCGATGCTGTCTGAGGGAAAGAAAGAAGTACTTGCGCTGAATCCATCGATGTTGCCGCCGTGCTCAACCCGGTAATGCCCGCGAAAAGAGCTAAGGAACCAGCCGAATCCATAATTGGAAAAATAAACATCAGGTGTTTCCTTCGTTGGAAGCCCACCGCCAATTGTCATTTGTGAACTGGTGGCTTCTGTAACATGTGTTGCGGGAATGACTTCCTTGCCTCCGAATTTTCCGCCATTGATCCATGTCATCACCCATTTCGCCATGTCGGCCGGGCAAGAATTGATGGAGCCGGCGGGCCCGATGGCGTCGATATTAAAATACGGCATGGGCCGGATGCTGTCTTTCTTTTCAAAATACCCGCGGGCAAAATCGAATGATCTCGTCATGTCGGAAATGCTGAAGACGGTATTGCGCATTCCCAACGGTGTGAAGATTCTGTCTCTTACATTTTGCTCCCAACTTTTTCCGGTTATTTTTTCTGCCAGCACACCCTGCGTGAGAAACATGAAATTGTTGTATTGCCATTTTTCACGCAATTCTGCAGAGGGTTCGAAGAAACGCATTCGGTATACAAAGCTGTCGCGCGTGGTGGGGAAGCCGTACCACGACATATCATGCCGGGGCAAACCGGTGCGGTGGCACATCATGTCGCGGGGCGTGACATGCATCGTAAGCCAGTCGTTGTACAACCTGAAATCGGGCAGATAATTAATTAAGGGCTTGTCAATATCAAGCTTTCCTTCACTATCCAGCATGCCTATGATGGTGGCGGTAAATGCCTTGGTGCAGGAACCGATGGCGAAGAGCGTGTTGGCAGAGACTGGAAGTTTCCTTGAAAGGTCGCGATAGCCAAACCCTCC
>Ga0163162_10000950_pt1 | contig 26908 bp, 21 predicted proteins | sample S55metaG_FD_115310 | JGI IMG/M metagenome (GOLD analysis project Ga0163162, IMG submission 115310) | Switchgrass rhizosphere microbial communities from Kellogg Biological Station, Michigan, USA - S5-5 metaG | ecosystem: Host-associated > Plants > Roots > Rhizosphere > Soil | place: USA... | reverse complement strand
GAGCTGCTGACTGGCGGCAAGGTGGAGAAACTCGAGGGCAACCTGTCGACCGGCTATTACATCCAGCCGACCCTGCTCAAGGGCACCAACAAGATGCGCGTGTTCCAGGAAGAGATCTTCGGCCCAGTGGTGAGCATCACCACGTTCAAGGACGAAGCCGAAGCCTTGGCGATCGCCAACGACACCGAGTTCGGCCTCGGCGCCGGTCTGTGGACTCGCGACATCAACCGCGCCTACCGCATGGGCCGCGCGATCAAGGCCGGTCGCGTGTGGACCAACTGCTATCACCTGTATCCGGCGCATGCTGCATTTGGCGGGTACAAGAAGTCCGGCGTTGGGCGTGAAACCCACAAGATGATGCTTGATCACTATCAGCAGACCAAAAACCTGCTGGTGAGCTACGACATCAATCCGTTGGGCTTCTTCTAAAACCCGGGGCGACTCTGAAATTTCTGAGTCGCCCGTTCAACCGCTTTCGCGAGCAGGCTCGCTCCCACAAGGGAGTTGTGCCGCACCACATACACAGGCTCGCCACAAATCCATTGTGGGAGCGAGCCTGCTCGCGAAGGCGCCCTGACTGACACACCACCAATGGCCTGGCCGCTCTGGCACGGCCCTTGCGTACCCGTCATTCAGGTTTTGCGTGAAAACTGCCGCTGCGTGAACAGCACCCATCCACCTCAACCGCATCGCCCGAAAGTCCAACAGATCGAACAATAAAAAACAGAGAGGACTTATGACTTCCACCACACAGCTCAAACCCACACTCGGCACCCTGCACCTCTGGGGCATTGCCGTCGGCCTGGTGATTTCCGGCGAATACTTCGGCTGGAGTTACGGCTGGGGCACGGCCGGCACCCTGGGTTTTTTGGTCACGGCGTTGATGGTCGCGACCATGTACACCTGTTTCATCTTCAGTTTCACCGAATTGACCACCGCCATCCCGCACGCAGGCGGGCCGTTTGCCTACAGCCGCCGGGCGTTCGGCGAGAAAGGCGGATTGATCGCCGGCATCGCCACATTGATCGAGTTCGTCTTTGCGCCCCCGGCAATTGCCATGGCCATTGGCGCCTATCTCAATGTGCAGTATCCGGAGCTTGATCCGAAGATCGCTGCAGTCGGGGCGTATTTCGTCTTCATGACCCTGAATATCCTCGGCGTGAGTATCGCAGCGACCTTTGAACTGGTGGTTACAGTGCTCGCCGTCGCCGAACTGCTGGTATTCATGGGCGTGGTTGCGCCGGGCTTCAGCTTCAGCAATTTCGTGCTCAACGGCTGGTCGGGCGCCAACGAATTCACCCTGGGCTCGATTCCGGGGATCTTCGCGGCAATACAGTTTGCGATCTGGTTCTTCCTCGCCATCGAGGGTGCTGCCATGGCGGCTGAAGAGGCGAAAGACCCGAAACGCACAATTCCCAAGGCCTATGTCAGCGGCATTCTGACCTTGGTATTTCTGGCGATCGGCGTAATGGTCATGGCTGGTGGCGTCGGCGACTGGCGTCAGCTGTCGAACATCAACGATCCGCTGCCGCAAGCGATGAAAGCCGTGGTCGGCAACAACTCGACGTGGATGCACATGCTGGTGTGGATTGGGCTGTTCGGACTGGTGGCGAGTTTCCACGGGATCATTCTCGGTTACTCGCGGCAGTTCTTCGCCCTCGCCCGTGCCGGTTATCTGCCGAAAGGGCTCGCCAAGCTGTCGCGCTTCCAGACCCCGCACCGGGCGATTCTGGCCGGTGGCGTGATTGGTATTGCTGCAATCTACAGCGACGGACTGGTCAATCTGCAAGGCATGACCCTAACGGCGGCGATGATCACCATGTCGGTGTTCGGCGCCATCGTGATGTACATCATCAGCATGCTCAGCCTGTTCAGACTGCGTAAGACCGAGCCGAATCTGGAGCGCACCTTCCGCGCGCCGGGCTATCCGGTGGTGCCGGCGATTGCGCTGTTTCTGGCGGTGGTGTGCCTGATCGCGATGGCGTGGTTCAACACGCTGATCGGTTGTGTGTTCCTTGGCTTTATGGCCGCCGGTTACCTGTATTTCCAACTGACCGCCAAGCAACGCTCCGAAGCGCCGGTAGACGCTATGCTCGAAGGTATCTAGTTGCACCGGCACCGGGCCTTTCGCCCGGTGCCCGCTATATAGAGGTGCATGAAGATCCAATGTGGGAGCGAGCCTGCTCGCGAAAGCGGATTATCAGTCGACAACTGTTTTGAATGTCGGTCCGCTTTCGCGAGCAGGCTCGCTCCCACAGGGAACTGAGTTATCCACAGAATCAGGAGGACACCGTCCCATGGCCGCATTCGCCCATTCCGTCGGCGCCCAGACCTATCGCTTCGACAGCCTCAAGGACCTCATGGCCAAGGCCAGCCCGGCGCGCTCCGGGGACTTCCTTGCTGGCGTCGCCGCGCTCAACGATGGCGAGCGCGTGGCCGCGCAAATGGCCTTGGCCGACATTCCGCTTACGCATTTCCTGCAAGAAGCGCTGATTCCCTACGAATCCGATGAAGTCACCCGGCTGATCATCGACACCCACGACAAACAAGCCTTTGCCGTCGTCAGCCACCTCACCGTGGGTGGTTTCCGCGACTGGTTGCTCAGCGACGCCGCCGACGAAACCAGCCTGCGCAACCTCGCCCCCGGCCTGACCCCGGAAATGGTCGCCGCCGTGTCGAAGATCATGCGCGTGCAGGATCTGGTGCTGGTGGCGCAAAAGATTCGCGTCGTCACCAAATTCCGCGGCACCCTCGGCCTGCGCGGACGGCTGTCGACGCGCCTGCAACCCAATCACCCGACCGACGAACCTTCCGGCATCGCCGCGAGTATTCTCGACGGTCTGCTCTACGGTAATGGCGACGCGATGATCGGCATCAACCCGGCGACCGACAGCATCGCCTCGATCTGCGCGATGCTGGAAATGCTCGACGCGATCATTCAGCGCTATGACATCCCGACTCAGGCCTGCGTACTGACCCACGTCACCACCTCGATCGAGGCGATCAACCGTGGCGTGCCGCTGGATCTGGTGTTCCAGTCCATCGCCGGCACCGAAGCGGCCAACGCCAGTTTCGGCATCAACCTCAACGTGTTGCAGGAAGGCTACGACGCCGGCCTGAGCCTGAATCGCGGCACCCTCGGGCAGAACCTGCTGTATTTCGAAACCGGTCAGGGCAGCGCTCTGTCGGCCAACGCCCATCACGGCGTCGATCAACAAACCGGCGAAACCCGGGCCTACGCCGTAGCACGGCACTTCAAGCCGTTTCTGGTGAACACGGTCGTAGGATTTATCGGCCCGGAATACCTCTACAACGGCAAACAGATCATCCGCGCCGGCCTCGAAGACCATTTCTGCGGCAAGCTGCTCGGCGTGCCGATGGGCTGCGACATCTGCTACACCAATCACGCCGAAGCCGATCAGGACGACATGGACACCCTGCTGACGCTCTTGGGTGTAGCCGGGATCAACTTCATCATGGGCATCCCCGGCTCCGACGACATCATGCTCAACTACCAGACCACGTCGTTCCATGACGCGCTCTACGCCCGGCAGACCCTCGGCCTGAAACCGGCGCCCGAGTTCGAACAGTGGCTGGCAAACATGGGCATCTTCACCCAAGCGGACGGTAAGGTCCGCTTCGGTAACAACTTGCCGCCGGCCTTCCGCCAGGCGCTGGCGCAACTGGGATGAGTCACATGGAAAAACCGCCCATCGACCCGCAAAACCCTTGGCTGGAACTGCGCCGCCTGACCCCGGCGCGCATTGCTCTGGGCCGTACCGGCACCAGCCTGCCAACCCGTGCACAACTGGACTTCCAGTTTGCCCACTCCCAGGCGCGCGATGCCGTGCATCTGCCCTTCGATCACGCCGGCCTCAGCGCGCAACTGAGCGAGCGCGGACGCGAATCCTTGTTGCTGCACAGCGCCGCAGTGGATCGAAACAGCTACCTGCAACGCCCGGATCTGGGGCGCAAGCTCAGCGATGACTCGGCCCAACGCTTGCGCGAGTACGCGGAGGCGAATCCGGGCGGTGTCGATCTGGCGATTGTCGTGGCTGACGGCCTGTCGGCGCTTGCGGTGCATCGGCATACCTTGCCGTTTCTCAATCGTCTGGAAGAACAAATGAGCACCGACGGTTGGTCCATGGCGCCGATTGTCCTGGTGGAACAGGGCCGCGTTGCCGTTGGGGATGAGATCGGCCAACTGCTCGGCGCAAAAATGCTAGTGATGCTGATCGGCGAACGCCCAGGGCTCAGTTCGCCAGACAGCCTCGGTTTATATTTCACCTACAATCCAAAGATCGGCCTGACCGACGCCTACCGCAACTGCATTTCCAATGTACGGCTCGAAGGCTTGAGCTACGGCATGGCAGCGCATCGCTTGCTGTACTTGATGCGGGAAGCTTGTCGCAGACAGCTGTCGGGCGTGAATCTGAAGGACGAAGCACAGGTTCAGACGCTGGAGTCAGACGGCGGTGCGGACATGAAAGGAAACTTCCTACTCAGCCCGCCCCCTACCTGAACCGTTTCCGCATTGCGTTTCTGCGCCGGTTTCAGGCAGGATCGATGCACGGCCGCACGGGTTTCCCATCGCCGTCAGAGCAGTTGAAAACAGCCACTTGAAGACGAGACCTATCATGCGGATTATTCAAGCGACCCTCGAACATCTGGATTTGTTGACCCCGTTGTTCGTCAAATATCGCGAGTTCTACGGTTCCCTGCCTTATCCTGATTCCTCCCGCGCCTTCCTCGAAAAACGCCTGCGCCGCAAGGAATCGGTAATCTATCTGGCCCTGGCCGATGATGACGACAAGAAGCTGATGGGGTTCTGTCAGCTGTACCCAAGTTTTTCTTCGCTGTCACTCAAACGTGTCTGGATCCTCAATGACATCTATGTCGCCGAAGATGCACGCCGCCAACTGGTCGCCGACAATCTGATCCGTACCGCGAAGAAAATGGCCAAGGAAACCCAGGCCGTGCGTATGCGCGTGTCCACCAGCAGCAACAATGAAGTCGCGCAGAAAACCTACGAATCCATCGGGTTCAAGGAAGACACCGAGTTCAAGAACTACGTGTTGCCGATCAGCGAAGAACTCTGATCGCGCATGCAGCCTGTGATGAGGGAGCCTGCTCCCTCAGCCACGCCAAATACATCCTGACAATTGTTCACACCTCGACATCCCCCGCTACAAAAGCAACGCGCTTTTCATCCTTCAGACCGTATAATCCCGATCTTTCCGGCTTGTAAGAAAAACTACACCCCGCTGTAGGCTTACACGAAGTCATCCGCACAGGCCTGCCGAGTCGGGCCGTCAAACAGGTGCCCCCATGGATTTCAACCCGCTCGACCTTATCCTGCATCTCGACGTTTACCTCGATTTGCTGGTGAACAACTATGGGCCATGGATCTACGCCATCCTGTTTCTAGTGATCTTCTGTGAAACCGGTCTGGTGGTGATGCCCTTCCTGCCGGGTGATTCGTTGCTGTTCATTGCCGGCGCCGTTGCGGCTGGCGGTGGCATGGACCCGGTGCTGCTGGGCGGCTTGCTGATGCTCGCGGCGATCCTTGGCGACAGCACCAACTACGTGATCGGACGAACGGCTGGCGAGAAACTGTTCAGCAACCCGAATTCGAAAATCTTCCGTCGCGACTACCTGCAACAAACCCACGACTTCTACGACAAGCACGGCGGCAAAACCGTGACCTTGGCGCGCTTCCTGCCGATCATCCGCACCTTCGCGCCGTTCGTCGCCGGTGTGGCGAAGATGCCTTACCCGCGCTTCTTCGGCTTCAGTGTGTTTGGCACGGTTCTGTGGGTTGGCGGCCTGGTGACGTTGGGTTACTTCTTCGGCAACGTACCGTTCATCAAGAAAAACATGTCGTTGCTGGTCGTTGGCATCATCCTGCTGTCGCTGGTACCGATGATCATCGGCGTGGTTCGCAGCCGTTTCGGCGGCACCAAAGCCCAATCGCACTAAGCCGATGTGGTCGCTGAGCGCCTGGCGTCGCCGGCGCCTTCTGGCGAAGCACCCGATTGCCGACGACATGTGGCAACGGGTGCGCCATCACCTGAGTTTTCTTGACGGCATCACCGCAGCCGAAGACCAGTGGCTGCGCGAAGCCTGCGTGCTGTTCCTCGAAGACAAACACCTGAGCGCCCTGCCCGGCGTCGAACTGCATCAGGAACAACGTCTGCTACTCGCCGCCCAGGCGCAATTGCCACTGCTCAATCTGGGCGACCTGAACTGGTATCAGGGTTTTCACGAGATTGTTCTTTATCCCGACGACTTCCTCAGCCCGCAACGTCATCGCGATGCCAGCGGTGTCGAGCATGAGTGGGACGGTGAACACAGTGGCGAAGCCTGGCAACAGGGGCCGATCATCCTCGCCTGGCCCGGCGTGATGGCCAGTGGTGGCTGGGAAGGCTACAACCTGGTGATCCACGAACTGGCGCACAAACTCGACATGCTCAACGGCGACGCCAATGGCCTGCCCCCACTGCACGCCGACATGCGCGTCAGCGACTGGGCCGAGGTGATGCAACACGCCTACGACGATCTCAACCGTCAGCTCGACCATGACCCGGACGCCGAAACCGCCATCGATCCCTACGCCGCCGAGAATCCGGCGGAGTTCTTTGCGGTCACCAGCGAGTACTTTTTCAGTGCCCCGGATCTGTTGCACGGGGCTTATCCGCAGGTCTACGCGCAGCTGCAGCTTTTCTACCGTCAGGACCCGTTGAGCCGATTGCGGCAACTTCAGGCCACAGACCCGGTCTATCAGGCGCACGACTAAGGTCTGCACGACTTTCGGTACATGGCGTCGACGGCAGAATATGCCTATAAGCGCCGCCACTTTTTGGTCAATCCGGCCAAGTGTTTTTGGTCAACTACGGGGGCAACGCCCAATGAGCTACAGCAAGATTCCGGCTGGCAAAGACCTGCCGAACGACATCTACGTCGCGATCGAGATTCCGGCCAACCACGCGCCGATCAAATACGAAATCGACAAAGACAGCGATTGCCTGTTCGTTGACCGTTTCATGGCCACCCCAATGTTCTACCCGGCCAACTACGGTTACATCCCGAACACCCTGGCTGACGACGGTGATCCCCTCGACGTACTGGTTGTAACCCCTTACCCAGTTGCTCCAGGCTCGGTAATCCGCGCCCGTCCAGTCGGCATCCTGAACATGACCGACGACGGCGGCGGCGATGCCAAAGTCATCGCAGTGCCACACGACAAGCTGTCCCAGCTGTACGTCGATGTGAAGGAATACACCGACCTGCCACCGCTGCTGATCCAGCAGATCGAGCACTTCTTCGCGAACTACAAAGATCTCGAAAAAGGCAAATGGGTCAAGATCGAAGGCTGGGCCGGTGCAGACGCCGCCCGCGAAGCGATCACCAAGTCGGTTGCCGCCTACAAAGGCTAAGCACTTGCTTGTTGCGTGACGCTTGAAGAAAACCCCGGTTGATCCGGGGTTTTTTGTGCTCGGCAAAAGCTGTCTTAAACAGAGTGTTTATGACGGACTACAGAAAAGTTTTAGCCTGTGTAATTTCCCACAAGATCGTCTTACATCCCGTCGCAAAATTCAGCCCGTTTTTGAACGTCCGGTTTATTCAAACCGCTCTGGCACGGCCGTAGACTCCGTGTTTATGAGAAAGAACACTAGCGGTCCAAGATTCAAGGCACTCCTGGAAGCTGCGAACATCTCGACGACGGGTTTCGCAAAGTTCTGGGGCACGGAAGCCCAAAATGTCCACAACTGGTACACCCGGGGCGTCCCGGCGTATCGCATGGAAGAAGTCTCACGCCTGCTGTCCGTCAACAGCGAATGGCTGAAAACCGGACAAGGCACAAAAGAGCTGCCGAGTCTGACTCCACCTGCCAGCAACGGCGACAGCTTTGACGCCCACGATCCACAGGGCGCCTACCGATTCATCCATCCCAATGACATCGAACTGGCCTTCTTCAAGGAAACACCCCTGACCAACGGCTCCGACAAAACCCACGTCATCCAGGACCCGGACTTGTCCATCCGCCTGCTGCGTGCACCACTGGACCAACTGGAAATCCGCCACGCCGACGCCATCTGCGCGCACATGATCGGCAACAGCATGGCCGAACGCATCGAAGACGGCTCCATCGTCGCCATCGACCGCAGCCTGACCCAAGTCGTCGACGGCGAGATCTACGCCATCGAACACGACGGCATGCTGCGCATCAAATACCTGCACCGCATGCCCGGCAACGGCCTGCGCCTGCGCAGCCACAACAGCGCCGAGTACGCGGACGAAGTATTCCGCCCGGCACAGATTGAAGAGCAACGGATTCATATATTGGGCTGGGTGTTCTGGTGGTCGACGGTGAGCAAGCGGCGGCCGGTGGTGCCGTTTCTCTAGAAAACGGTGCGTTCTCTCGGCAAACATCGATCCCTGTGGGAGCGAGCCTGCTCGCGAAGAGGCCCGGACAATCGGTACAAATCCCGGATTTCTGGCGCAGAAGTCGCTCTAACCCGCACTTCAGGCTGGGAATCCACAGCAAAATTCAGTATCCTGCGCCCCACATTTGCGCATCGACCCGCCCCGCGGCTCAGAAAGCGCCCGACGCGGCAGACCAACGTCTGACCAAGTCCCACAGCCGGACGCAGATCCGGATGTACGTTTTGAAGGCTGGCGCGGTTTACCAAAAATAAACCAAGCCAGTCCCCGAGAAGCCGGCCACAAGCCGGCTTTTTAATGCCTGAAATAAACCCGTCCCACGTTATTCGCACAGATATCAGTCCACAGCCGCCATCGGCAAAACGATTTCCTTAGCGTCATTCCGGATGATATCAATAGGCATCCGGCGCCAAGGGGCATCAATGAGCATACTTACCCGTTGTCTGAGCCTGTTTATTGGCGCGAGCCTGTCCTTGCTGGCGAAAGCAGCCCCGGTACAGTTCACCGATTACCGTGCTTTTTATGAGTCGTTGGGCAGCAACCTGTTTACGGGACCCGGGATCGAATTGGCCAAGCCCTGCTCGGAATCACCGAGGCATTGCCTTTGGGTCAATGCCATGCGACCGGCGTTTGAACGTTATGACCAGGCGCAGTGGAGCGCCCCCGCAGAACTGGCTCTCAGTCCGCCCAAAGGCTTACCCGAGATTGTCTTCGATGGCGAGGCCCTGACGATCGGCCAACAGCGTTGGCCACTACGCGACGCCAACAACTTCGCGCCACCGGCATGGCGCACAAATGATCCCGTCGACCCGGAAAATCTGGCGTCGGCCAAGGTCTGGCGCCAAGGCAACTCAACGTGCGTCGAAATGCAGTATGTGAGCAGTGGCCGCGGTGTTCGCTACATTCATGTGTTGTTGGTACACGAGCAACACCTCTACGCACTTCCGCCACTGTTTGCTTCCTGTGCAGGCGTTCGCAGGGCGCCGCAGAACCAATTCAGTTATCCGGACAATTCCTATCTGGGTCCGGAGCTGGAAAACAACCCTCTCGGTCTGAAAATGGATTATCTGCTGTCCGATGGTAAAACGCCGGTTGCGCAGTACCTGTTGCACTTCCCGGACCCTGGCAACCCCTACTTATTTGAGGCCCAACGTCAATAAGCGGCCGCGTGCAAATATGTCATGACCTTGCTGCAGCACAAAGGTCATCATGGTCGGGGATCAACGTGAAGGGGCAGTCGATCGCCCCAACTCCTCGCGACCAACGGGGTAACTTTCAAGGAAGAAATACACGATGAATGATGCACCTCAGGCAAGGAAAACCTGTTTCGCCCCTTCGCGCCCCCTGACCAGTGAAAGTCTGCGCGCCGACGATGACGACAAGGTCTGCTTGCGTCGCAAGAGTAAAAAACGCAGGTTTCTCAATCCTGCTTGCCTGCTTCTCATCGGTTTTTTCCTGACCAGCCCTCTGGCTCACGCGGCTGAACAGCCGCTGACGCTCACCCGTTGCTTTGCCAGTCCGCCCTCGGCCGTCACGACCTATACCTCAGCCAAGGAAGCGGCAGCCACGCCGGTGGATGCCCGTTACCGCGCGCCAGCCACTTCACCCCGTCTGGACACTCTCGATGTGCTCGCGGTCGGCATAAGTCTCGACGTATTCCGGCAGGGTCAGGTCTGGAAAGCCTTGCAGGAGCAGAATGCAAAACACGCCGAAGCCCTGCACGCCGGCAGCATCCTGCCGACTGATCCAGAAAAATATCCGGTGGATAGCGACGACAAGGACATGGCCTACGACAAGCGCAAGGCTGATGCGCTGGAACTGGGTTTGCGCGACTTCGTGGAGAAATGGCCCATCCCGACCATCACGGTCGTGCGTGGCTGGAATTCTGTGACACCGAACCTGCGCTTCTCTGTAGAAAGAACCCGAAAAATGCTCTCAGGCATGGTCAACGCTTACCGCACGGAAGCAGGCCTGCACTGGCATCGCGTGCGCAATTTGCAAGACGGAATTGTCTGCAACGACACCCCGGAAGATCTGTTGGAAGCGTTATTCCAGTTGTTCGAGCAAAACCCCGATCTCCCCGCCGTGCTGATCTACAACGTGGAGGGCTTCAGCATGTCGTTTGCCCTCTCCGCGAAAGAAGCGCCGCTCATTGGTGGGCCCGGGCCGCGTAAGCCCGGCGAACTCACCGACTCGATGGTCGCCATGGTCGTAGGCCGTCCCGAACGCGTCGAATGGCTGCGTTACTATGCTCGGTTTGCCAGGGTCAACGAGAACAGCATCGACCCGGAGTTCAATGGTTGGGGAATGCGCAAACCCGCCGTGGAATTCCAACCCTCGCTGTTCATTCCTCAACCCTGGACCCAGCGTGCGTTCGAGCAATGGGATGCGCTGCCGGTACTGGCCAGGCTGAATCGGCCGGCCAGCGTGTCGCTGCGGCGGCCGGATAACGGTGAACCGCTGAAGCGTGAGGCCATGACACTGAAACTGGCCGCTGGCTGGCAAGAGGCCACGGCCGGGCTCGCGCAAAAGCCGACCAGGCTGTTCTTTGACAGTGGCTCGAACGCCACGGCAATGGCGCAACTGTTGCCGGCGCTCAACGCGGCACACAGTTCGCTGAACCTGCTCGATTCGCGCGCGGGTTACGACCTGACTCAGCGCTTGGGTGACACTGGCTCGGCTTCGCCTTTTGTCGCGCTCACGCTCGCGGCGATGGCCAGCTACTTGAATGCCGACACCAGCGTAGTCATGCCGATGCGGCGTCAGGATCAGGCGACGATCATCGCCGTAACCTCTCCAACACCCGGAAAGAAACCGGTGGGCAATGAGCAATTCAGCGTCACCTTGATGCCATCCACCAGTCCCTATTCAACCCAGTGAACCGCAGATACGGCGTGAGCCTTTAGGCGGTTCCAGTGAGTCACTGGGCAACCGACACTTGCCAATTGCAATGGCTCGGTGCTAAATCCCGCCCAGTCACCGCCCTCTGTTTTTACCCGCATCCCCGACCCCGGCCGGATTCCGGTATTGAGCCTCACGGGAACCCATGGAATGGTCCTGCATATCCCGACCCTGCTGGTCGTTTCGGTCTTCGTCTTCTTTTTGATGGGGCTTTTGACGCTGCACGCCTGGTATCGCGAAACCCGCGAGCCGCCACTGGCGTACCTCGGCAGCATGATGCTACTTGGCGCCATGGGCGTGGTATTGGTCAGTTGGCGTGATCGAGGCGTCGACTTCATTCCCATTGTGTTCGGCAATGTTGTTCTATTACTGAGTGCCGCGATGAACTGGACGGCCATGCGCACGCTGGTCGGGCGCAAGCCTTCTGTGTCCGGCATTCTGGCGGGGGCGTTCGCGTGGCTGACCTTGTGCCTGATTCCCGCCTTCTACGAGTCGATGCCCAATCGGGTTCTGATCTACTCCTTGCTGGCATTCAGTTACGGCGTGCTGACAACGCTGGAGCTCTGGCGCAGCCGCCACACTCTGGACGTCGCGTTTATGCCGGCGCTGGTGCTGACCGTTTTGCACACGGTGTTCTACGCCGTTCGCAGTGCGACCGATGAAGGGCTGCCGGTGACAAAGGCGCTGCTGGGCAGTGGCGAGGGCGTGCCGTTTTTCTCGTTCATGCTGTTCGAGTCGATGCTGTATGTCATCGGCATCGCCTACATCACGCTGGCGATGGTCAAGGAGCGTGCAGAGCTCAAGCTCAAAGCGGCGGCGTTCAGCGATCCGCTGACGGGCATTGGCAATCGTCGCGCGTTCATGATGAACGCCGGGCAGTTGCTTGCCGAAAGTCAGCAATACGGGGAACCGGCAGCGTTGTTGCTGTGCGATCTGGATAACTTCAAGCGTCTGAATGACACCTATGGCCATCCCGTCGGGGATCAGGCGTTGATTGCGTTTGGCCGGATCATGGTCGAGAGCCTGCGCAAGGAAGATGTTTGCGGGCGGGTCGGCGGTGAGGAGTTTGCTTGTTTGCTCAACGATTGCGATGAACAGACTGCACTGGAAATTGCCGAACGGATCCGTCGTTCGTTCTCGCAATTGTCGATTCTTGAGCCTGGATTGCTAAGTGTCAGTATCGGCGTGGTGACCACCCGCGAATCCGGTCATGACCTGTCACGCCTGCTCTCGGAAGCCGACCAGGCGCTGTACGGCGCCAAGGATCAGGGGCGCAACCGCGTACAGACGCTACGTTCGTTGTACCTGACGCTGATGTAACTCTTGAAAGCCAGCCATTTCGGCTCAAGCAAGCTTTGCGATGTCTAAACTGAAGTCGCCTCCGTTACCGGATCAACAAGCGGGAATCTCTGTTTCAAGCGCTCAATCGTCCAACGCCATTTAGGTGTGGTAGGCCGACAAATCGTATTTTGGTTACCAAACATCCCTATTTCCCGCACAGCCTGTTCTAGCGGAACGGTCTCAAGCCACTCAATCGGAACGAAGTATTCACACCGCTCTGGGTCATCCACAAACTCAGCGTGATATTTCGCACGTTTTGCAACCTCAAGCACAGGTCGCTCAACCCCATTCTGTAAAACCGTAAACGCCTCTGCAGGCGTGGCGGTTCCACGAACCAGTCCAACGCCAACGTAGCCTTTTTGAGGAATGTTGACCCAAACTCGATCCCCCGGCGCTAAGACCTGCAACGTTTTGCTGTACCAAGTACCGCCGCCACCGGCAATAAATCCAAACTCTACTGCGTCAGCCCAAGAGCGAGAGATGGAATCCCCAAACGAGCAATAGAACTCGCCATTCCAAGGTTCGTTATGACCTTCGCTCGTCGACACCGCGTTGACTTGAGTATGAACTGGGTCAAGCAGCCAGGATCGACTCAACAGTTGTTGGTCGCCAGCTTCGAAAATCTGAAAACACAGAACGTTAATCGGAATATCTCGTTTGCTGAGGTATTCAACGATTCGCTCACTGCTGGAATCCAACTCCGTGGCGACAATAATCAATTGATGGGTTTTGTTCAGTTCATCTTCATCCAGTACACGCCCAAAGCGAGCTAAAAAATCTACGTCCAAACTGCAGCCGGGTTTGAAGCGTTTGTAGATTGCTGCGATTTCATCCCCCCGCAAACTTTCTACCCAAGCCGCGTAATCCAAGGTCTGAGCGACGACTTCTCTAGGAGTACGATCACGTTTTAGCTCAATCAAGACCAACGCTCCATCAGGTGCAATGGCCAACAAATCGATTCGCCCTCCGGCACCAGTATTTTCTTGTCGACCTATCAGCATCCATTCATCCGAGAGAATACTGGGCGAACTGATGATCATCTCTTCCAGCAACTGCTCACTTGCCAACCTGCTCTGACGCAGCTTGTTCGGTGACAATCCAACCGTCCAGACATCCGTTTTGATGGGCAAGTGATGTGTCCTTAAAAATCTTGATGGATGCTAATTCAATAAGTTGGTCAGCAACCTGCTGACCAATCCCCCTCACGGATAACTGAACGACTTCACCAACGTCAACTCCCCCACCGCGCGCATCGGGATCAGAAACGTCTCCATCTTCTCGCTCGGCGTCCCCTCTTCGGTGATTACCGTCACCTGCGCCGTGGTCAGCGCCTGCACCGCCTCATCGCCGCCATCCTCATCCCCGCGATAGCCACCGCCGTAGTAATTCACATACACCAGATACTGGCCCTTGATCGGCGCTGGCATGGCGAAGATTTCCGGGCCGTAGCCAGTGGTGACGTCGACGTCGAGCGCGGCACCGTTAGGTGCGGTGCGGTTGCGGTACCAGATGTGCGCGCCGTCGGGGGTGACGAGGTGCAGGTCGAGGTCGGTACCGTCGCTGTCCCATGCCAGCAGTACGCGCAGTTTGGCCGGGGTGGCGCCGCCGCTGGTGTTGAGGAATTGCGTGCGGTGGCGTTGCTGGCCGTCGGGGCTGCGTACTTCGACGCTGTTGCTGCCGTTGGGGAAGGAGAACGGGCGGTCGAAGCGGCCACTGTCGTCGATTTTCAGCGGCATGCTTACGCCGTTGACGATCAAGCGACCGGGTTCATTGTCCTTCCGCGTAGCTTTGATTTCGCCGCTGATGCGCGCGGTGTTGGCTTGGCCAATCGGGGTGTTGACCGACGAGGCCGGGTAGTTGACGGTCTGGCGGAAGCTTTCGCCCTCGCCTTCCGGTGCACCGCTGCGCCAGCCGCCGACCGGGGTGTCGAGTTTGACGCTGTCAGCGGCCATCGCCGGCGAGAGCGCAGTCAAGGTGCAGAGCAGCAGCAAGACCTGTGGATAACGGAGTGTCATGGTCTATTCCAGCAAAAGATGACGGGCGAGCCCTTCGATGTAGGTTTCATCCTGGCCGTTGGGATGTGCTTCAAAAGCCAGGTGCAGATATTCGTGGGTCAGGTCGAGGCGATCCTGAAGGGTCAGTACGCCGCGCACGTAGATGCGTTGGCGTTCGCGGTCGACGAAGGGCCTGCCGAACGCCAGTTTGCACACGGCGAAAGTGCTGACTTCGTTGTAGCCGGTTTCGCTTTCCAGCTTCGGGCGCCAGCCGCGACGTTGTTTTTGCAGCCAGTCTTGCGCGGCGGGCAGTGCTTCGCAGGAAGCGACCGGGTTGTCCCAACGACTGAGGCTGGCGCGCGGATAAGCGTGCAGCAGAATCGCGTCGTAACGTTGACCGGCCTTGGCTTGCTCGACGGCTTGTTGCCAGGCGAGTTTGTCCGGGCCGGGTTGATCGGAGTGATAGGTGACGGTGCTGCCGGCCAACACCAGGTCTGCGGTCCACGCCGCGATGTTGCGTGATTCCAATGAAGCTGGCCGTGGTGCGACGCGTTGGCGATTGCTGCTGTCTTCGATGCTCAGGCAATCGCCATTGCGCGTGGCGTTTTGCAGCAGATACGTGCGAATCGCCACGGCCAACGCCTTGGCCGCTTCGGCAGGTTCCGGTTTGGCTTCGCGCTCAAGGACGCGAGCGACGTATTCTTCGCGATCAAGCCTTGCGACGAGTTTGTCGTTAAGCAGAAAAAGTTCGCCGTCGCTGTGGATATCCAGCGCGTTGTCATTGGCGAATTCGACGCGGTAGTCGCCCTGCAACGGCCCGGACGTCACCACCCGCTCGCCAGTCAAAACCCGCTTAACCGGGTAGCGCGAGAACAGCCCGACTTCGACACAACGCCCCGCTTCCGCCGGCCATGCCGCTGGCAACACAGTCGCCAGTGCCTGACCGTAATGCCGCAAAACCATCTGACTGGTGCCGCGGCCCCCAGCCCAGACCGGCGAGCCATCAGCTGTCCAGCCAGCAAAACCACCCTGCCGAGACTGCGGATCCTGATCGCCAAGCCAGCTCCAGGTTTTCACCCGCAAACGTCCGCCCAGCTCGCCGACGACATTGCCGTCCGCCGCATTCAGCACTACATCGAGTAGCACTCGACGTGCCTGATCCTGAGCCGGCAACGAGGCCAAGACCTTCAACAACTCGATCACGGAAACCCGTTGAGCCGGCTGCACCGACGGCAACTCCAGCAACCACGACGGCGCCTGCCGCGCCTGCCAATAACTTCTCCAATCAGCCGCCGCAATGCCCAACCGCGCCGGTTGAAAATACAACCCGCAGGATTTCACCAACGCCTGATCACGCTCGATCCTGCCGCCCGCCGAGCAGCAATAAACCTCTTCCTTCGACTGCCCGCGACATTCATAGGCCGGTTCGCGCGCGCCGGTGTCCACCAGCCATGCGTAGACAAACAACTTCCACAGACTGCCCAGTGGCGTATCGAGCGACGATGACAAAGGTTCACGGGCGATCAGTTGCGTCTGACTCAACGACAACAACTCGCCCTTATAGGCCACGCGCAACGGTTCGTCCTGCGCCGTCGCCAGCGCAGGGATCACACACATCAGCAGCCACAGCAGCGGCCGGTTCATGTCAGTTGACCGTGACCTGACCGAGGGCGGCTTTCGCTTCCTGGGCCTGATGCTGCGGCGCGTAGACCTGCTTGAAACGCACCGGAGGCAGGTTGAACTGGCCCTTCTGCGAGAAGCGCACCAGATGGCGCAGGCGCAATTCGCCGCTCAACGCATCGACGGGCACCGCATAAGCCAGTTGCCCCGGTTCGAATCGCGCCTTCTCCAGTGCGGTCGGCTCGGTGCCGTCCTTGCCCTGCAACTTGATACCCCACGTGGTGCGCTCGACATCGGCACCCGGTGGCAGCGGCACTTCGAGCATGCCGTAGCGCAGCGGTTTTGGCGCTTTGCTGGTGAGGATCACTTCGTCCAGATACAGGCTGTCGCTGGACAGCGGCTTGGTGCCGATCGGCTCCAGTTTGAAGGTGAAGGCTTCATCGCCCGGCACCAGTCGCGACAGGCGACGGGTGATGGTCACGGCCATGGGATCGACCGGCGGCTGCTGGGTCTGGAAGCTCAACGCCGCACGCAGTGGGCGCTCCTGAGTCCCCGACACCGTCAACACACCCGGCACCGGCGTGGCGCCCTGCCAAGTCCAGTACATCTCACCGGTTGCACCGTAGTTTTTCTTCCAGCCTTCACCCGGTGTGAGGGCAATAGTCGGCGACGCCTGGGCGATGCTGCGTTGCAACCAGGTCAGCGCCAGCGCACGTTCGAGGGTCGATTGCTGCGGCAACAGTCGTTGCAACAGCACCGTCGCACGGGCCTGATCGAACGGTTGCAGCGACAGGTTCAGCGCCTCGGCAAACGGCTGCGAGCTGACCGACAGACGCTGTTGTGCAGCGCCCACCTGACGATTGAACGCGTCCGGCAAGGCGACTTTCGACTGCGTGGCCAAAGCAGCGGTCAACACCCGCGCTGCGGCCAGACCGAGCGCCGAATCCGGATCGCTCATCACCAGACTGTCTTCGCCATCGTCCATCAGGGTTTCGGCGTTACCTTCACCGGCCTTGGCCAGATCCTCCATCAAACCGCTGAGCAATGTGCTCACCGGCAAATGCATCTGCTTGGCAAACGACAGAATCAGCGCCCGTTGCAGCAATGGCGTGTTTGGCGCTTGCTTTGCGTACACCTCCAGCACCCGCTGCCAGTGCTCCGGCGGCAAGGTCAGCTCCAACACTTGGCTGGCATTCCAGTCGGCGTAATAAGCGTAAGCGGTGAGGAACGCATCCGGCTCACCGTCGTAACCCCACCAAGTGAAGCTCGCCGATGGCCCGGCCATTTGCACCAGACGCAAGCGGCTGTTCTGCATGATCAGGCGCAAGCGATCGCGAATCTGCGGGTTCGACGCCAGCGACGGATAAGCGATGCTCAGCGGCAGCAAACGACTGGCGGTCTGCTCGACGCCGCCATACGGATAGCTGAGCAGATCATCGAGTGCCGAACGGAACACCGCTTGCGGGCTGTCATCCAGACGCAGGCGAATATCCGTGGCATCTGCTGGCAGGCTCAACGGCGTGTCACCACTGGCGACATCAAGGCTTTGCGTCTGCGTCACTTGCCAGCCATCACCGGTCGCACTCAGGCGTACGGCGAGGGCGTCGGCGGTTTTGCCATCCTGCACCAGTTCAGCCGTCCAATCACCGGAAGCCAAGGCGAATGCCGGCAGCGGCAGGTAGTTGATGCCGTTGTTAAGGGTCACCGGGACACGGTGTTCAGCGCCCGCGTAGTGCGTGACCAGTTCAGCCTTGACCGGTTTCTCGGCTTGGCTGAACGCGAACACACCGAGTTGCGGCTGATCGCCCTTACGGAATTTGCTCGGCCCGCTCCACTTCAGGTACAGCAGTTTTTCCGAACGCACAAACTGCTTCTTCTGCCCGACCTGACCGTCATCGGCGATGGCGCGAGCAGTGATGCGCCAGCGGGTCAGCGAGTCTGGCATCTTGAAAGTGAAACGGGTTTTGCCATCGGCACCGGTCAACAACTCCGGCTGCCACGCAGCGGTATCGACGTCTTCACGACGCGGCCGCTCCAGCACTTTCACCCCGCGCTCGCTGCGGTTGGCTTTTCCCGGTGCGCCGGGGCTGCCCGGCAACGCCACGTCGTAACTGATGAACGACAGGCTCGCACTGGTGCGCACGTTGTTACGGCGCGGGTGATAGAAAAACTGGTCGATGGTCGGTGCGACTTCCGGTTGCAGCGCGTAGACCATTTCATCGACGACGCTGACGGTCAGATGCGCCGGAACGGCTTTGACGGCGAACTGCGTGGTCAGGTCAACCGTGACCGTGTCGCCCGGCAGATACACCGCTTTGTCGGTGCTGATCGCCACGTCGATTTGCGGCGCGACCACTTTGATCCCGGCGTTCTGGAAGCTGTACTGACCGCCCTTGGTGTAGAGCACGGAGAAGGTCAGGTTCGGTGCAAAGTTGTCCTTCACCGGAATGCGCGCGCGGTATTGGGTGTCGCTGAGCTTTTCCAGTTTCAGCCAGTCGCCGCCCTTGGCCAGCAGCGCGGTGGCTTCGACCTTGTCGCGCTCAAGCGACAGCAGAGCATCGCTGACCGGCTCAGGGAAAGTGATCAGTGCCAGCGCTTCATCACCGGCCTTGTACTCAGCTTTGTCGAGGACGATTTCCACAGTGCCCGGCACCGCTTTCACACCGTCGCCAGTGACCGAATGCCCGGTGGCACCGAGCACGCGACCGTGTTGATCTTTCAAGGTCAGGTTGTAAGTACCCGGACGATCAAACGCCAGACTGAAGCCCTTGTCCGTCGCCGCCAGTTTGCCTTCACCGGTGCTCTGGTCTTCCAGACGCACCCAGCCATACGTGCTCGGCGTCACCGCTTTGCTTTGTTCGGTGCCGCCCTCATTGGCGTAGCTGAACGCAACCTTGTCGCCGACCGCGCTGAAGCGTTGCGGCGCGTTCAAACGAAAGCTCGCCGCGCCACGGTCGATGAGGATTTCCTTGGTGGTCTTGACCCGATACGCCGCACCATCGCTGGCGAACACGGTGAGCATGTAGCGGCTCGGTTTGTCGGCGGCCGGCAGATCAAGGGTCGCGTTGCCTTTACTGTCGGTGGTCAGTTCGGTGCTGGTCAGTTCCACCGGGAATTGCCCGAGGTATTGCAGCTCGTTGTCGACCATCGACAGTTGCTGGGCGCGCAGGCTCAGGCTCAGTTTGGCGTTGGCCACCGGTTTGCCGTCCGGGTACAGCAGCACCAGACTGCCTTTGACCGGCTCGCCGGTGCGGTAATCCTGTTTGGCCAGGTTCAGAGAAATCTCGAAGTGCGGCTTGATGTACTCGGCGACACGGAAGGCGCTGCTGTAAGCCTGGTCCTTATAGTTGAAACGAATCTCGTAACCGCCCGCCACCGCGTTGTCCGGTAACTGGAAACGACCCTGAGTGCCAGCCTTCGAATCAAGCTTCAGGTCGAGATGCTGCAACTCGGTACCGGTGGCATCGAGCACGCTGACCGTGACATCTGCTGCGCCCGGCAAGACCGAATCCCGTGCGTTCTTGAATTCGCGTCCAACGATTTTCAGCGACACCCAATCACCCGGGCGATACAGCGGCCGATCGGTGAAGGCATACAGTTTGGTGTCGTAGATTTCGCTGTCGTAGTAGAAATTTTCCGAGACGAAGACGCCGCCCTCTTCATCCTCGCCGATGACGAACGAACGCTCAGGGCTGACGTGTTTCAGGCGCAGCAAACCATCAGTGTCGGTCGCGCCGCTGCTGATCACGCCGAGGCCATCGGTCCATAGCACATTGACCTTCGGCACCGAGCTGCCTTCGTGTTTGCGTGCGGCCCAGACCAGCAATTCATCGCCAGCAATCTTGCTCACCGCGACGGTGTTGGAGACGAACACCATAGTGGTCGCGCGGTATTTACCGATCAGCGCTTCGACCAGATACAGACCCGGCTTCAGATTGCCCAACGGGATGTAAACGTTGCCCGGCGCGACACTGGCGAAATCGCTGGAGGAGCCGGCCAGATTGACCCCGGCCGGTGGCTGAATCGGCTTGGCCTGCCACAATGGATAACGGAACTGACTGACCACCGGCAGACCCGGAATCAGCGCAAATTGCGGCTGCGCGTCGTACGGCGTCGGCGCGGCGATGGCGTTGCCCATCTTCAGTTCCGGCACTTCCTCGGTGACCTGTTTGCGCGACTCATAAGAGAACGCGCGCTGCATCACCCGACGGGATTTTCGGTACCAGTTGTCCCACAGGTAAGCGAGGGTGTTGGACAGCCCTTCACCCTTGAATTGGCCATCGCTGACCACGCGGTGCAGGTTCTTCTGGCGCTTGAGGAAATCCAGCGGTTTGTCGATGCGGTACACACGAATGTCGGCGCCGCCGTAAGGCTCCATGCGGAAGCGACGGTAATCACGGCCCGGCGCTTCGAGGCGCACCATCGCCTGCTCGTCCGCCGCAAAACTGCTGTCGGCGAGCAGGAAGAAGCTTTCACCGGACACCGGCGTGTAGCCGCTCGGCTCGACCGAATCTTCGGCGTTAACGGTCGCCAATGGCAGCAACAGCGCCAGCAGCAAAGAAATTCGGGAGCAGAGTCGCAACATGCGGGCACCGGTCATTGGGAGAGAAAGTTCAGTCGATAGACGCCGATGAAGTTGGGGTTGGCTGCGTCGGGTATCCATCGGGTGTCCTTCCATGTCATGAGTTGCTGCAGGCTTGCCGAACGCATGCCGTTGTCAGTGGGGGTAGTGGTGCCGGTGTGATAGGCGATGTAGCGGCCCATCCAGATCATCAGGTGCTGGTCGTCGCCCTGATCGAAAAACATCAAGTCACCGGGCCGCGCCTGCGACACGTCGCGGCTGACCAGATGGCTGTTGAACTGAATCAATTTGATCGCGTTGACGTACGGCCCGACCTTGCCGCCACCCTGCTGCCATTGCTGGGCGAACTTGCGCTGGTCATCGCTGAGCGACAGTTCCGGCGGCAAATAACGATTGGACAGGCCATTGCTGCGCAGCCATTTGTCGTCATGGACTTTCAGCGCTTCGTTGGCGGCGAAACGCACCAGCCCGGCACAGTCCTGCTGATACCAGCGCGGGCTCGGGCCTTGGCTGAGTTGTTCCTGGGCGATGCGCACGAACCAGGCGCGAAATACCTGGGACTGAGCCGGATCCAGCGCCGGCGCTTCAACGGCGCAGGCACCCGCGCTCAGTAACAGCGCGAGCAAGCCGAGGCTGCGGATCAGTGTCGTCACAGCGCTTTCCATTCCAGCGGTAACCACTGCCAGTGGCCGTCGGGCTCGCTGCCTTCGGGCAAGGTCAGGGCATATTTGCCGTAGCCGCCAAGGGTGCGCAGTTTCGGAATCAGGTAGGTTTGCGCGGCGTTGTAGAACACCGGTTCCATGTCTTGCGGCAGGCTGTCGAGGGTTTCCTGCTGCATCAGTTGCGCCATCGAATCCGGGCCGAAATAGATCGGCATCAGCACGTCGTTGGGCAGCACGTCGGCCATTGGCGGAAAGCGCTTGTCGAGGGTGCCGAGGGCCTTGTCGACCAGTTTGTCATCGAGGGAAAACAGCAGCGTCGAACCGTGACGGGCGAGGCTGACTTTCATGAACGCCTTACCGGAAATCGCGTCCGGGTTCTCGGCAGTCTTCGCCGCATACGGGCCGAAATTGGAGCTGACCTGACGCTGCCAGACGTGGTTCTGGCCTTCTTGTTTCTCGACTACCGGGAACACGTTTTCTTCAACGTTGGCTTCGAACGCACCGACCATCGAACCGAACAGTTTGCCGAGGTCGCCGTCGAGTTTGCTGCTGTCCTCGTCTTTAAGGCTGGCGACCAACAGCGGCGTATACAGACGCGAATCGGCGTACCAGCACAGACCTGCCGCGCCGGCCACATGTTCGGTGAGGGTTTGCGCCACGGCCTCTTCGGCGCCGAGTTTTACCAGCAGTGGTTTTTGCGGTTCGGCCGCGACCGGCAGGGTTACGCAGGCACTGGCGCCGAGTGGCATGGCTTGCCAGACCGGTTTGAAATCGAAGTCGGGTTGGTTGTCCAGCTCGTCCATGGCCAGGTAGCTGTGCCAGCCCTTGTCGTCCATGTCGAAGCGCAGCCCGGCGAAGTTCGGGATGAAGCGCTGATAACCCATGGCCAGGACACTGGAGTTCACCGACAGGCGCTGTTTGGTTTCCGGAGTTTTCGCCGACAGGCCGAAGGCTTCAGGAAAGAGTTTTTCGCCATTGAGCAACGCCGCCAGCGCTTGTGGCGAGACGTGGCCGGACTCTTCAGAGGCGCCGCTTTCCGGGTCGTAATACTTGGCCGGATTCGACAGCACCACCAGTTTGTCGCCGTGGGAGGCGAACAACAGGGCTTTGCTGGCGTTGTACGTCAATTGATAGAGAGGCACGCTATCGCCGCCGACCTTGAGTTCGCCCATCTGACTGAGCTGCGTGTCATCCAGTGCAACTTTCGCCAGCGGCTCAAGCAACTTGGCCAGCCCGCCGCGATCCATCACCAGCAGGAAATCCTTCAAGCGTCCATCCGCGCCCCGCCACAGCGCGACGTCGGCTGGCTGATCGAAAAGCTGTTCGATCAGGCTGTCCTGCAACTTCAGATCATGCTCGTAGATGATCCGGCGCAGACTGCCGATCAAGCCGAGGCGATCAGCATGAGTCTCGTAATAGAAGACGAAATCCTCGGTGAGCGTGGCCTTGAGGAACGGCACCGTCAGCAGGTCCTTGGGCAACTGACTCAGGGAGCGGGTTTCCAGCAGTGCATCCGGACGGCTCAGGCCAAGCTTGTCACTGGCCAATTCCGCTGGCGGCGCCTTGGGCTTGAGCAGCAGCCAGCCAAAACCACCCGCCACACCGGCGACCAGGCACAGCCCGGCCAGCAGCAACGGCCATTTCCGGGAAGGTTGAGTCGCTGGCATATCGGCAGCTGGAGTCACAGTGTTATCACTCATCGTTAACAAAACCCGATTTCATCCGTGGCGGGATGCTTAATAGTTGAAAGTCTTGACCAGCAGCAGATCACCGATCGCCCGCAGGGGCACGATGAACGTTTCGCGTTTTTCGTCGACGGTGTTTTCGTTGAGCACCAGCGTGATTTGCGAGGTGATGACCTCGTTCTGGTTGCTGGTCTCCTCGAAGTTATAGCCGCCGTTGCCGAAGTTGCCCCAATAGTTGACGTAAACCAGATAGGTGCCATGCAGCGGCGCGGTCATGGTGAACATTTCCGGACCGGGGCCATCGACACCATCCGGGCCGAGTCCGCCGCCATTGCTCAGCGCCGGTTGTGCCCAGAACGCATGCTGACCGTCGGGCGTGACAATGTGCAGATCGAGTTCGGCTTTCGGATCGTCCCATCCCAAGACAAGACGAATTCGCGCCGGCGTGCGCAAATTGTTTGCTTCATAAAATTGCACACGCTTGAGCGACTGGCCCTCGGCGCTGATCACTTCGACACTGTTGGAGCCGGCACCGAACGCGTACGGCCGGGCGAAACGGCCTTGGTCGTCGGTGTACAGATTCAGTGGATTGCCATTCACGGCGAGACTGTGCGGCGGGCGCATATGGCCGATGGCCTTGAGCTGGCCCTGGATCATCGTGCGATTGCGCTGGATGCCGCGATCGATCGGCGGCGTCGGGTAGGCGACTTGCGGGTGTTCCGTGCGATTGAGCAAGCCGTGATAACGCCAGCCGCCCACCGGCTCCGACAACTCGGCCGTCGGCGCCGCCAGCAGCGCCGGCGCGCAGGCCAGGCCGATCAGCAGCCAAAGAAATGAACGCATGTAATGCCTCCTGCCATGCCTGAACGAAACCTTGCACCCGATCCTCGGTACTTCACAGCGGTGAAAACTGCGTTTCGTCTGAAAGACCCGTGACTATGGGGTCGTAGAAGGCGCGAAGATTAGCCATTTGGCAGTTTTTTAACAATCGGATACATGTGCTATTGCTGTAGAAATCCAGCCAATCCGGTGGACGGTGAGCCGAATAGGCGTCATATTCGGCTCACAAAATGAGCCGAATAGCTTTTCTATTCGGCTCACGGACTCAAGGCAGGCAACGAATGGCAACTCACTGGATCTGGCAGCAGCCCGACTGGCCCGACTTCAACTGGCAGGCAGAACGCCTGGCACCGTTGTTGCGCGAGTGTGTGCAGGCGCAAGGTCAGTTGATGGGTATGTCCGGTTCAGTAGGCGACTCTTTGGGGGCTCAGACCGAACTGGATGCCCTTTTGCAGAATATCGTGACGTCTTCGGCCATCGAAGGTGAGCAACTGAATGTTGGGTCCGTACGGTCGTCGCTGGCGCGACGATTGGGCCTGGAGTTGATCGACGGCGATAAAGTCAGTCAACGCAGTGAAGGTCTGGCGCAGCTAATGCTGGATGCCACCCGTCGATTTACCGAACCGTTGACGCTGGAACGCCTGCTGGAATGGCACCAGTGGCTGTTTCCTGATCAAGAGGCTGACCTTACTGCGCGCTCAATGCATGTGGGCGCGCTACGCGGTGACGAGCCAATGCAGGTGGTTTCGGGTCGCATTGATCGCCCGACCGTTCATTTCGAAGCACCACCACGCCAAGGTCTTGAACAGCAACTCGATCAATTTCTCCAATGGTTCGAGGCCAGCCAGCATCAGACAGCACTGGACCCGATGCTTCGCGCGGGCATCGCCCACTTCTGGTTTGTTACCTTGCATCCGTTCGATGATGGCAACGGTCGCCTGACCCGCACCATCACGGATCTGGCGCTGGCACAGGGCGAAGCGCAAGCCATCCGTTTCTACGCCATGTCGGCGAGCATTCTGGATGATCGGTCCGGCTACTATCGGATTCTGGAATCGAGTCAAAAAGCCACACTGGCTATCACCGAATGGCTCACATGGTTTCTGCAAACGTTGCTAAGCAGCTTGCAACAAGCCATCACCCGCATTGAAAGCGTGCTGGGCAAGACGCGTTTCTGGCAGGCGCACCGCGAGTCCGAACTTTCGGCGGAGCAGGTCAAAGTGCTTAACCGTCTGCTCGACGGCGGCGAGCGGGGCTTTGAGCACGGCATCAGTGCCGGGCAATATCAAGCGGTGGCGAAAGTGTCGAAGGCCACAGCAACCCGACACCTTGCGGAGTTGCTGGAGAAAGGTTGCCTTCAACGCTTGCCGGGAGGGGGTCGTAGCACCCGCTATCAGATCAACTATCCCGAAAGAGCTACACATTAATCTCACCCAGCACAGAGCCATTTCTGTCCTTGGGAGCCGGCCCGCTCATTTGCCCATAACCCCCCTATCTGCTAGTGTCGCGCCGGTTTAACGTCAACCGGAAATCGCCGCCATGGCCCGCAAAAAAGCTGCACTGGATTTCGAACAGTCCCTCGCCGACCTGCAAACACTGGTCGAGCGTCTGGAGAACGGTGAATTGTCGCTGGAAGACTCGCTGACCGCTTTCGAGCAGGGCATCGGTCTGACCCGTGACTGCCAGGCAGCGCTGGCGCAAGCCGAGCAGAAGGTGCAGGTGCTGCTGGAGCGCGATGGCGAACTCGCCGAGGAACCCTTCGACGCGGAACAGCCAGAATGATTGCCGCGTACACGGCGACCAGTCAGACCCGGGTTAACGCAGCGCTGGAAACCCTGTTCAATGCGCCGCTGCCGGAGCTGGCGCGACTTTATGAAGCCATGCGCTACAGCGTGATGAACGGCGGCAAACGCGTGCGACCGTTGCTGGCCTACGCGGCGTGCGAAGCGCTCGGTGGCAAGGCTGAGCAAGCCAACGGTGCGGCCTGCGCGGTTGAGCTGATCCACGCCTACTCGCTGGTTCACGATGATTTGCCGGCGATGGACGACGACGATCTGCGTCGCGGCCAGCCTACCACTCACAAGAAATTCGATGAAGCCTGCGCGATTCTCGCCGGTGACGGTTTGCAGAGTCTGGCATTCAGCGCCCTGCTCGACCCGCGCCTGAGCGATTGCGGCAGCGACATCCGCCTGCAAATGGTCACCGCACTCGCCCAGGCTGCGGGCCCGGCAGGCATGGTCGGCGGTCAAGCCATCGACCTTGGATCGGTCGGCCTCAAGCTCGATCAGAAAGCCCTCGAGCAGATGCACCGGCACAAGACCGGCGCGCTGATCGAAGTCAGCGTCAAACTCGGTGCTCTGGCCAGCGGCCGTGCCGAGCAGGATGAACTGCGCGCCCTGCAGACTTATGCACAGGCCATCGGCCTGGCCTTTCAGGTGCAGGACGACATTCTCGACGTCGAAAGCGATACCGCCACCCTCGGCAAACGCCAGGGCGCCGACATTGCCCGTGACAAGCCGACCTACCCGGCGCTGCTCGGTCTCGACGCCGCCAAGGCCTACGCCCTGGAACTGCGCGATCAGGCCCTGCACGCCCTGCGACCGTTTGACGCGGCCGCCGAGCCGTTGCGCGAGCTGGCCCGGTATATCGTCGAGCGGCGTCACTGATCAGCAATCGGTCAAAAAAGACCAACGCGTGGGCAGGGGGCGATGCATCAGGTAAACTGCCGCATCTTCTATACCTATAACGATTCGCCTGATGCCCACGACGTTTCATGAGATTCCCCGCAAGCGCCCGACCACGCCCCTGCTCGACCGTGCCAACACGCCGGACGGCCTG
>Ga0163162_10000949_pt1 | contig 26942 bp, 23 predicted proteins | sample S55metaG_FD_115310 | JGI IMG/M metagenome (GOLD analysis project Ga0163162, IMG submission 115310) | Switchgrass rhizosphere microbial communities from Kellogg Biological Station, Michigan, USA - S5-5 metaG | ecosystem: Host-associated > Plants > Roots > Rhizosphere > Soil | place: USA... | reverse complement strand
GGTCCTTTAATGACTGCGTTCCTATATAGCTGACATAGGGCAGCGCGGCGATGCGTTGCAGGGCCGCTTTTCCCGCCTGTATGAAAAACACTTTGTCGGGCCTGATCTTCGTCGCCACCAGGCCTGCTCCGGCAGCTGTCAATGCTTTTTCCGCCTCCTCTTTAGTGACGGTCCCGAAATAGCGGACGGCTATCAGCTGACCTGCTGCCTGCGTATAGGCTTCCGGGTTGCCTGTGAGCCGGGGGGATATCTTCATCGAAGGGGTCAGGTGATACACCCCGCTGACAGCATATTGCTGCAGCCCCCCAAGCCTTAGATCATCCGGCACTTCTGCCAGGTAGGCCTGGCCGGGCACATAGTCGAAAAGACGAACACCCCGCGACTGCAGGACCGATCGCTGGGATGCATCCGGCAGCCGGTCGAATTGCAGCAGCACATAATAATGTCGACGGAAATGTACCGGTTGCAATGAGTCGCCGGTGATGCGGGAAATATTCCTTTCCCGCTTGAGCAGGCCATTTTTCAGACGTATGGGGACAGGCTGCTGCTGAGCCAGGAGAGTGGAGAACCAGAACAGGAAGACCAGGAAGAAGCCGATGGGACGCAATATGGTTACCGTTTTGGTTTTCAATGTTCCTGGAAGGGTTTGGGGGGTAATATAAGCAACCTCTTTTCTAAAACGCCCCTTTACCGAAATTATTTTCCCAACTGGTCGCTACAACATTTATTGTGTAATAAAGGTTAAAATATGGTTAAAGCTGGTAGGTAATTTGTTAAAATTGATGAATCAGCGGGTAGCCCGAGAGGGTAATTTACATCTTACTTAAAACTACTGCTCCTCATGAGAAAGCTCCTACTGCTTTGCGTGCCGCTATTGGTGGCGCTTAACGCTATTTCCCAAAATTTAGTGACGGTGAAGGGGACGATCAAGGCTGATAATGGCCAGCCCATTGCCAATGTTTCCATCAGGGTAAAAGGGACTAATAAAGGCACTACCACTAACGAAAAGGGGGATTTCACGCTCACTACCGCTTCACAATCGACACTCGAGATCTCTGCCATCAACTACTCGCCCCAGGAAGTCAAGCTGGCTGGCAGGGCTTCGCTGGCATTGACAATGCAGGAAAGCAACAGCAGCCTGGGTGAGACCGTGATCATCGGTTACCAGCGCGTCACCCGTAAAAAAACCACGGCTGCCATCTCCAGCATTTCCGGAAAGGAAATAGAGAATTTACCGTCCTCCAGTTTTGACCAGTTGATGCAGGGCCGTCTTTCGGGTGTCAACGTACAGAATTTCAGCGGTGCGCCCGGCGCCAGGCCTACAGTTAGCGTCAGAGGCAATTCCCTCGTCGCAAGGGACTATGATCAGAATAATGTTGTCAATAATCCGCTGTACGTAGTAGATGGCGTTCCTCAGCCGAATGAGGAGTACGTAGGTCCCGGCACAACGACAGGTATGAACTCCCTCGGCGGCGTCAATCCCAATGATATTGAATCCATCGACGTATTGAAAGATGCATCTGCCGCCGCGATTTATGGCTCCCGCGCGGCCAATGGCGTTATCCTCATCACGACGAAAAAAGGCCGGATAGGCGCTCCCCGCGTTTTGATCTCGGGTTACACAGGTGTCACGGAAAGGCCCAAACTGCGGGAAGTGACGTTAGGCACGCTGGAAAGAAGGCAAAAAATGGAAGTGCTGATGCAACAGCTGGACTATTCACAGCGAACACAGCTGCCCTACCTGCTGACGGACAGTCTGAATCCGGCCTTCAATGGCAATACAGACTGGCAAGGGCTCTTCTACAAGACCGGCCTCATCCGCAACGGCGATCTCAGCATGAGTGGCGGAGGCGATAACTCCAACTATCGGTTTAGCGCCGGTTATTATGATGAGGGTGGTATCATCAAGGCTACGGGCTTCAAACGCTATTCCATGCGGCTGAACCTGCTGACGAAGACCCTCCACAATAAGCTGGATATTAATCCCATCATTGCTTACTCAAGGACAGATAAAGCGCGCGGAAATGGCCAGGATCCCCGCTATACGAATAACTACAATCCCTTTAGCCTTAGTGCCGGCAGCATGCCTTCGTCTCTTTTTGGCCTGGACGCAAACAAACAGCAGTCTATTCTCGGTGCATATAACAACAACCTGGATAAGAACGTTGCCAATAACCTCAACTTCAACCTGAACCTGGGCTATACCTTCAATCCGCACCTGAGGTTCCAATCGCTTACCGGGTATCTGTATAACACTTCCCGCAGGGATTTCACCCGGAGCAATGCAATGGAGAACAAGCAGGGTAATTACTCCTATACTTTTTCTGACAACCAGATCGATATTCAGATATCCAACTATCTCACCTATACCAACAGCTTTGGCAAACACAATCTAAGCTTATTGGGCGGCCAGGACATCCAGTACGATCAATACGAAAATACCACCGCCTCCGGCTCCAATGGCGCTTCCGACCAGATCCAGGTGGTGAATGGTTTCCGCCAGCAGACACTGACAGCAAGCTCGGACTACCAGGCCTATGGTCTGCTGTCTTACTACGCACGCCTGGCCTACGACTATGACAGCAAGTACCTTTTGTCCTTTTCGGCCCGCAGGGATGGCTCCTCCCGGTTTGGCCAGAACAGCAAATGGGGCTTTTTCCCTTCTGCCTCAGTTGCCTGGATCTTGTCCGACGAAAAGATCCTGAAGAACTCATACTTCTCTTTGTTAAAATTGCGCGCCAGCCTGGGTACTTCCGGTAGCCTGCCCAAACAGAATTATCTCCAATATAATTTATATAATGTCAATGCGGGAGGGTTCTATGGCAACAATTATAGCTATTCATCCGCCAGCTCTTATAACTCCATTACGGCCATTACACCCAATTTTCATGACGGCGTGGCTCAGAATGGCCTGAGTTGGGAGAAATCCATGCAGTGGAACATCGGTACGGATATGGAGATCGACCAGGGAAGGTTTGGCGCACAGATCGATTTCTATAACAAAGAGAGCTCTCTTCAGCTGTTCTCTGTTAACCTGCCGGTTACCACTGGGTATGATATAGCGCTTACCAACTCCATTGGTGTAAGGAATGCGGGTGTGGAGCTATTGCTGAAGGCATATCCACTGCCCAAATCCAGCCCGGTGAAATGGTTTACCAGCTTCAATATCTCTTATAATAAGAACCGTATCATGAGCCTGCCCAATGGTGGAAGGGACCTGATCTTCCAGAATGGCGACCGGTTTGACAAATCCCACATCCTTTCCATCGGCAAACCGATCAACAGCTTCTACCTTTACCAAACCCTGGGTGTATTTGCCACAGACGCTGACGTGCCTATCGACAAGTTCACTGGCGCCCGATACCGCAATGGGAACGGTCCGTATAAAGCTGGTGACTTTTACCTGGCCGATCTGGACCATGACAATTCCATTGATGTTTTCAACAGCAACCTCAATCCCGATAAAATGCCTATCGGTGATCCCAATCCCAAGTTTACAGGTGGATGGACGAATAATTTCACCTGGAAGAACTGGAACCTGGGTGTTTTCTTTGCCTTTACTTTCAAGCGCGATGTGCTGAATCTCTATAAAGCCGATCAGTTCAGTAATTCCACTGATGGCAATGCCAATGCGAACTTTGCCCAATACAGCATACCGAATCTGGATAAGATAAATATCTGGCGTAAGCCCGGTGATCAGGCAGAGTTTGCTAAATATGACCTGGGAACCTATCTATATTACTATACTTCCGCCCAGACCTTCTTCCTTACCAGCGGAGACTATTTCCGTCTAAAAAGCCTGAGCCTTACCTATCAGCTGCCCAATAATCTCCTCCATAAAATAGGACTTGAACGTGTGAAGGTATTCGGTGTGGCTGACAATCTCCTGAGATGGCAAAGCTCAAAAGACCTGCCTGATGCGGAAAACGTCAATGCTTATGGAGAGTATGACGGTGCAGGGTATCCTATACCTAAGAAATTTACACTGGGCCTGGAAGTTCAATTTTGATCCCTAACAATTTTAAGCTATGACAAAGTATACAAGAAAAAGTATCATATATCTGGCGGCTTTAATGATCTTCATCTCGCCCTCGTGCAGGAAGATCCTGGAGCAGCAGCCGAAGAATTCGACTTACCTCGATCAGTACTGGAAGTCGGCTAATGACTGTGAATATGCCATTGCAGGCAATTACGCCCTTTTGCGGGATGCATTCACCGATTATAATTTCAGGTATTACATGTATGGGGACGCTGTCGCCAACACCTATTTCACCATGGATTACAATGGTGATGGGCTGGAAGGTATCCAAAATGGCGATTTCACTTTCCAATACAATGTTCAAAACCTGGGCGACTGGACAAAATTTTATAAGGCCATCGCCATGAGCAATACGGTGATCAAACAGGTGCCAAAGATCACGGATGCGCAATTGCTGTCATCTAATCTCATCGATGATCCGACTGTTTACAGGAATAATATCATAGGGGAAGCGCTATTTATCCGGGCGCTCACTTATTTCGAGATGGTGAAGGTATGGGGTGACGTTCCGCTGGTGACGGACGCTTATGACGACCCCATCACGGCGCCCCAATTGCCGAGAAGTCCAAAGGCGGACGTCATGGCTCAGATTGAGAAGGATTGCATCGCTGCAGCCGGTATGCTTCGATGGGGCTACCTTGATAAGTCGATGGTCGCTGTCAGAGCCAACAAAGGTGCCGTCATGGCTCTGTTAACCCACCTGTATCTCTGGCGCGCCACGACGACGGATCTGGCCACATCCACTCCTATTATGGCCGATGTGGACAAAGCCAGCGCTGCCATCGACAGCATTACCACTATGGGCGGATACACGTTGGTGGATACAGCCGGCTACGGCAAGCAATTTGTTAGCCGGAGCACGGAAAGTATTTTCGAGATCTATATGAGTGAAAACTCCAAAGAAGGCTCTAATGCTCATATCGGGCTCCAATTCCTGATCGACAAATATGTCAATGGCTATGGAACGACACATCGATATTGGGTACCGTCAGGCTATCTGGACAATCATTATCATTACCACGGTGATGATAGTCTGGATGTCAACGGAGATCCGGTGCTGGATTCTAATGGAGACCCTATCCTGATCTATGACACGTTGGACGTACGCTACCGGAATAATTTTGCGCTCACTACAACGGATAAGCCTACTTGCCTGAAATATGCGAATGTAGTTTACCGTAATCCTGGTACGCAGAGAGACCCCTATCTCAGTAATAACATGATCATTTTCCGGCTCAGCGATATGCTGCTGCTCAAAGCCGAGATCGCCCTGTATAAAGACGATCTTCCCAAGGCCATTGAAATTATCAACGGTTGGAAAAACCGAAATGGCAGCATCGGACACTTCTGGGTAGATAATACCTGGTCCAAAGACCAACTGATGTCTGAGTATATAAAGGAAAGAGGTAAAGAGCTTTACCTGGAAGGCCATATCTACTGGGACCTGATCAGGACCCGGCAGTACGGCAACTTTATACCCTGGCTCAGCGACTCCCGCTGGCAGGCAGGTGGCATCTACTGGCCTGTATATCCCCTGTTGTTCAGGGACAATAGATTTCTTGTTCAAACACCTTACTGGAGAGGAAAGGTTTAATCATTTATCCAAAAGCATTCATTATGAGAAATATAAAAATATCGATCCTTGTAGTTCTGGTGGCCTTTACTTCCTGTAAAAAGAACTATGTAGATGATGGAGGTAAATCGAACCCCAATGTCAATATGACCACTTATGACTATCTGAAGTCGGATACGCTCTTCGCAGACCTGGTCCATCTCATCGACAGGGCGGGACTGAAGGAGACCGTCAACGGTAATATTACGTTTTTTGCCACCACGAATTATGGCATACAGAATTATTTAAGAGCCATGAAGCAACGGCGCGCAGTCGAGTTGGGAACTGAAAATTTCACATATACACTGGATAGCCTTCCAATGGTGACCCTGGATTCACTGAAGACATACATGTTCGATGGAAAGATCAACCGGGACCAGATCACTGTACAGGGGAAATTATATAATTCCCTGCTTGGATCTATTCCGAATGTTCAATACCTCATTAAAATGACACGCACCCTGGACTATAGTGCCTATGTGGATCATGTTGATTATGTCACTTATTATAAAGTTTATGGAAGCAGGGATGACCTGGAACTGGATCCTTTGACGATCCCGCCAGCTCTTCAGGATGTAGGTATCATTTGCCAGACGTCCGGTATCGTTACCACAACCGGGATCGTGCATGTCCTGGGTGGGTTGCATCGCCTGCTGTTCAACAATGATTTATTACAATAATCACCCAGTATAAAGTTTTACCATGAATAAAATAATTTTAGTACTGCTGGCGGCATCGACCTGCTGCTTTGCAGCCTGTAAAAAGATCACAGACGGGTTTCTAAGCGATACGCTGCGATATAAAAGCCCCGATCTTTTCTGCCAACGCGGATTGCCGTTGGTTCAGTCGGACGCTATCAACCTGGACGGCTCCACGCCCCCCATCTCATTTAAAATGCTCAATCTCCGCGATAGTTCAGGCAAAGGGCTTGCTCCGGAGTGGAATACAAAATACAGCATCGTCGCTTTCAAAGTCGGCATGACCTTCAACGTGGATACGGATACGACAGTAGAGCTCCTGAATAAGAAGAGAGAGACGCTGAATGTTACGCCTATGGACTTTAATCCGGTGAGCGGAAAGCTCACATTCAATAAGGGGTCGCTGAACCTGCCTCTGGGCATCTATGTCTTCGATATCCAGGCCACGAACGTGCATGGTACCAAATTTTACCCATCGTTGGGCCGGATCAACGTGGTGGACCCGACTACGGATGACATGTTCCAGCTGGAGGACAGAACCAACAATGCTTTCAGCGACGCCACGGGAGCCGTAACGCCGATGAAGGCCCTGAAGGTTATCTTTACGAAAGTGTCCGCAGAAGGAGCCAAGATCATTCTAAAGCTAACGGATAAGAACGGTAACCCCTTCAATCCAAGCGTGGGTGAGATCATCAAACGCGGCGACCGGCCTACTTTTGAAAATTATACAAAATTCCATCCCATTACCTACAACGACACCAGTATGGTGTGCGATTTCGAAGTGCCGCCATTCCCATTGGCAAGATACGTGACACCTACGACCGATTGGGGTCACCTGATATATTATCGCATACCCAGTAAATATGTAAATGTGGACGGGCTTGCCGCCCACTCATATTCCTCCAATGTTCGAATAGCTTTTGATGTCAAGCTTGAAGGGACCTATATCGTGGAGTTCAGAATGACAGATGCTACACGTACACCGTAGTTAATGCTCCGATGATAAATGGTAAGGGTGTGCCGATCCGGTACACCCTTTTTTATTAGTGGCTCCGGGACGGCGAATATTGCAAATGATTTCCCGGATATTTCCTACATTCATCGAATAAACATTTTTAATCCTTTACATCGCATGACGCAATCCCCGGCCGCCCCCGTTCTCCCGTCCTCTTCCAGGAGCCTCTCCCTGGATGTTTTCAGAGGCATGACCATCTGTTTTATGATCATAGTTAATACCCCTGGCAGCGAGATCTTTACCTATTCGCCCCTGCGCCATGCCCACTGGAATGGCTGTACCCCTACCGACCTGGTATTTCCTTCCTTCCTCTTTGCCGTAGGCAACGCCATGAGCTTCGCGCGGAAGAAATTTGCCGCCATGAGCAATGCAGCGGTGCTGGGAAAGATCTTCAAAAGGACCCTGCTGATCTTTTTGCTGGGCTACCTGCTTTACTGGTTCCCTTTCTTCCACCAGGGCGATGACGGCAGCTGGAGCCTGGCGCCCATCTCTCATACCCGTATCCTGGGCGTGTTGGAAAGGATCGCCCTTTGTTATTGCTTCGCCTCCCTGCTGATACAATACTGTTCCACCCGTACCATATTCGTCGTCTCCGCCCTTTTGCTCATCGGCTATTGGGTGGTCTTGCTCCTCGCTGCTGCACCGGGGGCCGACCCCTTTGGTATGACCACCAATGCGGGCTATTTCCTCGACAAATGGGTGCTGGGAGAAAACCATATGTACCACGGTGAAGGCGTCGCTTTCGAACCGGAAGGCATTCTCGGCACCTTCCCGGCCATTGTAAACGTCATCGCCGGCTATTTCACCGGCGTCTTCGTCCAGCAGAAAGGCAAGACCTATGAAGGGCTGGCCAAAATGCTGCTGGCCGGGAGCATGCTCCTGGCCGTCGCGGTAGGGTGGGACCTGCTGTTCCCCATCAACAAAAAACTATGGACCAGCTCCTATGTCCTCTATACCGTAGGCATCGACACGATCTTCCTCTCTTTTCTTATTTATATCATTGAATTCCGGCAGAAAGTGGCGTGGACGTCCTTCTTTAATATTTTCGGGAAGAACCCGATTTTCATTTATATGCTCTCGGAGCTGTTGGTTATAGTCCTGTTCACCATCCGCCATGGCCATGATCAAAGCCTGTTTGAATGGATCAACCAGGGTTTTTACCAGGCCCTGTTCCCTGGGGCTTTCGGATCCCTGCTCTTTGCCCTGACTTATATGCTCCTTTGCTGGTCGGTGGGTAAATGGCTGGATGTCAGGAAAATTTACATAAGGGTATAAATGTGCGTAAACGAACCATAGGTTCGTGGAATGTCTTAAATTGCGCATCCATCAACCCAATTGTAGCACATGTATAAGGCAGTATTCCTGGACATGGATGGCACCCTATTGAGATCAGACCATTCCGTCAGCGAGCCCACGAAAGATATGATCAGGCATCTCACCCGTGAGGGAATTCCCGTCATACTGGTTTCCGCAAGGCCGTTGAACGCCATTTTGCCCACTTTCCGGGCCATCGGCATTCCCGATCACTATCCCCTGGTAAGCCTGAACGGCAGCTATATCGTGGAGCAGGAGAAGCCCGTCTTTGATGCCAGGATCGACCTGGAGACCGCTGAGGCCGTATCCGGCAAAGTACGGCCCTTCGGGGCTACCATTGCTTATTACCTTCAACGGGAATGGTTCGCGGAAGTCAGGGACGTCTGGACTGACCACGAACAAAGGATCATGGACGTGCAGCTGGAAGTAGCCCCGCTGCCGGAACTGATCAGGGACTGGTCCCATCGTGGCATTTCCCCCAATAAGATGATGGTGATGAGCGAGGCAGCCAATATCGGGCAGATCCAGCAGCATTTGAGATCGGTATACAATGGCAGGTTGAACATCTATCCTTCCAAGCCGACCTATCTGGAAGTGATGGATCCTCGTGGTTCCAAATCGAATGCGGTGCAATGGTTGATCCAACGGATGAATATCGATCGTTCCGAGGTCATCGCCATGGGCGATAATTATAATGACAGGGAAATGATAGCATTTGCGGGCATGGGCGTAGCCATGGGCAATGCGCCTGATGAGATAAAGGCTGCCGCCGGCTTTGTAACGGACACCAACAACAACGATGGGGTCCGCAAAGCATTGGAGAAATTCTTCGGCTAAAGGACCGAAGTTCTACTTAAATGATCTCGTAAAGACGGGCCAGATTGATCAGCTCCACCGTATTGGAGATCTTTAGCTTATCCAATATACGGGTCTTGTGGGTGCCCACTGTGGACTTATGCAGGCTCAGCGTATTGGCGATCTCCGAAACCGAACTGCCTTTCAGCATTTGAAGCACAACTTCAAACTCCCGGTCGGAAAGATCTTCGAACGGATTATCCTTTAATTTCTTGGTAAGCTCACCCGACAGGATCTCCGCCAGGTTATCGCTTATATATCGCTTTCCGCCCAGCACTTTTTGAATAGCATACTTGATCTCCGACTCCTTCGAATATTTGTTCAGGTAGCCATGCGCACCTATCTTCAAAAACCTTTTAGCAAAAAAAACTTCCTGGTTCATGGTGAAGATGATGATCTTTAAGGAAGGATATTCTTTCAACAGGTAAGTAGTGAGACTGAAAGACTCTGTATGCGGCATATTGATATCCAGTATCAGCAGATCAAAGCTGGCGGATCGCATTTTCTTGATCACAGTCTCTCCGTCTTCGGCTTCATCGATGGTCACATCCCGGATGCTACTATTGATGAGTAGTTTTAGTCCTGCCCGGACAATAGAATGGTCATCTGCGATTAAAATGGTGTGCATGGAGTCTCGGTTTGTATAGGGTTCTTGCACCAAATATAAACGATATAAATTATATTAAATGTCCCGGGAGGCTGAGTTTTATTTTTTTTGTGGCCGGGTGGTGATACCGTGCTTATATTTCCTGACTGCCGCCAGGAGCTTCTTATATTTTGGAATGATCATATGAAGGGAAAGGATGTAGAAACTCACCGACAGAAATATAATGATCAACCACTTATATATGCCGCTGTTATTCATGGATAGCAAAGAGCCTGCCTTTGTCCAGGAAAGAACCTTTTCCAGGATAGCCAGGGAATAAAATCCCGAAAGGATACTTACTACGCCAAAAGAAAGTATATACTTATCCAGAATGGTCTCGACCTTTTGCAGGAAGGGCATGAGCCGCAGGGCCAGGAGGGCAGGGTAGTCGGCAAAAAGCAGGAGCCTCGTATGGAAATAGATAAAATACCCCAGTACGAAGAAGAGGACTACCTGCCTGTCGAGGTCGCCGCCCCCTGATATATACTGTTCACGCAGCTGGTATAGGTTATATAACAGTAGCAACCCTCCGGCAATGATCCGGAAAAGGATCTTATTCTTCAGGTAAAATGCGTCGGAAAGAGGATTCCTGACCACTATTTTTTCCAGGTCGGACGAAAGTACCGGACGCTCCTCCAGGGAAACCTCTGGAAAGTTGTCCCAGTATTGCTGCAGATTTTTTAGCTCCATATCAGTTTTTCCTTTAGGTAAGGGATAAAGTTCTTTTTAATCCCTTCCTTCGGAACAACATTCCGGGAGGGCAACGGACCCGTCAGATCGGCTATCTCTCCCGGTGACAATTTCTCAAACTCCAGGAAGAGGCGCATCTTGTCGTAGTCGGATATATTGCCCATGCGCTCCCGAAATTGAAGCATATTTCTTTGGTAGTCAGGTGATTTAAACCGAATGCTCCGGTCTACTGCCGGCTCCATTTCCAAGGTGATGGAATGCAGCGCCACCATATTGATGCAGGCTCTCAGCAAGAGTTCCTGTTTACTTTCCCCTCCACGCCGCGAACGAATGCTCTGAGAGGCCGCCGAGATGATGTTGGCGAAAAGACGTTGGTGCTCTTTGTAGTTGTTGGCGAAAAAACGGCAAATGGAATAAACTTTCTTGTGCTGGGTCTTGAGAAGTGATCGCAGGTCCTGGTCCGGACCTTCCTTTTTTTTCAGGTTATTCATGCGGGTATGGATTTTCTTGTCATAGGTATGGTTGGATCGCGGGGTAAATATTTCAATAAAACAACACTTTCGATAATTGTCAAAATTGTTTCACATACGCAAAAGGACAAGGCCTTCATACCACCAAAAAACAAAATATGTTTTCTTATAGCGTTGTATATATTAAAAGTATAAGATATTTAAGTTAGAGGCACTGGGTTTGTAGTCCAAAAACTACAGGCAATTAAATCTTGTACTATACCAGCGCGGTAGCCTTATTAATAACTTGTCGGCGCAGAAAAAATCAGCTTATATAGATTAGTAGCCTGTATAAGTTCTTTACGTAGGGCGAATAAATTTAAGTCAATGAGTTATGTATCTCTTGAAAATTCAGAATCTTTTCTGAAATGTTTTGAGGTGATGGCAGAAGACAAATCCTGTATTGTTACTGATTCGGTACTTTATTTTTCGGGAAAAAATGGTAAAGGCTTTATGACTGTCGCCGGTGTTTCCACAGGGATCGAGGTCCTGGCCATCAATGCTTCCATGCTTTCCGAAGATCTTACGTTCAGTTTCTTACCTTCCCGCAGCGCATCTTCCTACATCTTATGTTTCGATGATATCAGTGTTCCCGGTAAAATAGAGAGCGATCTCCCGCTGGCATTTACAGGGATTCCCGGTGACAAGCATAACTCTTCCGTATCTATCACGGACGCCAGCTATGGGAAGCTTATCAGCTATCCAAAAGAGAAAACGATCCGGGCGTTGATCGTAAGAGTGCAGAAGTCAAGCATGGGGCATCTCATCGATGATTTCGATGCAGGCGCTATCCAGACCATACTGCAATCTCACAACAATGCCTCTTTTCTAAGCTGGCCCATCACATTCAAATACCGGTTGCTGCTGAATGATTTTATGTCCGATATCATACAGCATCCTTTCAGGGAGCTGTTCACTATCCGCAACGTATCCATCCTTGTGGAATATCTCCTGCAACAGTTCTTCGTGATGGAGAAGCTGGTAAAGGACGGCAATTACCTCAGCACCCAGGATACACATAATCTATCCAAAGTAGAGCAGCACCTTTGTGTACACTATAGGCAGGAATTTCCCGGCATCGAGAAACTGTCACGCATATCTGCCATGAGCCCCACCAGCCTCAAGACAAAGTTCAAGAAATATTATGGCGAGACCTTATTCGGTTATTACCAGAAGAATAAGCTGGAGCATGCCCGTAAGCTGCTGGATAATAAGGTGCCTGTAAAGGTAGTGGCCACGGAGATCGGCTATTCCAACCCCTCGCATTTTACCCTTGCCTTTAAAAAAGAATATGGTTTTTCACCCTGGCATTACCTCAACCCACATTAACCCAAGCTTCGATTGACCCCTAATACTAACCAGGCAATACATGACTATGAAATCCCTAAACACTGCTTTTAATGACCCGGAGGTCGCTCCTCCTCCCCGGTTCACGGAAAAATTACCCGTGGGTCTGGGGATCTCCTGCTGGTCTGCATCTGCCGATCAGCTGGACCTTTCCATTCCCGCTAACGTGGGCAACGGACTGATGCTGACTTTCATTAATTACAAGGGCGATCTGCAGATCGCTTCGGGTGACGGCAACGATGGATTTCAGCAGGCCAGTCCCGGATTAGGCTTGTTGACAAGGGCCGCTCAACCTTTGCTGTTCCGTAGTTTTACCCCTATTCAATTCTCGGCTGTCACGCTATTCATATCCGCTGAATGGGTCGACATCTTTTTGAAAGTAAACCCGAATTTTATCAAGATCGAGCAAGCACTGGAAGGAGAGAGAAGCATTGTCACATGCCGGCTGGGACGCAGGCAGTTAACCCTCTTTTCTTCGATCACCGGCTATGGTCGTCAGGGATCGGATGAAGAGACCTCCGGTCTCCTGGAGGTCCAGAACCACGCGCTCAGCCTGCTGGAGCATTTTCTTTGCAGCAGGCACCGCAATCTCGCCGGAGTAGATGCCTCCACGGGTATTGACAACGAAGATGATCTGAGCCTTATACGTGAAGTGGAATCGTATATCTCGGAATACTACTGCTCCGACACTTTTACCGTCGACAGTATCCTGAAAAAGACCTATACCAGCTATCACAAGCTGAACTTTCTGTTCAAATCGACACATGGTATGACCATCTCGGAGTATATCCGTAATAAAAGGATCGAAAAATCCAGGGAAATGATCGCTGATAATGTCAAATCCATCAGCCAGATAGCGTATGAGATCGGCTATTCCAGCATCAGCAATTATATATTGGCATTTAAAAAGATCTACCGGATAACGCCCGGGAAATATAAAAAGCAAATGGACAACCTCGCATAAAATCCCTTGACCTCCTGTCGACTCATTCACAATGGCCGGGCTCCCTTAAGTCCGGCCTTGTTTTTCACCGAAGAACCTTAAGTTCACTGTCGTTCCCATTCCCTCCCGGCTTTCCACCATCACCTGGCCATTCAGCCGGCGAGTAAGATCGAAGACGAATTTATGGCCCAGCTGGCTGCCGCTCTGTACATGCTCCAGGCTTACCTCCTGCATGAAATACGCTGCCTGTTTCGGGCTCATGCCCCTTCCCGTATCGCTGACGGAGATACAGAGGTCGGCGCCTTCTTCATAAGCCCGTAGAGCAATATTTCCTCCATCCGTATATTTATTGGCATTGTCGACCAGGTTACGGATAATGGTGATCAGGATATGGGGGTCCGACCAGGTTGTGAGCTCCTCTTCGGCTTCATAAGACAGGATATTCCCTTTTTGCTGCACCTGCCCCAGGTAGAAATCATAGATCTCCCGGAGTAATGGCTTCAGGTGGAGGTGCCGGCGGGTAATGTTGAAGTCATCCCGCTGGCTGGTCACCCAAAGCAGGAAATCCTCCGAAAAATTGTAGATATCCTGGGTGCCTTTCTTAATCCAATAGATACGCTCCTTTATTTCTTCGGCCGAATAGTTCGCCTGGTTGTCCAGAAGATCACTTGATATTAAGTTGAGAAAACGCAATGGGCTACGGAGGTCATGGATCACCAGGGAAATGAGCTTTTCCCGGAGATTGCTGCTTTGCAGCAGCGCTTGTGCTGCGTGTTCAGCGCGCGCCAGCGCCTCTTTCCTTCGCGCCCTTAATTTCATCCATATCTGTACCAGCGCGCCCAGTAACACCAAAAGAAACAAGAGGACGGAAACCTCCGGCCATGTGAAAGCCTTTCTAATCATGCCTAACCATAGCTTAAAGATTAAAATAACAGAAATAAAACGATATAGCATGACTGAATGGAAAAAAAACGCGCAGGGGCAGGCGCCCGGCAACGTTGATAATGCCCTCCATAGTGTGATATAAAGGTTTTTTTGTACCCTTTTGTCCTTATGAGGTGCCATTTTTTGCGTGATGAGTATTCCGGGGCAGCATGTGGGGGTACTTTTATAAGGAATTAAAATCTGTACGCTATGGACAAAATCTACACTCGCTTTTGTTCCTCCTTCGCGCATGCTGTTTTATCAGGCCGGCTGGCAAACTGGTAATAGATAAATTGGTTTCTCACAGTCTCCCATTTTACTATTTAAACCTCTTATCTATGCCCGTATTCGACTTTACTATCAATATCGTCGTCCTATTCATATTGATGGCGCTCGCTGCATTGACCGGGTTTGCCCTGCGCAGCAGACAGCTTGCCAAAAAGAACAGACAGATCGCATCCCTGGAAAAGGAAGTGGTCGTGGTCAGCGCAGAGATACTCCAGGTACAAAAAGAGTATTGCGAAATGGAGCTGAAACTAAAGGACATGAACATACCCGTAATCTCTATCAGACAGGCCGCAAAGGAAGAACCTCCCAAAAAGGATGGCAGAACGGCATGATGAAGATCAAGAAAATTGCTGGTTGTCCTATAGCGTAACCTGTTTTAGAATTATAAGCATAGAGACGTATTATATTTTGTTTTTTTTAATGTCGAGATATTCAATGAATGCCATTGTACTAAACCCTACATTTTCATAGATATTGGTATTATTGAAATTTCTCAACTAACCAATAAACCTGGGAAAATGCCATTGCCATTATCCTTGAAAGGCAAGCTGATTGCCTTTATTGCCACAGCAGTTCTGCTGACGACCGTTGCTAAAGCCGATAGCCGTAATTTTTTGCATTCTTCCCCCGGAAACAGTCATATTTCCGGGATTTATGCGTTATATATTGATAAGGACACCGGGTGGCTCAGTCCGGCAGATCCGCGACTCCTTATTGATTGTTGAAAAAGTTAATTTCCGTCACGCAGGTCTTTTTCAGTACGAGCTGTATAAGGACAATGCACTGGTGGAGAGGAACACATTCATGATTAAATCCAACCCTTGAAAATGAAACAAAAGAGAAAGAACTAACGCTAACATCCTATTCAACTAAAATCCAAATTCCCATGCGAATCCTGACCAGCCTGCTATGCAAGGTCACCCTATCATCCATGATCATCACTGCACCATCGATCACCGGCAGCAGCAAGGATGACGGCGCCGAAAAGCCGCACGACAAAGACCTGATGCAACCCTATTATTCTTCCGCAGTTATTAAAAAATTTGTTAACTATACGTCGTTGACCGCCTCTCCCATTTATTCGGAGAAAGGCGAAACGACCGCCCGCCTGGCAGACGTCCAGCGTATCCATCTGGCCACATCCGTCAACCTCACCAGGGTTGCTGTCTCAGCAAAGGTCCGTGTACTGGCCTCCGCAGGCAGCAGGATGATCGCATTGGCCACTGCCGCGGTCAGGGCGAATGCAGCCGCCAACGCCAAAGCCGCCGAGCTGAAGATGGTGATCAATGAGGCCGCGTTCATGTATAACTATATGGACCTTGAAAACAGCGACCTGAACGAACAGGCCTTCGAATACGCCTGGCGCGGTTACCACAATCTGTTGAAGAAAGGACTTGTCCGAAAGAAGAATGTACTCACGATCTGTGACTTCAGCCAGCCTTCCTACAGCAAGCGCCTGTATGTCATCGACGTCCGTCACAAAAAATTGCTGTACCAGACCTATGTGGCGCACGGACAAAACTCCGGTGGAGATTATGCTACCTCTTTCTCCAACGACCCCGAGTCATTTAAGAGCAGCCTGGGTTTTTATCTCACCAATAAGACCTACCGGGGACGCAACGGCCTTTCCCTTCGGATCAACGGCATTGACACGGGTTACAATGATATGGCTTCCAAGAGGAACATCGTCCTGCACGGATCCAATTACGTGAACCCGCAATATATGAGCGATTTCGGAACCATCGGCACCAGTCTCGGTTGTCCTGCCATGCCTACCGGCGTTAGCAAACACATCATCCGTGCAGTGAAGAATGGCAGCTGCCTTTTCATTTATCACCCGACTCCAAAATACCTCGAGGAATCGGTTGTCATAAACAAGTATTGACTATCAACCCCTATCCCCTATAGCCCCGGGCTGGTCGAAAGACCAGCCCTTTTTTTTGCATCCTGCGACGTACGGACATCCCATTTTGGCACTTACTTAGGGACAATAAGGGTCTTTTCGACTAACCATTTCGGAGTTGATAGGTGGATATATCTAATTTCCTCTAAGAGTTTAAAAAATTTTTACGTCATTTGATTAGCGATATATTTAATTTTATCAGGCATCATACGTTATCCGGCACTCCCCTTGAATACGTTGCCGTTGCTAACTTATCCAGATCAATTGTGTAAACCCTCTTATGAACGATAATAACAAAAATCCTTTCGACGGGAATTTATGTCAGCCCCTCGACCCCGATGCAGCCTATGGGGTGGTCTGTACAAAACAATTTCCCCGGGAAGGCATCACGCTCTCCCTTAGACCGCTGTCCCTTACCGCCGACGATACCCTCCTGAGGGAATTTGCCATCCTCGAACTGCCGGAAAGAAAAGAGCTGGCGGAGGTGCTGTACCGCACAAAAAAAGAAGAATTAGGACTACTCACTATCTCCGACCTCGGGCAATCTTTTATAGGCTTTATCGATGACCAGCCGGCCTTCCTGGTGTCGATCTATCGCATGCAGCAAAACAATCTGGGCCGGTGTTATCCCTCCCTTCCCGGCGATTACAGGATCCACCTGGAACGCCTATCCCTGGTAGGTGGACGAGATGCGGAAACCTTCGCCCTCGCCGTCTGGCAGGCTTGTCCTGCCTGGTTCTTTTCCTTCCCCGAAGTCAAAAGGCTGATCACCGCGCTCGATATCGAACGTCCCTCGGAAAAGCAATACTGCCGTGCCGTTGGTTTCAGACCGCTGGCCAGGACGGGCGGCGGACCGGATTGGGAAGAATTGTACGTCTACTCCGGGCAGGAACTAAAGGTTGATGGATGATGTAAGCTCGGGCGGCACCGGCAGCAGGATCTGCACTCTTGTGCCCTTGTTCTTCTCGCTCTGAATGAACAGGCTGCCCCGGATGATCTTCAGGAGGTCTTTTATGATCAGGTAACCCAGCCCATTGCCTTTGCGCCGGTCGACATTGGCGGAGGAAATGATGAAATGATCCGCCATGATGTTGTTGATCTGCTCCTGCGTCATACCTACACCTGTATCTTCAATGATCAGCGTTATCCCCTCCGGCGCCGTCTCGCTGCTGACGACAATATGCCCTTCCGATGAAAAGTTGATCCCATTCAGCACCAGGTTGTACAATACGATCTTTACAGGCTCGATGAACTGGTAGATCTGGAGATCCTCTTCCACCTGGTTGATCAGCCTTATCTGCTTCTGCTTGGCCATGGAATTGAAAAGACTGAAGAGCTGCTGCACCAGGGCATGCAGGTGGAAGCTTTCCTTCACCAGCCTCCTGTCCTCATTCCGGTATTTTATCCAGTTGAGGATGTTGGTGGACAGGAGCTCCAGCTCCTTGGAAGTATTCATTATCTCTGTAATGGTCTCCCTTTGCAATGCTTCCGGCAGCTCGCTTTTCTTCTCGATAAGGCTCTTGCCGGCCAGGTGGAGGAATTTCAATGGCGTCACCAGGTCATGGCTGATGATGGAGATCAGCCTTGTTTTGATCTGATCCGTCTTTTCCAGTTCCTCGTTCTTTTGCTTCAGCTCTCCTGTCTTGGCTGCGACCTGCAGCTCCAGCCGGTGCTGTCTTACCTGGAACTGATGGGTACGCGCCCGGACGATCCATACCACCAGCGCCGTTAGGCAACAAAGGCCCAGGAACCAGGTCAGGGGCTGCTGATACCAGTGCGACTCGATGCGGAAAGAGGATTCTGTCATGGCATAGTTGTTCCTTCCAAAGCCGTTGAGCTTCCTTAATTTCAGCACGTAATCACCCGGGGGAAGATTACCGAAGGACAACGTGGGGTTCTTCTGGAATTCCAGTGGCTGCCAGCCCTTGGAATAGGGTTCCAGCTTATATTCGATGTAGATGTTCTCTTTATTCACCCAGGCAGGGAATCCTAAGGAGAAGGAGATATCACGGGTGTTGGAGGGTAGATTGGGCCTCAGTAAGGAAGCCATGTTCAATTGCCTGCCGTCCGCCAGGAATGCATCGACAAAAATGTCCCCTTCCGGCAGCTGGGTCAATGCGCTGTTGGGGTCTACCCAAACCAGCCCATCCATGGAAGGAAAGGACACTGTCGTGTCATTCAACACCAGCGCACAGGGGGTGCATCCTCCATTCAGCTCCGTGATGTCCATACCGTCATTCCTTCCGTAATAATGATAATACACCCTGGCGTCACCATTATCAAAAGCATTCATCATGTCAGAAGGTCTGGCCCGGAACAGGCCTTTATTGCAGCTGATCCAGCAGAACCCCAGCTTGTCAGGGATAAAACAATGTGCATACTGGAGGTAATTGTTCTTGTCAACCGGGATAGGTTTCAGTACGCCATCCTTCCAGATAAAGATACCTTTTCCGTAGGTGCCGATGAACAGGTGATCCTTATACTTCCATAAGGCGCGGACACAGGTGCCGGGAGAATGGAACAAAGTGTCCAGCCGGCGGGTGTGCGTATCAAATGTGAAAAGACCGTTGCAGCATCCAATGGCCAGCAGTCCGGGACTGATCTCGAGCATGGCGAAAGGAACATTGCTGTTGACGTCGGCCTGTGGATACCGCTGCAGGTATTCCACGCTGTTCGTCCTCAAAATGCCGAGGCCGATGGCGTTGGCAATATAAAGACCGCTGTCGCTTCGGACAAAGCCGTCGGTGATCGATCCCTTCCCGGCATAGATCGTATGTGTTTTGCCCGTGCGATACGCATAGGAATAAATACTGTCTCCATAGCTATACCACAGGACGCTGTCGACGTCTGTATAAAGGAAATTATTGAAGGAAGTCCCGATTGGCCGGAAGGAGGGTGGGGTAGGCCTTCCTCCCAGGATATCCCCATGGCTGGTGAGAATGGCCCCGCCGGGCAGACCCAGCTGGCTGTAGGTAGAGGTCACCTTATCACTGGAAGGCTTCTCCACTTTCACAGGACGAACCCTGTTCTTCCGGATAATAATGAGGCCCTTGGAATTGGTGCCCAGGAAAAAGACGCCATTCTTTTCATTGTACCCTGCATAGGACAATAGTCCATTGGTAGGCACCGCCTCACAAATGGGATGACACACCATCCGGCGGTCTTCATAAGACAGGAGCCAGGCTCGCTCACCCGCGATGAGGATGGGATGCGGCATGCTGCTTTCCCAGAAGAGCTGCCAGGTTTCTTTCGCAGGGGGAGGGCTTCCCCTGAATAAAAATGGCACCGGCTCGGGCTTCCGGTCGGATCTTTCCATATCCAGCCGTTGAAAGCCCTGCCGGAAATTGTAAACGAACAGCTGTCCTCCCTGGTAAAATACCTTGGAACCGGGCTCAACGCTCATCATGGGGACAGGCTCTTTTTTACCCTCCCGGTAATCATACAGCGTGTCTTTACGGAACAGGATGATACGGGTTTCGCTCACGGGGATCAGCATTTCTTCCCTGAAGTTGAAGCCGAAATGAGGCGCCGGCTGCTCGGAGGATTGCCGGAACATTTTCCCCGATGCCGCAAGCCCGATCAGCCGGAAGGCAGAAGGACGGGCGTCCAGCCGCACCTGGCCCAGGAACTGCAGCTTGTTTTGCATGACAAAGAAGATATTCCCTGCCTCATCTGAAGTATAGATCCTTCCTGCCTGGTTCTTAAAAAGGAACAACATCCGGTCGGAAGTGAATTCGGGGGTGTTGGCCTTGGAGAATGTGAGGAAATCCGCACCATTGTAGCGTGTAACACCCGCCTCTGTGGCAATCCAGAGAAAACCAGTGGTCTCATCCCACTGCAATCCCTTGATCCCGTTGGACGGCAATCCGTTGTCAGTGGTAAAACGCTCCACCCGGTAGTTTTCCTGGGCCGGCGCGATCAACCATTTCCCCAAAAAGAAAAGGAGCAGCAGGTGGCGAAATGACATAGTACTGGGCTTTTCCCGCCGCCAAGATACAGCTTAATAATTTACATTATATAAAGTGGCTAATTCGATCAGCTCTTTTAGGTTACTGGTCTGTGTCTTCTCGAAGATCCTGTTCTTCACGGTACTGACGGTGTTCATCCTTACATTCAGGGTCTCAGAGATCTCTTTTGTGCCCAGCCCCTTCAGCACATAGTGCAGGATCTCCAGTTCCCGTGGCGCCAACGCCGAAAAGGGATTATTGGGATATTTCATTGGGCCCTGGTCCCGCAAAGGCTGTTCATTCTGAAGGAATCTTTGCAGGAGCCGGATCGTCTCCTCCTCCGGCGTCGTTTTGGGAAGATAATGATCGATGCCATACTGTTTGAGTGCCTTTCCGTATACTTCTGCCGGCTGCATAGAAAATACCATGACCCGCAGTTCAGGGTATACCCGCCGGACGTTCGGCAGGATCTCCAGCGTACTGCCGTCCGCTAAAATAATGTCCAGGATCAGATGGCTGTATTTTTTCCTGCTCAGCTCTTTCATGAGCTCGTTACAGCTTACCACCTCACTCACATCCGTAAAGTTGAAATGTAGTTGCAGGAGCAGCTTCAGGCCTTTCCGGATCATGCTGTGATCGTCTGCCAATAATATTTGTGGTTGCATAGTCAGCGTTGAATATCTCCGGATAAGGGTTTACATGTAAACGTGCGCCCTACGCTAAATTCAGCAATAAAAAAGAATGGTCTGTAGAATTAATTCTACTATCTGTTACTGGAAAGCTATTAAGTTTGTTCGTCGGTTATGGATCGTTTCAGATCCGATGTCGTTAAGCCAATCAACCTGTGTCCTTCAATATTCAGGTGCTTCATCTGGCCCGCGAAGTACATGATACGAAGTGTTAGGCCATTATCATTGTAATAATTTAAATTTTTACTATGTCTGGTTTCAGATTGAGACTCAACAGGTTAAGAAATATTCCATACGCCTCATCCATCCAGGAGTCATTACCTTTCGAAAGCTGTTTTGAAGTGGAATACCTCTTTTCCGGAAAGTGGAGCTGGGTGATGGTCAAACCGATAGTCATCAATACCGTGGTGATCTTCCTTGTGAACTTTCTCGAAAGCTATGATGAGCCTATGGCCCTCGTCTACAACAAAAAAGACGTCTGGTCGGACATCGAAAAAGAGTCTTCCGGCCTGACGGAAGCCATTGGCGCCGCCATCGAACAGTATTATTCCACCCGTTATTTACCTTGGTCCAACAGTCAGAAAGATGGTCAACCCGATGGGGTTTGGGATAGCCACTTATTAAATTGATCTATTTTAAGCAATGCACGATGACTGATCAGGAAGACTCTCCCGAGGTGTTCAAAGCGCTCTTTTTTCAATATTACCCTACTTTTTTTTCTTTTGCTCTCTCATTGGTGGATGACAAGGCCTCTGCCCAGCAGCTGACCATGGAGGCGCTGTCCATTCTTTGGATCAAAAGGAGCGACCTCATCGGTGATGTCAACAACAGGGCATTCTTATACAGCACGATTCGCAACAATGCGCTGAATTATCTGAAGCATTTACAGCGGGAGCCTGATGCGGGAGCTTATACGCCTGATAAAAAGATCGATACGCTGCTGCCGGAGGAGGTCCTGCAGGAGATAAAGGATTATGTTGCCAGGGAGATATGACGCTGCCTGACCGGACGCTCCTTTGTAATGAACCACAGGGCCAGCAATACACCATAGCTGCCGCCTCTTTCCACCCATTCGAAAAGCTCATAATGCGGGTAGAAAAGCTCCGTCCCCATCTTCCAGAGAATGAGGAAGAAGAGGAGGCCCCTTAAAGGCCGGACAAGCAGCGAGGTTGCCGCCACCACTTCAAAAACACCCGCCCATAGCGCTACTGTCTGCGGGCTGCCGAATCCCAGGTGGGTATATTGATCGATCAATCCCTTCTTCTCTATTATATTGAGCCATCCGTGTCCCATCAATAGCAGAAAGCCTGCTATCCGCAGGCAAAGGCCCGTCAGGTGCAGGTTGTGCCCTTCATCCGGCATTACTCTTTTCCACCATCCCTTACCTCCGGACAACAGCAGAAAGGCCAGCGGTGCGCCAAAATTACCTCCACGCTCGAGCAGCTCCGCAAAAGGCTCTCCCGACAGCGGCCGAAGCGTCGCCGTCACCAGCCCCCAGACCACCAGCCAGCCTGCAATGGCCCTCATGGGATACACCAGCATCATGACGCCCAGCATGATGTCCACTGCGCCCACCAGGGGCATAAGCCGATAAGCCATTTCCCGGCCAATGCCGAAAACAGCAAAATAATGGGTCCAGATCTCTTTGGTGACAATGCCGAACGCCCCATGCCCGATAAAGCACATCGCTATGGCAATACGCAGGGTGAAATGTATTTTTTGTTCAGCAGTTAAGGAGGACATAATTTTAAGACCTCATAAAGGTACAAAAAAAAGGCGGGTGCCGGATGTATCCATCAGCGGGGACAATTCCTGCGCAGCAAATAATACAGGTTACAATTTGTAAAAAAATGCCAGCCCTGAGGCAGGGCCTGCATAAGGGATGAGGCTGATCTTCTTATTCTTTATCAGCTTGCACTTGTGCAGCCTGGGCACCAGCAGTCCGGACAAGGTGCCTACAGCCGTTCCCACGAGGATATCCGAAGGAAAATGCTCTCCCGCTTTATGCCGCATATAGGCTGTGGCGGCTGTTGCGACGCCGGCGGCGCCATACATGACCCATTTCAGATGGGAATCCGGGTGATAGTCGGCAAAGACCTGGGCCATAAAGAAGGTAGAGGTCGCAACCAAGGCTACATGGCCCGCAAAAAAAGCATTCCGGGAATTGCTGGCCTGACGTACATCCATGGGACTTCTTGTATCATAGACCAGGGGACGAAGCCGGGGAAAATAGTGTGCGGCAGACCCATATAGCGCTCCTGTTATGGACATCGCCTGCGTATAAAGGAAAATAAGCTCCAAATAATCCTTTCTCATCTTTCTGTCGAAAAACATAAAGATAGGAGGGTAGGGCACGGCAGCATAAAAGGGGTAGTAGCTTGCATTGTCCACACTTTTATTAAATGGCCGGATGGCCCACCGGTCGAACCAGTTGACGTCATCCTTTGTCAGGCTGGACAGCTTTTCCGCACTGGTGTTCTCTTTCTTGCTGATCTGGGCAAAGCTGTAGACCGTCCAGCCTGCCATCGCTGCTGTAAGGGGAATGTCTACCTGTTTTTTGATCGTATAGGGCCTTTGAAGACCATTGCTTTGCAGTCCAGCGGTATCGGCAGTTTGTCCGAAAGCGTTCGTTAAAACGAAACAAGAGAATGTGATGGCAGATAATAATTTTGGCATGGTACAAAAATATTAAATAAATTATAATCCCGTAAACCGGGACTTGCATTCCACTTCATTTCAGTTGATTTTGACAAGAGAAGTGATGATATGGCCACCAAATGGTAGTATTTTCGCTAAAAAAAGGATGAAGCCGCTGTTCGTTTTATTGGGTGCTTTTTTCATCGTTTTCATCCTCCTTCGGCTGACTAACGGATGGTGGGATTACCGGCTGTCGGCAAGGATCGCCATGGCCGCAATGCTGCTGTTCACGGCAATGGCGCATTTCGCTTTCACCAGGGGAATGGAAATGATGCTGCCCGATTTTGTACCTTTTAAGAGAACTATGGTGTATATCACTGGTATCGCGGAACTGACAGGCGCCGCCGGTCTGCTGCTCAACGCATGGTTTGCCCTGGCCGGCCTGATGCTGATCCTGCTTTTCATGATAATGCTGCCAGCCAATATTCATGCCGCACTGAAGTGCATCAACTATGAGAAAGGGACCCTGGATGGAAAGGGACCGGGCTACCTCTGGTTCAGGGTGCCGCTCCAATTCTTCTTTATCGCCTGGATCTATTTTTTGATCCTGTATTAACCCTCTATCGGATCAGCATGACGGAGCCTTTCCTGTATGCCACTCCGCAGGGCGTGACAGCCCTGATCTGATAGAAATAAGCACCCGGAGGCTGAGGCTTTCCTTTAAAATTGCCGTCCCAACAGTCATCCAGCGTCCTGGAAATAAACACACGTTCTCCCCAGCGATTGAAAACCTCCATTTCCAGGGTTATCAGCCTCCCCCAGTATTTTAAACGGAAACAATCATTGTTGCCGTCATTATTGGGGGTAAAGGCCGAAGGGACAGGATATTTACTTATGTCGGAAGTAAAATCTGTATTTACCGTGATGGAATCTTTTGCAGAACATCCATTTGTACCTGTGACAGTCACATAGAATTTTGTTGGAACTAGGGGGCGGACTACAGGATCGGAAGATGCAAGGCCGGAGATCTCCGGGGCAGCATTCCATAAATATTTGTAGCCTCCGCTGGCATGCAGCGTCGCTTCCCCCAGCGTACAATTGATATCGTTGGACTTTGTGACGGAGGTCACCGGCAGTGGCCGCACGGTCACATGACGCTGCAGGGTACTGGCCACCTGGCAGATGGTATCGGTGATCTTCACCTCGAAATCCTCATTTGCATCCAGCCATGCCACTAATCGGGGATTATCACCCGGGATCGGCCCCGCGCCGGAAGACCAGGCATACAGATCGCCGCCTGAGGCCACAAGCAGGATGGAATCGTTCTTGCAGACGGTGGGGAACCTGGGCATCAGTGCAAAGGTTGGAAGGTAGTGTATCTGTACTGCGATGGAGTCTGTCTTGCTGCAGCCATTACCGCCTTTCACCTGCACATAATATTTAGTGGATTGGGCAGGAGCTACGGAGATCGCAGGGGCCACAGTTTGTACATGACCATCCGAAGAGGTCCAGGTATTAACGATGCCGCCCGATGCTGATAGAATCACTGACTTTCCTTCGCAGATCGTCGTGTCTCCACTCCTTACGATAGTTGGCAACGGCAGAAATGTCACCTGTATGGAGGCGCTGGCCTGACAGCCCTGGGGATTGGAGGCCGTCACCGTATAGGTTGCCGGCGCTTGCGGAGTGGCTATAGGGTTGGCAATGGATGCATCAGAAAGGTCTGCTCCTCCGTTCCAGCTATATTGGGTGACATGATTGCCGCCGGCTGACAGAGGTATGGGACTGCCGGGACATACCGATGTGTCCGGCTTAGCTGTCGCGGTTATGCTGCAGAGCGCGGACGATAAGACAAAATAGTCCTCCACCTCGCCGTCCCGGGCATTTCCTGTAGCTGCCTGGCTCTCCTGTTGATTGGAGGACAGCCTGAACCTGAACCCGTATCCTGAGGCGCTTCCCACAGGTAGAAAGTTGGGCAGCCCTGTCCAGGTGAGGGCAGCGGAAGCTGCATTGTTGGGAACGACGGCTGTCACTGATTCTCCCTGATCGAATTGCCCGTTGCGGTTGTAATCAAACCATCCTGTCAGGTAAGCATCGCTCCCGGTGGCGTTGCCAAGGGTGACATTTACCGAATAGGACCCACTGTTGTCGTAAGCCGGAAAGGCCGCCACACCGTCTTCGTCGGCCCCAACGAGATTGTCATCAGCAGATTGCAAGGGATCCGGGTCACCAGCTACGGAGCCTATCCTCAGGTCCTGTGACTGGCTGGTGGCAGGCAGGGGGGGCAGGTAGTTACAGCTGTTAGCAGTGGTATATAATAGCTCGTGCGCTGCTGTACCGTACGAGGCCGGAAGATCCCCCCGGTCGACAGATTCCAAAATGCCAAAAGCCAGCGCCATACCGCCCGTGGTGGTGCCGTGATCCACAGTTATATCCAGTATCAAGGGGGTTGTTCCCGGACTTCGGGTGGCGATGATAGGGTTCTGGCCTATTTGCGCACCGGTACCGATACTGCCATGGGTATCCAGGATGGCTGCCGTCTGCGTGCCACATCCCGTCACCGGATCGGTGACCTGCCCGGAATTCCGAAAGAGCTCAACAATCGACCAGGCGCCGCCGTTCGTTTGCAAGGTGCTGATCTCGCTCAGTTCGCTGGCCTCGGCGTCGGCGGCCACCAGGGAGAAGTTGACAGGGTTGCTGCCCTTCTTAACGGTGACGGCCATCTTAAAATGGCTGCTGCCGGAAATAGTCCCGGAGGCTGCATCATATAATGCGGGTTGGAGGCTGGCATCTGAAAAATCGTATAACAGATGTAAAAGTGCGCCCGGCCAGGTGTTCATGACATACGGGAAGAGGTGGTTGGAGGTCACGTTGGAAAAAGTCACG
>Ga0163162_10000948_pt1 | contig 26987 bp, 20 predicted proteins | sample S55metaG_FD_115310 | JGI IMG/M metagenome (GOLD analysis project Ga0163162, IMG submission 115310) | Switchgrass rhizosphere microbial communities from Kellogg Biological Station, Michigan, USA - S5-5 metaG | ecosystem: Host-associated > Plants > Roots > Rhizosphere > Soil | place: USA... | reverse complement strand
GTCGAAGCGCGCCGCGTCGATGCCCAGCCAGTCGACGTACACCTCGCGGTTGTGCTGGCCGAGCTGCGGCACCGCGCCGGCGGTGCGCGGCGGTGTGGCCGACAGCTTCATCGGCGAGCCGAACACTTCGACGTCGACGTCACCGAACGGCACCTGCACGAACATCTGGCGCGCGCGCAGGTGAGCGTCGGCCACCACCTCGTCGATGCGCTTGATCGGCGTCAGCGCGATGCGGTCGCCGGCCATCGCTTCGAGCTCGGCCTTGGTGCGGTTGGCGAACCAGCGCTCGATGATCGGCCGCACACGGCGCTGGTAGGTGGCCTCGTCGAAGCGCTTGGCCATGGTGTCGATCTCGGGGTCGTCGCCGAGTTCGGGCTCGCCGAAGATCGCGCAGCTCTCGCGCCACAGCTTGTCGGTGTAGCTGCCGAAGAACACGTGGCCGTCCTTGCAGGCGTACTGGCCGTACGGTCGCGCGAACGGATGGTCGTTGCCGAGCGGCTGCGCCACCTTGCCCTCGACGGTGTAGTTGACGATCGCGCTTTCGGTGAGCGTGACCACCGAGTCTTGCTGCGCGATGTCGACGCGCTGCCCGAGCCCGCTGCGCTGCACGTCGCGCAGCGCCGCCAGCGTGCCGATGGTGGCGTAGAACGACGCCGCCAGGTCGCCCAGGATGCTGCCCACGCGCAGCGGCGGCTTGCCCTGCTCCCCGTTCATCGACCACAGGCCGCCCGCGGCCTGCGCGGTGCTGTCGTACGCCGGACGCAGCGAGTGCGGTCCCTCGTGGCCATAGCCGCTGATGCAGGTGTAGATCAGGCGCGGGTTGATCTCCTTCATCACCGGCCAGCCGAGGCCCAGCTTGTCCATCGTGCCGGGCCTGAAGTTCTCGATCAGCACGTCGGCCTTGGCCGCCAGATCGCGCAGCAGCTGCTTGCCCTCCGGGCGCTTGAGGTCGAGGCTGACGCCGAGCTTGTGGCGGTTGTACTGCGCGAAGTAGCCGCTGCCGGCGTCGTGCCCGGCGGCATCGTGCAGGCGCGGCGGAAAGCTGCGCACGTAGTCGGGGTCGCTGGGGTGCTCGACCTTGATCACCATCGCGCCCAGGTCGGCCAGCATCTGCGCGCAATACGGGCCGGCGACCACGCGGGTGATGTCGACGACCGCGATGCCGTCCAGAGGGAGTGCTCGTGTGCTCACCATGTGGCTCCTTACCAGCCGCCCGAGGCCAGCCAGTCATCGAGCTGCTCCAGGCGGTCGCTGCCCCAGAACGGCTCGCCGTCGATGAAGAAGAACGGCGAGCCGAAGACGCCGCGCGCCAACGAGGCCGCGACGGCGTCGCGCAGGTCGGTGCGCGCCTGGTCGCTCTCGATGCCCGCGAGCATGGCTGACGGATCGACGCCGATCTGCGGCGCCAGCGCGGCCACTTGCGCCGGCGCGCCGAGATCGCGCCCTTCGTGCCAGTAGCAATCGAAGGCGACGCGCGCGAAGGCCGCCTCGTGTCCGGGACGGTGGCGTCGCACCCAGTAGAAGCCGCGCGCGGCCGCGCGCGGGTCCATGAACGGGTCGGTCAGCTTGCGCTGCAACTGCAGTCGATGGCGACGCATGTAGCGTGCGGTGTCGCGCAGCACGTAGTCGCTCTTCAGCGGTGTTTCCAACAGGGGCTTGAGCCCCATCGTCTTCATCACCGAGACGCCGAGCAGCATGCTGTGCCAGCGCACGGTGCGGCCGTGGCGCGCCGCCAGATCCTCGATGCGCAGGCTCGCGAAATAGCCGTACGACGACAGGAAGTCGAAGTAGAAATCGATCGGCTCGCGCGCCGTGGTCATCGACGGGCTCCGGTCAGTCCGGCGCCGAGCCGCCCCAAGCCGGACTGCGCCCCACGGGCCCCGCAGGGGCCTGGGGGCAGCGCAGTCGCGCAGCGAAGAGCAAAGGGGGGGCTGTCATGTCAGTGAATGGCGGCGTACATGATCTTCTCTTCGGTCGCTTCGAGCGCCGAGAACTCTTCCACGACCTTGCCCATGCGCTGCACCAGGATGCGGTCGGACAGCGACATCACCTCGGGCAGGTACGACGAGATCACCACCACCGCCTTGCCCTCGTCGGCGAGCCGGTTGATCAGCTGGTGGATCTCGGTGATCGCGCCGACGTCGACGCCGCGCGTCGGCTCGTCGAAGATGATCAGCTCGGGCTCCTGGATCAGCGACTTGGCGATCACCACCTTCTGCTGGTTGCCGCCGGACAGCTCGATGGCCTTGACGTCCTTGCTGATGGCGCGGATGTTGAGCCGCTTGATCCAGTGCTCGCCCACGGCTGCGGCTTCGCTCTTGGACACCAGCGTGCGCTGCCCGCGCAGCTTGGCCAGCAGGCCGAGGTAGATGTTGTCGGCGACCGACTTGGTCTCGAAGAAGCCTTCGATCTTGCGCTCTTCGGTGACGTAGACGATGCCGTCGCGCACCGCGGAAGCCGGCACGAAGTAGCGCACCGGCCGGCCATTGAGCAGCACCTCGCCGCCGTGCATGAAGTCGCGCTTGGCGATGCCGGCGACGACCTTGAAAGTCTCCGTGCGCCCCGAGCCCACCAGGCCGAACACGCCGGTGACCTGGCCCGCGAACACCGACAACGAGTTGTTCTTCACCATCGCCGCCATGCGCAGGTTCTGCACCGACAACACGCGCCGACCCTGCGCTCGCACGCTGGTCTTGCGCTGGCCGTAGAGCGTCTGCGACAGGTCACGGCCGACCATCGCCTGCACGATGCGCGCGCGATCGAAGCGGCGCGTCTCGTCGGTGACCACGTGCTTGCCGTCGCGCAGGATCGTGATGCGGTCGGACACCTGCAGCGCCTCTTCGAGCGCGTGCGAGATGAAGATCACCGAGACACCGCGCTTCTTCAGATTGGCGATCAGGTCGAAGAAGTACTTCTTCTCCTCCGGCGTCAGGCTCGCCGTCGGTTCGTCGAAGATGATGACCTTGGCGTTGTGCAGCACCGCGCGCGCAATCTCGACCATTTGCTTCTGCGCGGCGCCGAGCCGGCTCACCACGGCAGTCGGGTCGACGTCGAATTGCAGCGACTGCATGAACTGCTGCGCGGCGATGTAGATGCCGCGCAGCCGGTTGAAGTAGCGCTCGCGCCCGAGGTACAGGTTTTGCGCCACCGTCATCGTCGGCACCAGGCTCGTTTCCTGGAACACCATCGCGATGCCGAGATCGCGCGCTTCGGTGGGCGTGCGCGCATCGACGATGCGGCCTTCGATCAGCATGTCGCCCGACGTCAGGTTGACCACGCCGGCCATCACCTTGGTCAGGGTCGACTTGCCGGCGCCGTTCTCGCCGACGATGGCGTGCACCTCGCCGGGCAGCAGCTCGAAGTCGACGTCCTCGATCGCCGGCACGCCGGCGTACTTCTTGGTCGCCTTGCGCAGCGCGAGGATCGGTGCAACCGCGCTCATGTTGCGGTGCTCATGATGCGGCCAGGCTCGCTTGCGCCGCGGCGATCGACAGCCGCAGCAATCGGCGCGGGCCCTTGGCAAGAAGGTAGAGCCAGCCATCGCGCTCGACCGCGGCGACGATGCCGTGGTGCTTGCCGTCGAAGCGGCTGTGCAGCGAGTAGCGGATCAGGCCCTCGTCGTCGAGGCGGACCACCAGCCCGTACGAGCGCGGCGGCGCCCACGGCTTGACCACGCCCATCGTCTTCAGGTGCGCGCCCTGCATCGGCTCCAGATAGGTGTTGCCCGAGGTCAGCGCCGGCGCGATCCAGTACTGCGGGTCGATCTCCTTGAGCATGCGCTTGCGGAACACGGGTTCGCGCAGCACGAACTCCACCAGCTGCGTGCGCAACGTGAAGCAGGTGAGCCACCAGCCGCCGCCTTGCGCTCGTGCGAGGCGCGATGGGTACCCCGGCAGGGCGTCGACCACCGTGCGGCCCGACGACGCGCCGCCGAACTGCACGACGCGATGACGCCAGCTCTCGCAGACCCAGGCCGCATCGTCGCCGACGGCCGCCACGCCGAAGGCATAGCCCAGCCCGGCGGCGCGTTCGCGCGTGCCGCCATCGGCGAGGTCGAGCTCGACCAAGCGGCCGCTGCGTCCGAGCTCCATCACGTCGTGCTTCCAGCGCTCGGGCGGATGGGTCTGCGAGCCGTCGCTGGCCAGCAGGCGGGCGCCCGCGGTGGCGGCGAGCGCATTGACCGCGTTCAGGCGCCGTCCGCCGGCAGCGTCGAAGCGACGGCCGTTGTGCGGGCCGCCGAGCACGCGCACCTCGCTGCCGCCGAGCGCGACCGCGATGCCGCCGCCCGGCAGGCACGCCAACGCGCTGACGGTGCGGTCGAACGTGTGCTCGGCGGTGTGCGCGCCTGCGCCATCGACTCGCAGCACGCGCGCGCCGTCGGCCACGAACAGCGAGTGGCCGTCGCTCGCCAGATCTTCCGGCGCGTCGAGCTGCGCGACCACCTCGGCGTCTTCGATGAGGCGGTTGGACCTCAGCGCGCCGTCGAGCACCGGCACCGTGATCGCCGCGTCGCCGCGGCCGAGCAGGCGTTCGGTCCACTGCTTGAGCGCGTCGATCATGCCGTCGCCTTGCGCCAGCGCCGCTCGTACTGCACGAAGCCGGGATCGGCGCCCGGGATCCTGTACTGGCCGACGCGGTTGTTCATGATGCCGCCGAGGTAGAGGTACCCGCGGTGCTCGCGCATCGACGTGATCATCGGGTGGTTCTCGCCGCCCAGATCCCACAGGGTCTCGAGGATGTCGCCCCGCTCGTTGAACTTCAGCACGCAGCCGGTGTTGATGTTCGGGAACAGCCATTCGTCGCGCGGCACGCGCTTGGCCATGCGGCGACGAAAGCCCGGCATCTTCCACGCCAGGTCGAGCGCCGGGCAGCGCATGCCGACCAGCGACATCCAGTAGTGGCCGTCGGAGGAGTTGTTGATGTTGTCCGGGAAGCCCGGCAGGTTGTCGAGCAGCAGTTCGGTGGTGCCCTTCTTCGGCCCGTCGAACCAGTGGCGCTTGACCGTGCAGCCCCAGGTCTCGGCGAACAGGAACGACTGCCCGTCGCTGGCGATGCACACGCCGTTCGGAAACTTCAGGTCGCGCAGCACGGTGTGCGTCTTGCCGTTGCGCGTGTCGTAGCAAATGATGCGGCCGTTGCCGCGCGCCTCGAGGCCGTCGGTGGCCCACTCGTGCATCTCGTAGCGCACCGTGGCCTCGGAGAAGAAGATGCGTCCGTCGTCGGAGATGTCGAGGTCGTCGGCCAGGCGCAGGCGGCTGTCGTCGTTGACCGACGAGTAGCTGCGGTTGGTCTCGTCGGTCACCTTCTCGACCTTGCGCTCGGGCGTCACCCGATACAGCCCCATGCCACCGATGCACACGTAGAGGTTGTCGTGCTTGTCGAACGCCATGCCCAGCGGCGTGCCGCCGATGTGCGCATAGATCTCCATGCGCTCGTAGTCGGGCGGGAAGAACCGCACGATGTCGCCATGGCGCGAGCCGGCGTAGAGGTTGTCCTCTCGATCGAGGATCACGTCTTCCGGGCCCTCGATGCGGCCCAGGCCGATGACGCGCACGTTCTTCAGCTTGTCGTTGAGCTCCCACGGCGTGCCGCTGCCGGGCGCCGTCGACGGCGCGGGCGGCATGCCGTGGTAGGTGGGGCTGACGTAGACCTTGTTGACGATGCGATCCTTGTTCTTCAGCCAACGGATGTCGATCATCGCGGCCAGCAGCAAGATGGTGGCCAGCACCATGCGGTTGTAGCCGCCGTGCAGCGACATCGTGGTCAGGCCGTTGACGATCAGCAGCACGATCAAGGTGCCCACCAGCGCCTTCATCACCGAGCCCTTGCCGCCGCCCAGGCTGATGCCGCCGAGCACGCACGCCGTCAGCACGGTGACCTCGAGGCTGACGCCGATGTCGCCGCCGGCGGTGGCCAGCCGCGAGGCGAAGAAGATGCCGCCCACCGAGGTGAGCACGCCGCCGGCCACGTAGCACAGTGCCACCGTGCGCCGCACCGGGATGCCGGTGTTGTAGGCCGAGCGCCGCGAGCCGCCGATCGCGATCACGTGCCAGCCGGGGCGCAGCCGGGTCAGGAAGACGTGCCCGAAGATCGCCACCAGCGCGTACACGAACACCACCGTGGGCACGCCGAGCCAGGCGCCGCTGCCGATGAAGTCCCACACCTTCGAGTCGGGAAACCCGGCGGCGATCAACGTCGAGTAGTCCGCGATCAGCAGGTCGTACAGCGCGCGGTAGATGATCAAGGTGATCAGCGTGGTCAGAAAGGCGCGCAGCCGGAAGTAGCCGATCAGCACGCCGTTGACCGCACCGAGCAGCGCTCCGAACGCCAGCGTGGCCACCACGGCGCCGGCGACGGGCCACTTCAGCACGTGCATGAAGTACAGCGCGCAGAAGTTCGTGAGGGCGAACGTCGACCCCACCGACAGGTCGATGCCGCCGACGATCATCACCAGCGCCATGCCGAGCACGATGAAACCGATCTCGCCCGCCTGCCGGCCGGTGTCGGCCAGGCTGGCCGGCGACAGAAAGTTCGGGATCGCGCTGGACAGCGCCAGCGCGACACCGATCAGCACCACCACCGGGATGGCGGTCTCCATCCAGCGCTTGGCGAGGATCTCGCCCAGCACGTGGTCGGGCCACCACCGGTAGCGCAGCTCGGTCAGGCGGTCGCCCAGCGTGTGCGTGGGCGCGTAGGGCGTGTCGGCCAACGGCGGCGCCGCGGCCGAACCCAGCGACTGATCCATCACGCGCGGCGCGTCAGCTCTTGCCGAGCTTCCAGCACGTCCCCTCGACACCGGCGTTGGCCTTGGTGATCGGGATCAGCGTGGTGTAGATCGAGCCCTTCGCGTCCTTGACCTTGCCCTTGTTCTGCAGCAGCCACTTGATCTGCGCCGCCATGTTGCTGGCCTGGGTCGGCACGTCGTAGCTGATGTCGAGGTCGAACGCGCCGCTCTTGACCTGGTCGCAGGCGCCCTTCTGCTCGCCGCCGCCCGAGGTGGCGAGGAACACCTTGCCGGTCAGCCCGGCTTCCTTGATGGCCGCCGCGGTGCCGGAGTCCATGCCGTCCCAGAACCCGACGATGCCGCACAGGTCGGGGTGCTGCTTCAGCACGGTCTGCGTGATGCCCTTGGCCTTGGCCGCGTCCCAGTCGGCCGCCTGGCTCGACACCACCTTCAACTCGGGCCGCTTGGCGAGCACGTTCTCCACGCCCTTGAGCGTGTAGGCGCTGGCCGCAGCCGACAGCGCGCCCTGCACGATCGCGATCTTGTTGGACTTGCCCTTGCAGGCGTCGGCCACCGCGGTGGTGGCCTTCTCGCCGATCTCGATCCAGTCGGCGCCGACGTAGACCACCGACGGATAGGCCGAGCGCATGTTGATCTGCACCACGTCGATGCCTTCGGACTCGGCCTTCTGGATCAGCTTGGCGTAGGTCTGCACGTCGGGGTTGTGCAGCACCATCACGTCGGGCTTCTCGCTGATCAGGGTGGTCACCGCCTGCGCGCCGGCGTTGGTGTTCCAGTTCGGATCGCGCACCACGATCTTGACGCCGAGCGGCTCGAGCTCCTTCTTCAGGCCCTCGAGCCAGCCTTGCGCGAGATCGAAGCCGAGCGCCACCGGCACGTAGGCCACGGTCTTGCCGGCCAGCGCCTTGCGGTAGCCCTCGCGGAACGGTTCGTCGATCCCCTTGCCCTCGGCGAACGCGCTCAGGCTGGCGCCAAGCCCGGCGGCCAGTGCCGCGCCGGTGAGCGCCACCGTGCCGAGGGCGCGGCGGATGTTGTGCTTGCGTGTCATGCCGTGTCTCCTGTGTGTTGCCTCGATTGGATGGTGGCACGGCGGCCCGGCAACCCGGCCGCCGTGATGTCAGATGTCGCCTTGCTGTGCCGTTTCCTCGTTGCGCGGGTTGACGAACGAGTCGATCAGGATCGCCGCCAGCAGCACGACGCCCTTGATGAGGTTCTGCGCCGAGTACGAGACGTCGAGGATCGTCATGCCGTTGAGCAGCGTGCCGATCAACAGCGTGCCGATCACGACGTTGACCACGCCGCCGCGACCGCCCGACAGGCCGATGCCGCCGAGCACCACCACCAGGATCACGTCGTAGATCATGGTGGAGTTGTAGATGCGCGTCGGCATGCTGTTGACCGATGCCGCCATCACCAGGCCGGCGAACATGCCGATCAGCGCCGCCAGCACGTACTGCAACACGATCACCGGGCGTGTCGGGATGCCGGTGGTGCGCGCGCCGAACGGGTTGTCGCCCACCGCGTAGACGTAGGTGCCCAGCCGCGTCTTGCGCAGGAAGAACGACACCAGCAGCGCAACCGCGCCGAACACGATCACCGGCATCGGCACGCCGGCCAGGGTGCCGCGCCCGATCCACGCGAACGGGTCGAGTTGCGGGCTCCACTGCACGATGTCGAGCCGGAACAGCGCCACCTGCCCGAGCCCGGCGAGAAAAAGGCCCGAGGCCAGCGTCGTGAACAGCGATGGCACCTCGGCATACGCGATCAGCCAGCCGTTGGCCAGGCCGAAGACGAGCGCCAGCGCGAGAGCGGAGCCGAACGCCACCGGGAGTGAATGGCCGTCCTGCACCATCTGCAGCACCAGGCCCGCGGGCACGGCGAGCACCGCGACCATCGAGATGTCGATCCCGCGGCCGATCACGACGATCGCCATGCCGAGGCCGAGGATGCCGAGGATCGCCACGTTCTGCAGCAGGCCCAGCATGTTCGACGCGGTGCGAAAGCCCGGCAGGAAGAGCGCGAAGCCGGCGAACATCAGCACGAAGATCGCGAACACGATCCCCTGCTGGCTGAGCCGGCCGGTGCTGAAAGGCAGGGTCATCGCGTCTTGCTCACGCCAGCCTGCGGGCGCACCCGAGCGCGCGCCCGCTGCGCGATGCGCTGGCCCGAACGTGCGGGCTCGGGCACGCCGTCGGCCGGTGCGTCCATCGGCAGGTGCGCCTGCAGGAAACCTTTGCGGAAGTCGACCAGGTGCTTGCGCGTCCACTCGTGCGCGCCCTGCTCGTCACGCGCATGCACCGCGGCCGCAATCTGGCGGTGCGCATGCAGGTTGCGAGCGGCCGACTGCGGCAGCACCTGCTGAAGCCGCGTGGCCAGCGGCTTGTACAGCAGGCTGAACGACTCGCGCGACATCATCAGCGAGCGATTCTTCGACGCGCGCGCGATCAGCGCATGGAACGCAGCGTCGAGCTCCCAGTGGCGCCGGATTCGCGCCGCATCGGTCTTGCCGCCCACCGTTTCGGCCGCGGCAGCGAGGTTGTCGTCGATCTCGCGCAGGTCGGCGGCGTCGGCGCGCCGCGCCGCCAGACGCGACGCTTCGGGCTCGACCACGATCGCCACTTCCCACAGCTCCTCGAACGTCACCTGGTGCAGGATCAGCGAGCGCAGCGCGCGCGGCGCCAGATCGAACAAGCCGGGCAGCACGACGAACAGGCGGCGCCCCTGGTGTCGCTCGAGCAAGCCCTCCTGCTCCAGCACGCGGATCGATTCGCGGATCGTCGAACGGTTGACGCCGAACTGCGCGGCCAGCTCCTGCTCCGAGGGCAACGGCGTGCCGGGCTTCAGCTCACCCGACAGGATGTGCTGCTCCATCACGCTGGACACCGCGCGATAGGCCGGCTGGCGCGCCAGCGAGCGAAATTGCACCGACACGCCGGCCAGCGGAGCGCCGATCGCCATGTCGGTCTTTTCGGGTGCGGCAACCAGGCCCACGGTTTCGGTCGGACAGTTTCGGTCGGACAATCGGACAGTCCAACAAGCTTCGTGGAGCGGCCCGGCCAGCGCCATGCGGGCTTTCCCGCGCGGCGCAGCGCGCGACGGCTCAGTCCGTCAGGCAGTCCAGTCGGTCCAGCTCCCCTTCGAGCGCGTCGGCGAACGGCGTCAGGCCGATGCCCAACGCGTGCAGCCAGGCGCGCAGCCGCAGCACGTCCAGCGTGCGCTCGCCGCGCTCGAACTTGCTCACCTCGCTCTGCGTGATGCCGAGCCGATCGGCCAACGCGGTCTGGTTGAAGCCCTGGTATTCGCGCAGTTGCACCAGCATGCGCAGCATCGCGGCCTGCTGCCTCGATGGCGCGCAGCGCCCGTTGGGCCAGCCCGCACGCGCGGCTTCGCTCGCGCCGATGGCGTGGCCGTGCGAGCCCTGTCGCCCGCGCTGCAGGCGGCCGCGGCCCGCCAGGGTCGGGCCGGGCCCGCCGCGGCGGGCCTCCTCGCCCGGCCCGAAGTGCTCGGCGCCGCGTGGCTCGGCTCGCGAGGGCTGGCTACTGGACAGAGATCACCTTGCTGGTGGGCGTGGCATCGAACCGCAGCGTCGACGGCCAAGTGGGCCAGGAGACGCCGAGCGCCGGATTGTTGGGGTCGCCGTTGCGCGCGAAGGCGCCGATGCTGCGCATCATCGCGTCCGACAGCGCCAGCCGGCCGGGCTGGTTGGCGGTGGTGAACGCGATGTTGGCGTACAGCGAGGGGCCGAAGTTGCCGAACACAAACCACAGGTCGAATGCGTGGGCCGCGCCGTAGATGTCGTTGAACGGCGCGGGCAGCTCGTCCCAGTCGAAGCGGTAGTACCAGATGTTGCTCTGCTGCGTCTGCACGGCCGACAGCACGGCATCGCGGTTGTCGAAGAAGAAGATCTTGCTGAGCTTGTCGGCCACAGCGTTGAACCCGGTGACGGGTGTGGTGATCGGCAGGTATGACGGCGGAATCCACTCCTCCAGGGTCGTCGTCGGCGGGCCGTCGGGCTTGTAGTTGAAGGCCAGTGAGAACACCGTCGCGTCATTGAGCAGGCGGGCGCTGCCGGTGCCGCCCGCCAGCGGGAACAGCGTCGGAAACAGCTTGCCTTCGTCGCGGGTGTTGCCTGCCAGCAGCGGCGCCTTCACGTATCGGCCGGCGCGGATGGCGCTGATCGGGCTCGTGGGCAGCACGTTGCCGTCCGGGATGGGCCCGGAGCCCGATGCACCGATGGGCGCCAGCTTGGCGACGATGGTGTTGACGATCGTCGCCGCGCTCTTGCCGCGCACATAGGTCGCGATCTGCTCGGGCGTTTGCGACGCGATGTAGGCCGTCGCCGAGGCGAGGTCGGCAGCCAGCCCGTCACCGATGACCAGGTTGGCGAGTAGAAAGTCGGCTTGACCCCGGAAGGCCGAGGCCGGCGCCAGTGTGGCGATGCTGCCGGCTGGCACCTCGCCGGCCAGCGCGATGCCGCCGCTGATCGGCACGAAACGATGCACCAGCGCCGGGTTGGCGTCCACGACCAGCGGGGACGTCATCACCGCATAAACGTTGACCGCGCCCGCCGACTGGCCCATCAACGTGACGTTGCCGGGGTTGCCGCCGAAGTTGGCGATGTTGCGGTTGATGAACTGCAGGCCCTTGATCAGGTCCAGCAGGGCGAAGTTGCCCGAGTCGTTCAGCGGGTCGCCCGTCTTCAACTGACCGAGGTTGAAAAAGCCGAACAGGCTCAGGCGGTAGTTGATCGTGACGACCACCGCGTTGGCGGTCTTCGCGAGGTTGGCTCCGTCGTACACCGGGTCGGCGGTGTAGCCGGTGACGTTGCTGCCCCCGTACACGAACACGATCACCGGCAGGTTGGTGGCGGCGCCGGCTGGACGCCAGATGTTCAGGTAGAGGCAGTCCTCCGATCCGACGGGTTGTCCGAGGGTCGTGCCAATGGTCGCGTCGTACTTGTTGTTCAAGCCGGGGCCGTACAGACGGCCGAAAGACACGCAGGCATTGCCGAACTGCTGCGCGGTCTTGGGCGCGGTCCACGCGGCCGGCTCCGCCGGCGGCTTCCAGCGCAGGTCACCCACCGGCGCCTTCGCGAAGGGGATGCCCCTCCAGGCATAAGTGCCGCTGGTGGCCGAGTAGTCATTGCCGAGGATCGGGCCCAGGTGGGTCTGCCGCTGCGTCGGCAGCACTGCTTCGTGCTCGACGCAGGTGAACGACGCCGCGAGGTTCAGGTCGCCCGTGCCGTTGTACTGCGCCCATTCCGGAAAGTCGCACAGCGGCCGCGTGCGGCCGGGCACGCCTGCGGTGTCGGTGACGACCTGCGCGCTCGGCTCGGTGTCCCGCTCGACCCAGTTCTCCAGGGCCGTGAGCGAGTCCCAGGCCGCGTTGAACGTCGAGCTGGCCGCGTGCCCATAACCAGGCACTTCGTAGTAGCGGGCGAACTTGGCGACCTCCGACGGCCCCATCCTGGCCTGCAGGCGCTCGTAGTACTCCTCGGTCGCTCGTGTGGCCACCAGCACGTCCGAAATGCCGTGCGCCAGCAGCAGCTTGCCTCCCTTGGCGGCAAACGCGTCCAGGTTCACCGGCACATCCATCAGCGTGCTCAGCTGGCTGACCCGGTCTGCCCATGGGCCGGGGTTCTGCGGGTCGAACGAGAAGGTGTCGTAGCCGGGCGAGCGGGTGACGAAGTACTGGATCCACTGATCCGTCATCTTGCTGATGTACGGCGCGGTGGCCGGCATCGGCAGCGTGGGCTGCGACGTGCCAAGGGCCAGGAAGGTGATGATCGGCTCCAGCGGCGACGTGCGCGTGGTGATGCCGAGGTCGGAGCCCCACATGTTGTAGCCCGGGAAGCCGTCCTCGCCACTGGCCAGTTCGAAGTTGAAGCGGGTGTCGGAGTTGAGCGATTTCATCGCCGTGATCTGCGCGTCCGACAGGCAGGTGTCGCCGGTGTCGGCGCCATCGGGGCAGCGCAGCGGGTTGCCGTTGACGCTCGCCGTGGCCGGGTCGAAGATCGCGTTGCAACGCAACTGGTTGTTGATGAGGCCGTCCATCGCGCCGTCCAGCCCGTCGCAAGCCTCCATGGCCGCGTTGAACAGCAGCTCGCGCTTGGCCGCCGAGGCCGGATAGGCGCCGGGCTTGGCGAGTGCGCGACTCACGGCGTGGCCGGCGAGGATGGCCGAGGCCTGCTTCCAGGCTGGATACCAAGCGATGGCGCCATCCCAGTCGTCGGGCCAGCGCGTGATCGACTCGAGCGCTTCGCGCCCACCGGTCGAGCCGCCCGCGAAATACGCCTTGCGGATCGAATCGACCGCGTAGCGTGCCTTGATCAAGAAGACCGCCGTGTCGCGCGTCTTCTTGAGCGCCTCGCCGCTCCAGTTGCGGATGGCTTCGTCATTGAGGCCGAAGCTGCCGTCCAGCGAGCCCAGCGCATTGGCCTGGTGGCCCGAGTCGCTGGCGAAGGTGGCATAGCCGCGGCCGATCGGACGCAGCTGATCGGTCGGCCCGGCCGGCACGTTGCCGGTCACGTTGGGAATGGTGCCGTTGAAGCCCCCGCCGCCGAACATGACGACCTTGAAGTTCCAGAGTGTCGGCAGCGCGACCCTGAACAGGATGTCGGGTGCGGTCGTGTCGACCGGCGAGATCTTCCCGTTGACCAGGCAGTGCTCCGGAATCGCTGCAGCGCCGGTGCCGGTGGCGGCGACCACCGCGGCGGACGTCACCGTCGCGCCGGAGGTCGGCAGGCCGATCGACGAGGCGGGAATGGTCATCCCCACCAGTTGCGCGCAAGTCAGCGGCTTGCCGGGAGGCCGGTGACGACTGTCGCTGGAGTCACCCGGTGGCGCGGTTTCGCTGCCCGTGCCCCCGCCGCCACAACCGGCAAGCAGCGCCACGAGGAAGACAGCGAACCCCAATCGGGTCGCGGCAATCGACTTTCCCATGTTGTCTCCTGTGCATGTTGTTCGACGGTGGCGCGCGCGCGTCGCGCGCGAAGGACTCGCCGAGCGCCAGTCGGAGCGTCACCGCTCCCGAGCGGTCCGTAGTCTCCGTTTGCACATCGCCCGCTTCAATGTGGGGGACTCACATTGCCGGCCGGCGGGCAATGTGTTCGAAGGCCACCGCGAAAACCCTGTCCATGCCGGGCCCCGGCACGGCATCGACTCGCCATCGAGAAAGGTGCGGGCTCAGGAGGACCGTGCGCCAAGGCTCCACAGGCGCACGGCGATGTGGAGCTCGAGCGCGCGCGACGCCTGGCCCCAATGACCAAGCAGGTCCTCGATCGTCGACAGGCGTTGTCTCACGGTGTTGACGTGGATCCCCAGGCGCTGCGCAGTCGTCTTGGCGTTCTGGTTGCAGTCGAAGTAGGCGAGCAGCGTGGCCGCCAGCTCCGAGCCTCGATGGCTGTCGTGCGAAATCAGCGGGCCGATGGTCGCCTCGAGAAAATGGCTCAGGCTGTTTTGGTCGTGCGTCTCGAACAGCGTCGAGTAGATGGCCAACTCGTCCTGGCCCACGATCTGGGCCTGCACGCCGATGCGGCCCAGCACGGCCAACGCCCGCCGCAGCGTCGCGTACAGCGCTGGAATATCCGCCGGACGCGACACCGGGCGCGACATCGCACCGCGATACGTGGCATGGAGATCCTGGCGCATCCAGGTCGACATCGTCTGGCGGGCGTCCGACGCGGCGGTCGCACTGCACAGGACGACGAGGACGCCATCGATGTCATCGACCAACGCGTTGGGCAGCGGCGTGAGACTGCCGAAGTGCCTCGCTGCGTAGTTGGCGCCCGGGCTGTCCACCTGCACCAGCAGCAGCGACAGCGGGCGCGTCAGGTCGATGCCGTGTTGCTCGGCGCGGTTGGCCAGCACGGCCGGATCGTCCTGGCGCGCAGACACGAGCGAGCGCAACAACGTCGAGGCGCTGCGGCTGCGCGATGCCTCCAGGCGCTGCTGCGACAGCAGCACGATGCCGATGACGCTGGAGCTGCGCTCGAAGGTCCGAACGGCGATCTCTTCCAGCTCGCCGCGATGGAACAGCAGCGCCGACCCGAGGATGTCGTCGCCGCCGATCACCGGCAGCAAGCGGCAGGTCTCGCCATCGACCTGGTAGGCGGCTTCCGAGCGCCCCGTCGCGCGGCTGTTGCGCAGGGCGCGGCTCAGTTCGGCCGCGTGCGCGCCATGCGGCGCGTACGATTGCGCCGCGCCTGCGACGTACCCCGTGGCCACGCCGCGGCTGACCACCAGGCCCGCCTCATCCAGCACCAGGATGCTGCCGCCGAGCAGTTGCGCGACCGACTGGCACAGCGTGGCCAGTGAGGCGCCGCGCGCGAGCAGCGACGTGATCTGCTCGTGGGCATCGATGGCGGCCTGGATGTTGCGCAGGTGCCGCTCGAGCTCGTTGCGAGCCTGATCGGCGCGCGCGAGCGCCGCGTTGGCGCGCTCGAAGTCGTGCGCGTTCTTCAGGGCCACGGCGCCGTAGGTGGCCAGCGTGGACAGCACCGAGATGCTCTGCGCCGTGTGCGTGCGGTGGTAGCGATCGCCGACGAACAGCAGGCCGACGACCTCGCCACCCCAGATCAGCGGCACGCCGACCAGTGCGGCGATGCCCTCCTCGCGAAAGGTGTCGTCGAGCTTGGGGTCGTGCACGATGCGCCGGTCGTGCAGGTAGTCGGGCGTCGTGAACGGCAGCCGCGTCGACATCACGATGCTGACCACGCCACGGTCGCGGCGCGCCACCATGTCGGAGGTCTTGCGCGACAGCGCGCCGTCGACCACCAGCACTCGAAATTCCGCCGCATCGCCGTCGTAGATTGACAACCAGGCGATGTCCGACCCCAGCAGGTTGCGCGCGCGCAAGACGATGGCCTTCAGCAGACCCTGCAGGTCGAGGCGGCTGGACAGGTCTTGCGCCGATTCGATCACCGCCAGCAAGCCGCGCTCTCGCTCCTGGTGGAGCTCGAGCCGGTTGCGCACCGCCATGGCCATGCGCACCGCCTCCGTCAGCGCCGCCTTGCCGGGGTCTTCGGCTGGCAGGGCGTCGACCAGGGCCAGTCGGCGCGCGAATTCGTCGGCCGAAGCGCCCTGGTGCAGCAGATCGATCAGATCGCGGACCGCCAGCTCATGGCGTTCGTCGTGAGGAGAGCGTCTCATTGCTGCATGCGTGGTTGTCCGGTCCACCGAGTGGGCGGTACGCATTGTCCAGCGCGCCGCGGGGCAGGCGACGGCGACATTGAAGCGCCCTCGCCGATGTGCGCGGATCACATTGGGTTCCGTGCGCAGACCAGCGAGACTCGCGCGCTGGCGGCTGCGGCTGGAGGGGTTCGCTGTCAGCCGAGCGGTCAACTCGCAGAGCCCATATGTCGATACTCGATTCTCTTCGCCCGGTTCCGAATCTGCGCGTCTTGGTCACGGCAGGCGCCGGTGGCATCGGCGCGGCGATCGCACGGGCATTCCACGAAGCCGGATCGCGCGTGCACGTGTGCGACGTCGACCGCAGTGCCCTCGACCGACTGACATCGAGAATCCCTGGGATCACCGGCAGCATGGCCGACGCGTCGTTCCCGGCCGACGTCGATGGCGTGTTCGATGACGTGCGCGGCGCGCTCGGCGGACTCGACGTGCTGATCAGCAACGCGGGGATTGCCGGGCCGATCGGGCCCATCGAGGCCATCGACGGGGGCTTCTGGGAACGCACGATCGCAGTCAATCTTAACAGTCAGTTCTACTTCGCTCGGCGCGCCGTGCCGCTGCTGAAGCAGTCGCTGGCCAGCCCGTGTCTGATCGCGACGGGGCCCATGACCAGGCCTTCGGACCTGGGCTTCCGGACACTCTATGCGTCCAGCAACGGGGCCGTGATCGGCCTGATGAAGTCGCTCGCCCTGGAGCTCGGCCCGCATGGGATTCGCGTCAACGCCATCCTGCCTGCCGCGATCGGAGGCGAACACCCGGCGGTGATCGCGGCGCGCTCCGAGATGCCTGGCGCCGGCGTCGACGTCGTCCCCGAACCGTTGTCGGGCGCGAGTCCGGCGCGCCGCAGGGTCGACCAGGACGATGTCGCCGCGCTCGCCTTGTTCCTTTGCTCGCCGGCCGCGCGCAACCTCACCGGTCAGGCGGTCAGCATCCACCATCACGCCGCGGACCCGTGAGTCGGCGTCGGCACGCCGGCCATGGCGATGCTGTCTTCGTTCGGTCGCGACGCCGGCAAGCTCCGGCGCCAGAGCGAGCGCTTGACAGCCTTGTGACCCGAGGCATAGCATTGCTATGTATAGGAGGTCACCATGGCGCACCGACGCGACGTGCTCGCTCTCGCCATGTTCGGTGGATCCGAGCTGGTTGCACGGCCCGCGCTCGCTGCCGGCGATTGCTCGCCCGCCGAGTCCGCGGCGATCGGCGCGGCGCTGCTCGACCGATACGTGGCGGCGGCAAACGCGCATGACACCAGTTCCTTTCCGGAGCTCTTCACCGAAACCTACATTCAGCATTCGGGCCGCGGTCCCTCGGGCCTGACCGCGCAGATCGAGAATTTCCACGGCATCTTCTCGCGCATGCCGGACGTGCAGGTGCGGGTCGAGGACCGGGTCATCGCCGCCGACAAGGTCGTCGCGCGCATGGCCTTTGCGGCCACCCACACCGAGCCGTTGCAGGGAATCGCCCCGACCGGGCGACGCTTCACCCTGAAGACGATCGACATCTGGCGCGTCGAAAACGGGAAGTTCGCCGAGCATTGGGACCTGGTCGACACTGCCGGGCTGCTGAAGCAGCTTCGCGGCGAATAGACGGAGCAGCGGCATGGAAGGCGAAATGCTCAAGGGGCATCTCGACATGATCGTGCTCGCGGCGCTGGCGGCCGGCCCGGCGCACGGCTACGCCGTCATCGAGGAAGTCAAGCGCCGCAGCGGCCAGAGATTCGACCTGCCAGAGGGAACCGTCTACCCGGTGCTGCATCGCCTCGAGCAAGCGGGTCTGCTCGTCAGTCGCTGGGTGACTGCCGAAAGCGGGCGCCGGCGTCGGATCTATGCGCTGACCAAGCGCGGCGGCAGTGAGCTCGCTGGGCAGCGCGAGGTGTGGGAGCAATTCTCGGCCGCGATCGACGGCCTGCTCGGTGGTGCGCGGCCCCGGAGGACTTCCGCGTGATCTCCGCCTACGCCGAATCGCTGGCGGCCAGCCTCAGCTTCGACCGCTCCCTGGCGCGGCGCGTGCGGCAGGAAATCGAAGACCACTTGCAGGAGGTCGTCGCGGCCGATGCCACGAGCGATCCGCTCGACGCGCAGCGTCGCGCGATTGCGAATTTCGGCGATCCACGCGTCATCGCGGCCCAGTTCGCCATAGCCTCACTCGGTGGGCAGACCCGGAAGGTCGGCGCGACGATCGTGCTGGTGATCGCGGGGGTCTTCCTCGCGATGGCCACCCGCCTCACATGGTATGACCTGACGCAATGGGCAGTCTGCGAAGCGACCCGGCCGCTCGGCGAAACGCTCGGCCTGATCGACCGTGCCGCTTTCTGCTTCGCTGTGTTGAGTGGATGCGCGGGCTGGGCGTGCGTCGGCCGGAGCCGCACACCCATCGCTTTCGATCCGTCGTACCACCGGCGGCTGCGCCGGTTCTTGCTGCTGTGCACTCTTGCGGCGGGCGGCCTGGTTGCTTCGGTGGTCTGCGACGCCTTGCTCACTGTCCTTCGTCTGTCCGGATGGGAGTTCTCGGTCGCCTTCCTGGTGCCCCTGCTGTCGATGGCCCTCGAGATCGCCTGCGCATCGCTCGTCGTGATTCACATTCGCGACATCGCGCGGCGCACGGCATCGACAGCCGCTCTGACGGGTTGAGGTTCGCGCCCGTCATCCAAGTCCACGGTGCCTCGCGGGCGACCGGGGCGACGATCGGACTCGGCAACCCGCCTCGCGGGGTCGGACACAATCCGCACGGGGGGAACGACAAGACTGCACTCCATGCACACGTTCGAATGGATCATCGTGCTGCTCCTTGGTGCTGCCTTGCTGGCGACCCTGGCGCGCAAGCTGGGCGCGCCGTATCCGACTTTCCTCGCGCTCGGGGGCGCGCTGCTCGCGTTCGTACCGGCGAGTCCGAACTGGACGCTCGACCCGCAGCTCGCGCTGACGCTGTTCGTCGCGCCGGTGTTGGTGGATGCCGCCTACGACACCTCGCTGCGCGACCTGCGGGCGAACTGGCGGCCGGTCGCGGGGCTCGTGCTCGCCGCGGTCGGCACCACGGTCCTGGCGGTCGCACTGGTGGCACGCTGGCTCGTGCCCGAGATGCCGTGGCCGGTTGCGATCGCCCTTGGAGCGATCGTGGCCCCGCCGGATGCGGCCGCGGCAACTGCGGTGATGCGGCAGGTGAAGCTGCCGCACAAGCTCCTGAAGATCCTCGAAGGCGAAAGCCTCTTGAACGACGCGAGCGCACTGCTCGTCTACCGGCTCGCGATCATGACGATGATGGCCGGACATCTCGGCTTCGGCAGTGTCGCGCCGGTGTTCCTGTTGACCGTGTTCGGCAGTCTCGCCGCGGGCGTGGGCTGCGCGTATGTGCTGCGACCGCTGACGAGCGGCTTGCACGATGTGCCGGTCTCGCTGATCGTTCAGTTCGCCTGCACCTTCGGCGTGTGGATCGCGGCCGAAGCCGTCGGCCTGTCGGGCATCCTGACGCTGGTCGCGTTCGCGATGACGATGGCTCGGCGCGGCGGCCCGCAGATGCCAGCGCACATGCGGGTGCCGATCTTCGCGGTGTGGGAGGCGGCGGTGTTCGTGCTGAACGCGTTCGCGTTCGTGTTGATCGGGATGCAGTTGCGGCCGATCTGGGCGCGGCTGGACAGCGGCGGTGCGCGTGCCGATGCGCTCGTCACGGCTGCGCTGGTGTTGGCCGTCACGATCGCGGCGCGCTTTGCCTGGGTGATGAGCTACAACGCATTGAGGCGTTGGCGCCATGACCGTGCCAGCGAGCGGGGCGTGCCGCCGTGGTCGCGGCCGACGGTGGGCAGCGGCATCGTGGTTTCGTGGGCCGGCATGCGCGGCATCGTCACGCTGGCGGCTGCGTTCGCGATCCCGGAGACGCTGCCGGACGGGGCGCCCTTTCCGTTCCGCGACCTGATCCTGCTGTGCGCCTTCGCGGTCGTGCTCGGCACGCTGGTGCTGCAGGGCCTCACGATGAAGCCGCTCATTCAGCGCATGGGCTTGACCGACGACGACCCTGTCGGCCGCGAGATCCGGCTGGGCCGCGCACATGCGTATCGCGCGCTGATCGACGCGATCAAGGACGACGACACGCTTTCAGCGAAATTGCTGCGCAAGGAGTACGGCGCGGTCGTCGAGTTGAACAGCAGCCAGGCACATGACGCGCCGGTCGACGAAGTGCCCGGAGGGCCGCTCAGACGGCGCGCGATCGCCATAGCGCGGCAGCGCGCGTTCGAGCTGCGGCGCGACGAGGTGATTGGCGACGACGCCTACCGCGTGCTGGTGCAAGAGCTCGATTGGGCCGAGCTCAGCGCCGGTGGTGGGCGTGTGTTCTGAGTGAACACAGTCGCAGACGTCGACACAGCATGCATGCGTTTTGGCGACGCTGGGCTCGCTGACACCTTCACGGAAGGTCGTAAACAACCCCTGTTGCGAGCGACCCGAGTCAGCGCAACCACGAAATAGAGTCGTCAATGACCATGCCAGCACCGTCGAACGTCTGGTCTTGCGCGACACGACCGCCTGAAAGTCGACCCATGGCGGTCAACCGGCTCTAGTGACACCAGACATTCACCATCCGCATGAAGTCGGCGCAGCCGATGCACACAGCACTTCAAAACTCTGACGCGCTCCCAGTGCTCAATCCGGCGTTCGCGCGCTGACTTGAGATGGCCGCATACAACTGCCGCGCCTCTTGAATCACGCAGCTCGAGCGCACGAAAGTCGCCTCCTGTTCCTCGACTGGTGGTGTTCAAGAAACGCTCGGGTTGCGATGGTCACTGCGTGGCGGTGATGCCCCCATCGAGGTAGATGACCTGTCCGGTGATGAAGCTCGCGGCGTCGCTGCATAGGAACTGGATCGGCCCGGCGACGTCTTCGGGCTCTGCCACCCGGCCCAGCGGTATGCGCTGCAACAGCCGCTCGCGCACCTGTGGATCGGCCAGCCAGTGCGCGCCCATTTCGCCGCGCACCACCGTGGGTGCGATGCCGTTGACCGTGATGCCGTGGTTGCACAGCTCGACCGCGTGCTGCTTGATCAGCATCACCAGGCCGCCCTTGGTGGCGCAGTACGCCGAGTAGCCGCGGTCGCGCATCCCGAGCTGGGCACGGACCGACAGCACGTGGATCTGGCGCCCCGGCGCGCGACCCGCTTTCACGGCGGCGATCTGCCAACGCGCCGCGGCTTGCGCCAGGAACATCGCCGCGCGCAGGTTGATCTGCACGATCTCATCGAACGCGGCCTCGGTCACCTCGGCCAGGCGCTCCTCGCGCTGCATGCCGACGCAGTTGACGAGCAGGTCGAGTGCGCCGAAGTGCTCGGACACGCGTTCGGTGCCGGATCGGATCTGCGCCGTGTCCCTGACGTCCATGGCAAGGCCGAGCGCGGCATGGCCGGCCTGCGTCAGTTCGGCAGCGAGGCGTTCGGCCTTGGCAGCATCACGGCCCGCCACCGCCACCGATGCACCGGCGCAGGCCAGCTGCCACGCCACAGCGCGGCCGATGTCGCCGTAGCCGCCCGGTACGAACGCCACGCGACCGGTGAGCGAGAAGGATTGGGGTGTGGGCATCGCGAGGCTCAGTCCATGTGCAGGCCGCCGTTGAGATCGACGACCTCGCCGGTGATGAAGCCGGAGAGGGGCGACGCGAGAAACGCCACCACGTGCGCGAACTCCTCCGGCTCGCAGAAGCGACCGACCGGGATCTGCTGCAGCAGCGCCTGCCGCTGCGCCTCGGTGAGCGCTTCGGTCACCATCGGCGTGCGCACGTAGGCCGGCGCGACCGCGTTGGCGGTGACGCCGTGCGGCGCGAGCTCACGCGCCAATGACAACGTGAGTGCGGTGATCGCACCCTTGGACACCGCGTACGCGGTGCCGGCCGTGAGGCCGCCGGTCTTGCTGGCCAACGATCCCACGTTGACGATGCGGCCCCAGCGCGCCGCCTTCATGCCGGGAACGACGCAGCGCGACCAGACCATCGGCGCCTCGGCGTTGACCGACATCACCTCGCGCCAGCTGTCGGATGTGGTGGCCTCGATCTTGGCGTTGGTCAGCACGCCGGCGTTGTTGACCAGGATGGCAACCGGCGCCCAAGCGTCGGCGATGCGGCGGTGGGCCGACTCGACCGCGGCGGCATCTCGGATGTCGCAGGCGACGGCCATCACCCGAGCGCCGTACTGCGCTGCGGCGGGCTGCATCGACTCCGCGCGCACGTCGACCATCGCGACGCGGCAACCTTGGGACACCAGCGTGTCGACCACCGCGCGGCCCATCGTGCCGCCGGCGCCGGTGACGACCGCTACCTTGTCTTCGAAGATGTTCACGTCATTTCCGCGCGGCCGCCCGAAGGCACTGACGCGCCCCCGCGGGGGGCAGCGAACGAAGTGAGCGTGGGGGTTCATTCATTTCAGTTGTCCAGAATGCTCTTGCGACCGAACAGCCCGCGCGCACGAAACGTGATCACGGCTATGAACAGCAGGTACATCGACAGCATCGACCACTCCGAGGCGAACGCGCCCGACAGGCCCACCACCATGCCGACCATCAGCCCCGCCGCCACCGCGCCCCACAGCGAGCCGACGCCGCCGAGCACGATCACCAGGAACGCCGGCACGACCGCATCCACCCCCACCTGCGGCCGGATGCCCCAGATCGGCGCCATCACCACGCCAGCCAGCGCGGCCAGCGCGACACCGAGCGCGAACACCGCGGCGCGCAGCCGCGCCAGGTTGATGCCAAGCGCGCGCACCATTTCGCTGTCGTGCGCACCGGCCTTGATGATCGCGCCGTACGGCGTCTTCTCGAGGAACAGCCACAGCGCCCCGATCGCAACCATTGCGAAGCCGCAGGCGAACAGGCGGTAGCGCGAATAGATCAGGTCGCCGAGCAGCACCGCGCCCGACAGTGCATCGGGCAGCGGCAGCTGCTTCTCGGTGGAACCCCACACCAGCCGGATCGCCTCTTCGATCACCAGCGCCGCGCCGAACGTGAGCAGCAGACCGTACAGCGGATCGCGCCCATAGGTGCGGCGCAGGCACAACTCGAGCAGCAGGCCGAACAGGCCCACCAGCAGCGGCGCGACGAACAGCGCCAGCGCGTAGCGTGTGCCGGCCGGCAGCGACCCGTAGCCCGCCTGCAGCTCCGGCAGCCAACCCAGGCGCGGCGCCACCACCTCCAGCGCCGCGTACATGCCGAGCGCGAACAACGAGCCGTGCGCGAGGTTGATCGTCTCCATCACGCCCACGATCAGCATGAAGCCGAGCGCGACCAGCGCGAACAGCAGCCCGAGTGTGAGCCCGTTGAACAGGTGCGGCAGCAAGCTCATCGTACGACTGGGCCTGCGACTGCGCGCAGCAAAATCCCCGTGGGGACAGGTCGCCGCAGGCGATCAGGGGCAGCGGTGTCAAGCCGAGGGGCCCAACCCGATCCGGGTTGCCCGATCGGGTTAGGTGCCCCCTCGGGGGGCGGCCGCCAGACGGCCGGCGGCGCACTCATCTCTCGTAGCTCGGCGTGCTCTCGTAGCTCTCGAGCTTGCAGGTCTTCGGTGCGTCGGGGTCGACCACGTCCTTCGGATCGCTCTGCGTCAGGATCTTGAAGATATCGTTCTTCTCGGCCGGCGCGTCGTTGTAGGTCGCCATGTAGATCGTCTGCTCGCAGTGGTGCGTGACCGGATCGATGAAGGCGTCGAAGTGCTGCAGGCGGTCACGCGCGCTCATGCGCCGGCCCTCGAGCTTCTTGATCACCGCCATGTTGTTGGTGGTGCCGGCCTCCTGCACGCAGCGCAGCAGCTCGCGCGTGGCCATGTAGCCGTTGTGATAGACGTTGCCGGGCACCGAGAGCGCCATGCCGGGGTACTGCTTCTGGTAGGCGGCGACGAACTCCTTCACGCCGGGCAGGTCGAGCCGGTAGTACCAGGTGGTGCCGAACACGCCGAAGATGGCCTCGGGCCCCAGGCCATAGACGTCGGGCCAGTCCTGCTGGTTGTTGATCCACGCGGCCTTCTTCTGCAGGCCGAGCTGCACCACCTGCTGGCGCAGCGCCTTGATGTCGTCGCCGCCGATTGCGGTGGCCACTGCGTGCGGCTTGAGTTGCTGCAGCTTCAGCAGGTAGGCCGAGAAGTCGCGCGTGTTCTGCGGCACCAGCAGTTCCTCGACCACCTTGCCGCCATTGGCCTCGAGGATGGCGCGCGTGGCTTTGGAGGTGTTGTGACCCCACACGTAGTCGTTGGTCAGCAGCACCCAGTCCTTGCCCGCGGCCTGGATCGCATTGCGCACGGTGGCCAGCGCGAAATTGGCACCGCTGCCGTCCCAGACGAACTTGGTGCGGTGGCAGTCCTTGCCGCTCTCGGTGGGCGAACTCGAGTTGGTGTTGAGAAAGATGCAGCCGTACTTCTGCGTCACCTGCGAGATCGCATTGGCGACGCCCGAGTGCACCGCACCGATCAGGAATGCCGCGTCGTTGCGGTTGATCATGCGCTCGGCCACGCGCGAGCCGGTGGCCGGCGTGGTCTCGGTGTCCATGTGGATCGCCTCGATCGGCCGGCCCAGCACGCCGCCCTTGTCGTTGAACTCCTTGATCGCCATCATCGCGCCCAGGCGCTCCTCGCCGCCGCTGGCCGCGTACTGGCCGCTGGCGTCCATCGTCAGGCCGATCACCAGCGGCTTGGCCGCTGCGCTTTGCGACCACACGTGCGTGTGCGCCCAGGGGCCGAAGAAGCTGCCGCCTCCGGCCAGCGCGGTGGCCATCGCGCTGACGAAGCGACGTCGCTCGGGTTGCACCTCGGGGACAGCGGTGGAATCGGTCTTCATGAGTCGTCTCCTGGTGTGGCCGGCATCCCTTGGCCGGCACTGTGGACCTACCTTCAGCGCGGAACGATCTGCACGCGGTTGAGCGCCTCCTGGGCCTCGAACAGCGACGCGATGAAGCGCTCGCCGAACCCGAGGTTCGAGGCCTGCACGAAGCTCTGGTGCGCCGCCTCGGCCAGGTGTGACGTGGTCGGCAGCGTCTCGGTCAGGTGGGTGAAGTACCGCAAGTCCTTCTGCCCATTGGCGATCGCGAACTTCAGGCCGCTCAGGTCGCCGTCGAGCATCGGCCCGACCATCATCCGGAAGATGCCGGAGTTGACACCGCCGGCCGAGATCACCTCAAACAGCTTGTGCAGCGACAGGTCCGACTTGGCCGCCGCGGCCACCGCCTCGGCGATCGCGGCCGCCGTGGTCATCGCGAGCATGTTGTTGATCAGCTTGAGCACGTGGCCGTGGCCCGGCGGACCGACGTGAATCACGTTCTCGCAGAACGCCGCCAGGATCGACCTGGCGCGCGCGAAGTCGGCGTCGGTCGCCCCCACCATCGTGTTGAGCCGGCCCTCTTCGGCCTCCTTAGGCGTGCGCGCCAGCGGCGCGTCGACGTAGACACAGCCCTTGGCGGCAAAGGCCTCGCGGATCCGTGTGGTCGATGCCGGCTCGGCGGTGGAGGTGTCGATCACCAGCAGCCCGGGCGGCGCGGCCTCCAGCAGGCCGTTCGATCCGATCACGATGCTCTCGACCTGCGGCGAGCCGGTCACGCACAGGATGACCGCTTCGGCGCCCGTCACCAGTTCGGCGCTGGTGCGCACCTCGACCGCCCCCGCTGCCAACAGGTCGTGCAGGTTCGTTCGGTTGCGATGCACGGTGAAGCGCAGCGCATAGCCCCTGCGCAGCAGGTTGCGCGCCATGCCGTGGCCCATCATCCCGAGGCCGACGAAACCGATCACCGGGCTCATGCCGTGCCTCCTGCACGCCGAAGCGTGCGTGCTTGCTGCCACATGCGGATCAGCCGCTGGTAGCGCGCGGCGACATCGGCGACGACTCCAGCGTCGTCGAGCTGCCCCTCGAACCACGATTGCGCGGCCGCGGCGAACAGCGTGCGGCCGACTGCGAAGCCCTTGCAGATCGGTTGGCGCGCCGCCACGCAAAACGCATCCCACAGCTCGTCTTCGCTGGCCTCGAGGCCGAGCACCAGCACGCCGCGGCACCAGGCGTCGTGGCGTCCGATGGTCTGAGCCAGTTCACACCACCCAGCGGTGGTCAGCGGGGGCAACTTCCACCACTCCGGCTTCACCCCTGCGCCGTACAGCTGCGACACCGCGCGCGCGACAGTCAGCTCGTCTTGCGCCATCTGGCGCGGCGGGATCACCTCGATCAGCAGTTCGTGGCCGCTGCGTTGGCACGCGCGATGCAGGTCGCGCAACGCCTGCGTCTGTCGGAGCGCTAGGGTCGCTTCGTCGTCGGGGTGGTGCAACACCAGGCACTTGACGATCAACTCGCTTGGCCACTCCGTCAGCTCTTGGCCGACGTTGGTGCCGGCCTCGAAACGCAGCGGCCTCGATCCCGGCTCTTCGACCGGCCGCGCGATCCACAGGCCCTGCCCTGCCAGGCGGTGCAGTACCGGCATGCCGTAGCGGGCGTCCACGATCACCCCAGGCTCAGGGAACTGCGCGCCGCATTGGCCTTCGCGCTCTTGCTCCGCCGCGTAGCCTTGTTGTGCGGCCTCCGCCACCAACGACTTGAAGTGCGCGATGCGGCCGACGTCGGCGCCGAAGCGCTCGGCACATTCCTCGAGCTGGCTGCGGTGATCGAACGCCAGCACCGCCAGCGCATCCGGGGTCGCGCGCCGCGTGGTCGCGCGGTGCACGTGCTCGAGTTCCTCGTCCTCGCGCAGCCGCGCGACGCTCTGCTTGCGCTCGAAGAAGAACTGCAACTCCGCCCAAGTGGGCATCGCCGGCGCGCAACCATGGCGCGACACGACGATCGCGCCGCAGGCATTGGCGTAGCGCAGCGCGTGCGGCAGTGGCTCGTCGCGCACCCAGCCGCGCAGCAACCCCGCCATGAACGCGTCACCGGCCCCCAGCACGTTGAACACCTCGACCGGAAAGCCCGGGCCGCGGAGACCCCGCTCGAGATCGCTCGGGATCGCGCCGTCGAACGCCACGCAGCCCATCGGGCCGCGCTTCATCACGATCAGCGCCGCGCTGACCGCACGGATGCCCAGCAGCGCGCTGCGGTGGTCGGTGCTGCCACCGGCGATG
>Ga0163162_10000947_pt1 | contig 26994 bp, 24 predicted proteins | sample S55metaG_FD_115310 | JGI IMG/M metagenome (GOLD analysis project Ga0163162, IMG submission 115310) | Switchgrass rhizosphere microbial communities from Kellogg Biological Station, Michigan, USA - S5-5 metaG | ecosystem: Host-associated > Plants > Roots > Rhizosphere > Soil | place: USA... | reverse complement strand
GCTACAACACCGGTTGCGCCAGCCAGGCTATCTATACCGTCTATCAGGTTAAAAGCATTTACGATCAGGATAATGGTAAGCACCGTTAAAGCAACACTTGGCCAGTATGGTAGAACGCCAATACCAAAAACACCATACATACTGGTAAGACGGATATCGCCCATTACCACTAATATTAGTGCTGCTAAAAATTGAATAAAGAATTTTGTGCGTGAGTTAACGCCCGAAAGGTCGTCCTTTAAGCCCATTGCGAATAACATAATACATGCGGTAAGCAGGTAATTTATCGGCAATGATCTGTCGGTCATGCTGAACAGCAAGGAGGTTATTGTAAAGCTGACAAATATCGCTACTCCGCCTAAGCGTGGAATGCCATGATCGTGTTGTTTTCTGAAATGTCCAAGATCATCATACAGGTGCCGCGCGCGTGCTACGTGAAGTATAGAGGGGATGGCGATAACTGTGATGAGTATAGAAAAAACGACTATCGTAATATAATACACTAAGTGATATGAATGTAAATATTCCGTCATTGAGATTAAACAGTTATAGGCCGATCAGTTGCATTTAAAACTGGTGCCCAAGTTAATAAAATTTCCGTTTGTCCTAAAAAAATTGTGCTATTTTACGTATTGGCTTAAATAATATAGTCACCATCGGCAAAAAGATATTATTATTTCTCATGGCTTTAAGGTCGAATCGCATTGCTTGTACGCGGTTACCTAAACTTTTGTTACTTACGCCACCAACCACCATTTTTATAAGCACTTTATTTAAATAATAAGCATTAATGTCATTCAAATGAATAAATCTAAGCATCAACTCATAATCCCCTGCACTTCCATAATCTAATTTGTAAACGCCTAGTTTGTCAAATAAGCTTTTTTTGCAGTAAAATGTAGGATGCGGGGGCATCCAGCCCCAGTTGAACATTCCTCTACTATACCTTCCTGAACGCCATTTACGGATGACCTTGTCGCTTGGGTCGATGTAATCAAGGTCGCCGTATAATATCTGGGTATTTTGTTCGGAAAACACCCTTGCTATATCATACAACACATTATCATCCGCAAAGAAGTCATCTGCATTAATTGTGCCAATAACATCCCCGGTAGCTAATGCGAGCCCTTTATTCATGGCATCGTAAATACCCTTATCGGGTTCGGATATAAAAACGTCAATTTTCTCCCTATAATTTTCGATAATCCGGCAGGTATTATCCGCCGATCCGCCATCTATAATAATGTATTCGACGTTTTTAAATTTTTGCCCAAATACGGAATTAATGCAACGTTCTATGGTGTTTTGGGCATTATATGCCTGCCTGATAATACGCCGGACCAAAAGAGAAATTCATTCTGAAAAGCTTTCCGGATTATAAGCACTGGTACGGTGACAAGCTCAGTGATAAATATGTAATGTACAAGGCCCCTTAAATAAAAAACATATGAAAAAACTCCTCCTCCTTATCATCCTCGGCTTTGCTTTAACATCTTGCGAAGACCAGGACAAGACCAACAATGACAAAGTAAAAGCCATAGACAAAGATGGTTCTATAGAAGCACAGCTCTCCGTTAAGCATATTTCGGATACCAAAGATGTACTATACATCGAAAGGAAAACATGGGTGCATAATGTGATGGTGAAGGACGTGGTCACTACGGACACAATTCCTTCGCTTGGCCAAACACGCGAGACAGCAGAAAATTCGGAGGGTACAGACACCACGGTGACCGTTAACAAGAATTACCAGATATTTATCACTGTGAAATGAAAAAGACCAAATCAATCACATTGGTATTAATTACGGCTGCATTGGCATCGTGCCACAAAACGCCGAAGGATAATGATTGGAACGATGACACCCCGAAAGTATACATGCGTTCGGATACCACTGCCGGTTATACTTATGTGGGGCACGGCGGCAGCCACTGGCTTTGGTTTTACGCTTTCAGACCTTATGGTATGTTTTACGGCGGGCGTTATATGCATGCGGGTTATTATTCTGAGGCGCTTTCAGAGCGGAGCAATATCGGCAGTTCTGCATTTAAGTCGTCTGTGGTAAGAGGTGGTTTTGGTGGCTCACATAGTTTTTCTGTTTCCTCATGAATCGAATACAAATTACTCCGCGCAATAACTGGCAGGATGCTGTTCAGAAACTTGGCTTTGGCTTTCATACCACGAATGTTCCTTATTGGAATGAATCGGCTTACTACGAATTTTCGATGGACGAGATATTGTTTATTGAAAAAGCTACCGGCGAACTATGGGATATGTGCCTTGAAGCTGTTCAATATGTAATTGATAACCAATTATATGATCAGTTTGCCATCCCAGATAATGCTATTGAATTGATAGAACGCTCATGGAATGAAGATGCCCCAGCAATTTATGGCCGGTTTGATTTTGGGTATGATGGAAAAAACCTGAAGCTTTTTGAATTCAATGCTGATACGCCCACGTCATTATTTGAAGCGGGAATAGTTCAGTGGTTTTGGCTGCAGGATTTTGATAAACAGAAAGACCAGTTCAATTCCTTACACGAAAAGCTGATCGATTACTGGAAGTACCTAAAAAATTACCTGTATCCCGGCAAACTGCACTTTGCCTGCGTGAAACAATCGCTCGAAGATTTGACTACGGTGGAATACATACGCGACTGCGCCATACAGGCAGGTATTGAAACCGATCTGCTTTTTATGGACGATATCGGGTACGATAATGATTGGAAAGTTTTTGTGGATATGCGTTCAGAGCCGATAAAAAACATTTTCAAACTCTACCCCTGGGAATGGATGGTGCGCGAAGATTTTGCGCCTAACTTATTGGAATCGCAGCAAATGTATTGGATAGAACCAGCCTGGAAGATGATACTTTCAAACAAAGCGATTCTGCCGATACTCTGGAAGCTTTTCCCAAGATGTCCATATATCCTTGAATGCTATTTCGAGAGCGAAAACAGGTTAAGCAACTATGCCAAAAAGCCTATTCTTTCCCGCGAAGGTGCAAATATTCAATTGGTTCAAAACGGCACTGTAATCGGCTCATCAAAGGGCGAATATGGTGGCGAAGGATATATATGCCAGGAGCTTTTTAACATTCCCAAGTTTAATGGTAAAACGCCTGTTCTGGGTTCGTGGGTAGTTGGACAGCAGTCGGCCGGCATGGGTGTGCGCGAAGATGATACGATGATAACCGGCAATACTTCGTGCTTTGTGCCGCATCTTATCAAATAACAAGGTAACCCATAATGCAAATCAAAATCAGGCTGATTTTAATTTCTTCATACGCTTTTGCTCTTACTACTTTTATTTCAAGCTGCTCTAATAATGTAACGGATGATTTAATTAAGACAGCTGAACAGAAATGTGTCGATAAAAAGCATTCGCCCTGTGTTATTTCAATTAACGAGGTTACAAAATTTCAATGGGATAAATTATACTTGTTCTCTGCTTGGACGAATTCAGATACAATTAGCCACAGAATCGGCTTTGAATATACGGGAGAAGATGTACCAGATGACTATACTAGAATGCTGTTTACAAAAGGCGGAAAAATTGCGCATGAAGAGGATTTTAAAACCCTGGATTATTATGGCAGCGCCATAGAAATTCGATCAGCGTTCGACAGTTTAACTGCCGGAAAATCTTTCTTCATAAGGCCCAACCAAGCTATTTTTAAAGTAGATACCTCCAAGGACAAACAAGCATGCAAAGGCTGCTACATCTATTTGTTTACCGCGCTAAAAAAGAAATGACCTTTTTGATGGTTGGGTATCTCCTTAAATAACCGGTATCGGCCCTCCGGAAGGGTCATCTTTCTTATTCTCCTTCTTTCTTCTCAACACCCTCTCTTCTTCACCATTTAGCATTTCTGTAAGGCTTGGGCCATTGGGATGTCCTTTTGCTTCTGTTACAGGATTTTTACTGGCTTTTTTTATCGGTTTGTCTTTGGTTTTCATATTAATCTAACAATGATTTTAAATCGTTGTTTCATAATGAGAATCCCATACTTAAATCCGAAATCGCAATTCCGCCTTACGAAACGGCGAAGCCTTCTTGAGCTCCGCTGAAAAAGAAATTAAAAACGCGAAAAATTATTTATTGATTTCTTTCCAGAGCAGATCCTTTAGCTCATTCAACCCTTTCTGAGCCACAGAAGATATAAAAATGGACGGAATACCCTTTGGCAATTCCTTCTTCATCTCATCCTGCAATTCAGCATCCAGCATATCCGATTTGGTGACCGCCAATACACGGGGCTTATGTATTAGCTCAGGGTTATATTCCTCCAACTCATTCAAGAGTATTTCATACTCTTCTTTTATCGTCCGACTGGTATCTGCAGGTACCATAAACAGTAGTACCGAGTTACGCTCGATGTGGCGCAAAAAGCGGAAGCCTAATCCCTTACCCTGCGATGCTCCTTCAATAATTCCCGGAATATCAGCCATGACGAAGGACTTGTTATTGCGATAAGCCACGATTCCTAAGTTTGGCACCAGGGTAGTAAAAGCATAGTCTGCTATCTCAGGCTTTGCAGCAGAAACTACAGATAACAGGGTTGATTTACCCGCATTCGGGAATCCAACCAAACCTACATCAGCCAGTAGTTTCAATTCCAGTATATTCCAGTCTTCACGACCGGGTTCGCCGGGCTGTGCAAAGCGCGGGGTTTGTTGTGTAGGTGATTTAAAGTGCCAGTTACCCAGGCCACCGCGACCGCCAGGGGTCAATATTTTTGTTTCTCCGTCTTGTGTGATCTCGAATATCGTTTCACCAGTCTCCGCGTTTTTAGCGATGGTACCCAGCGGCACTTCTAATATCTCATCCTGCCCGGTCTTGCCGGACCTCAGAGCTGATCCCCCTGCGTCGCCATTGCTGGCGATTACGTGCTTGCGGAATTTCAGGTGCAGTAGCGTCCATAACTGGGCATTGCCTTTTACAATTACGTGCCCACCACGACCGCCATCACCTCCATCAGGGCCGCCCTTTGATGTTAGTATATCACGATGCAAATGCGCAGAGCCCGCCCCGCCATGCCCCGAGCGGCAGCATATCTTCACATAATCAACAAAATTTGAACCCTGAGACACGTTTTGATTTTAGAATTTAGAATTACGATTTCGGATTTATTTGAACCGAAACGAATTTTTATTAAACAAAAATATCCGGGGGTAGTTTCCCGGATATCAATCTTTGGCTTTTGCCTTATTATTTAAGATACTTATCTACTATAGTACAAATTGAGGCAAATATTTCACCTACAGAACCAATGCCATTGATACTGTTGAACTTATTCTGCCCCTTATAAAAATCAGCTACCGGAGCTGTTTTATCATTGTATTCTTTGATGCGTTTGCGGATTACTTCCGGGTTCGCATCATCTGCTCTTCCCGAGTCCTTACCGCGCAAAAGCAAACGATGCTCCAATTCATTATCATTTACTTCCAAAGCAATCATACAACATATAGGTGCACCTTTGCTATTAAGTAATTCGTCTAGTTCTTCTGCTTGTACAACGGTACGTGGGAACCCATCAAAAATAAAGCCCTTTGCTGTTTTATTGGCATCCAGTTTATGGCTGATCATACCAATAACTACCGCATCCGGAACCAGTTTGCCATCATCCATCAGCTTTTTGGCTTCTAAACCTAATTCTGTTCCTTCAGCAATTTCGCCGCGCAGCAGGTCGCCTGTTGAAAGGTGAATTAAACCGTATTTGTCGATAAGATTTTTTGATTGCGTACCCTTACCAGCCCCCGGAGGACCAAACAGAACTAAATTCAGCATATATAGTTGTTGGTTGAAATTTAAAAGGCCTTTCGGTACAGTACAGAAAGGCCTAAAATTTTTTGTGCACTTGAAGGGAGTCGAACCCCTAACCTTCCCGATTTGCAATCGGGATGCTCTATCCAATTGAGCTATTTGTGCTTGTCCTATTGTACACTTGAAGGGAGTCGAACCCCTAACCTTCCCGATTTGCAATCGGGATGCTCTATCCAATTGAGCTATTTGTGCTTGTTCTATTGTGCACTTGAAGGGAGTCGAACCCCTAACCTTCTGATCCGTAGTCAGATGCTCTATCCAATTGAGCTACAAGTGCAACACTTTATATATTCCCATTTAAATTAGCCTTCCTGTTAAGCAGGCGCTTTTTCAAACGGACTGCAAAAATAGGATTTCTTTTTAAACAGTAATAATTTTTTTGAAATTACTTTACAGCCTCTGCAATTGCATTAAAATCGGGCAAGTCTTTTGCTTCTTCAAGCACCTCTGCATAAACGATTTTCTGCTCCTCATCAATTACAAAAGCTGCGCGTTTTGCTACGCCTTTAAGACCAAGGAAAAATTCTTCATAAAAAGCGTCGTATTGCGGAGATACTGTTTTATTAAAATCGGACAGTAGTAAAAAATTGTAATTGTTCTCTTCCTTAAACTTAGCCAGCGTAGCAGGTGAGTCAACAGACACGGCAATGATCTGGGCATTTAGTCCATCATAATAGCCAAAATTATCGCGCATAGTACATAATTGCGCAGTACATACTCCAGTAAACGCGAAGGGAAAAAAATGCAAAACCACTTTCCTTCCTTTGAAATCTGACAAAGATACTTGTTGTTTATCAGACGATACTAAAGTAAACTGGGGAGCAGGTTGCCCTGATTGAATTGCCATAAATAGTTTTTTAGGCAAATAAATGAAAAAAGCTATTAATATTATACTTATCAAGTTTTTAGCCCGGTTTTTGATAATGTAATTACAATGGCCGACTTAAATGATCATCAACCTATGCGGACGGCTATAGCTGTCATATGCAAAAGCCCTCATCCGGTTTGGCTTGAGTTTCTATCAGGCTTTCAGGATTATGATACTTACGTCATCGTTGATGATTCTATTGATCTGAATACATTACAATCTGCATACCCCAATGTCCATTTAATTCAGGTTGATGCGAAAGCTTGCGAAGCATCGGGATTTACAGATACCAATTCGGCACACTTTAAAAAGGTGAATGGATGGGATAAAGCGCTCTATTACTTCGCTATTGAAAATACCCGGCATCAACACGTTTGGTTTTTTGAGGAGGATGTGTTTTTTTATAATGAGTCTACAATAAAAAATATCGACAGAAAATTTCCTGAGAGTGACTTGCTCAGCGCTCCATATAAGATCAGCACCAGCACATCAAAAGACTGGTGGTGGTGGCCGATGATCAATATCCCGTTCGCGCAGCCGTATTATAACGCGATGGTATGCGGATTACGGGTTTCGGCGAATCTTTTAGAGAGAATAAAAATCTATGCGCAAGAGAACCGTCGACTATTTTTCCTTGAGGCATTATTCCCTACCCTTGCTGTCAAAAACAACCTGACCTACAATACGCCGAAACAGTTAAACCAAATCTATTTCCGGTACGACTGGCGCTATCTGAGCAAAGCAAACATCTTCCACCCTATTAAGGATATCGGATCGCATCCTGAAATACGGCTAACGTTAAGCAGAAATAATGCAGCTTATAAACTAAAGTTTCACATTAAGGATATCCGCACACGTTGGACCGCTGCAATTAGGGAGCGGATAAAACTTCTGATGCCAGATAATTTGCTAAAAAAGAAAGAGGTTTACGAAGTGCAGGATTCATAAAAAACGTCATGCCGAATTTATTTCGGCAACCCATCTGAAAAGTGTGAGATGGCAAGTCAGCTATGGCAAATCGCAGACCAAGCAAGCGTAAATGTCCTGTGGGTGCTGAAATAAATTCAGCATGACTCTGGGGTTGGATTCTTAGCCTGTAATAATCTTCAAAGTCCTCCAGATCAACTTATCAGGTGCTAAATATTCATTATAATACCTGCTATTATTCTCCATTATCTCCGTTCTTTTTTGCTGATCATCCAACAACAAAAGCGTTTGCCCAACGCATTGTTCAGCAGTCGTAAATTCAAGGTAGTTTTTATCCTTGCTGAAGTCTCCCGGTACTTCAAAGTACAAAGGTTCTGAGACAATCGCTTTTGAAAAGGCTACATATTCAGCAAGTTTCCAGCCTATAGAATTAAACAAGCCTGTACTGGCAATACAAATAGGAAATTCCCTTAAAATATTGATATAAGCTTTCTTCTTCGACATGCGCATATCCGTCAGCAGAAACTTGCCATATTTCTTTGTTGAGTATTCATCATGTGAAAATCCACCATAAAATTTATCGCCTAGTTTATCACGTAAAGTACCGACAATCGCTGCACGGGTCTCATTTACTTCATTACATACACGCTTCCAATATTCCGCAACTTCGGGTGTTTCTTTACCTGAAAGCCCATTCGGGTCCCATGCACGTGTCATAAACAGAACCCGTGGTTCACGCACCAGATCAGGTGCTGCGTGCATATCTGCAATTGCCGGTTGATAAGTGAGGTGCAAATTGCGCATCAGGCTTTTGACCATATGTTTTGGCGATTTAGACAGATGCTTATTCAAAAAGAACCGCGCAACATCCAGCTTATTTACTCCGCCTGGGTACAGCTCATAATTGAGTCCAAGCGGATAAGTTTTCTTCTTATAAGAACCTGGAATGGCATCCGGCCTATAGCTTCGTTTAAAATAAATATCTACTGCATTCATGGCCGCCTCCGGAAAGTTTTCGCCGTCGGTGGTGTCATAATACACTGCTGTCTTATCATTTACAACAACAAACATTCCCTGCAAAGCATAAGGGTCTTTATCCTTTAAAGGTGATTTGCCATTGCGGGTGTATGGCTGCAGATTGTAGGTAAGCTTGATCTTTTTCTGTGCGGCCAGCATCGAAAAACCGGTGCACAATTGAGAGATATGTTCGGAAGTACTGTGTATATAGATTTCGCATTTAATCATATTCGCGCACAAGGTTTAGCCTGCCGCAAAATACAACTTAATATTAATGTGCATCCTGGCTATACAATGAAAAAGCAGACTGCCATGAATAACAATGCAAGTAAGTTTTGTTTTGTAAAAATGTCATTAGAAAAATGATTTGCATTCGATAAACTAAATAATTAGTTTTAACTTTATCTAACAATAATCACAACATCAGTCGCCATGATCAGAAACTATATTAAAACAGCTTTCCGCAGCCTTTTAAAGAACAAGTCATTCACTATTATCAACATACTAGGGCTTGCATTGGGACTGTCGGTTTGCTTGCTTATTGTGTTTTATGTATTTGATGAACTAAGTTATGACCGCTTTAACAAGAAATTCGATAGAATCTATCGAGTAAACACCGACCTAAAAGTGGGAGTTACTGAAACATCCTTTGCGATAACTCCGGCACCTGCCGCCGACGCTTTGTTAAAAGAATTCCCTGAGGTTGAGAACTCCATGCGGATGGGTAGTGCAGTAAACATCAGGTTTAAGAAAGGCAATGATATTATTGATGAAAAAAACGCCTTCTATTGCGACAGGAGTATCCTAAACATATTTACGTTGTCACTTTTAAAAGGTGATCCGAAAACTGCATTGGCCGAACCCGGTAGTTTAGTTTTGAGCAAGGATATTGCTATGAAGTATTTTAATACCATAAATGTGATTGATAAAACCATGTTTTTAGTAACCGATAGCACGTCTCATAAAATTACCGGTGTAATGGAGGATATGCCCGCTCAATCGCATTTTAGGGCCGATATCTTTTTTGCTATGGGAGCAAATATCGATCACCGCTGGGCTAGTTTTAATACATCCACTTATATTCTACTAAAAAAAGGTGCCAGTAAGAAAACTCTGGAAGCTAAATTTCCGGCACTTATTCGCCGTAATGAAAAAAATGCCAACTTCGACTATGCTAAGTTTGAAGCCCATGGTAACTATATCAGATTAAACCTGACCCCACTGAAAGATATTCATCTGCATTCGAACCGACAGAGGGAAATTGGGCCGAATGGAAATGCAGAATATATTTACATATTTTCGGTGATTGCCGCTTTTATCTTGCTGCTGGCCTGTATCAACTTCATGAACCTTTCTACAGCCCGTTCTGCCGGTCGTGCCCGCGAAGTTGGTGTAAGGAAAGTACTTGGCTCGTCGAGACCGAATCTCATAATGCAGTTCCTAGCGGAGTCGGTACTTGTTACTCTCGCGGCAAGCATCATTTCTGTTTTAATAGCCTGGGCGTTGCTTCCCTTATTTAACCAAATTTCGGGAAAAGGTATAATGATTACAGTCGATACATTTGTTTGGTTGCTGCCGGCAATGCTCATTATTACTATAGTTGTTGGTGGCCTCGCAGGTTCGTATCCTGCGTTTTTCCTGTCCGCCTTCCAACCTGTCCATGTTTTAAAAGGCAAACTGGTTACCGGTCTTAAAGGAAGGGGTCTGCGTAGCTTGTTAGTAATATTTCAATTCGCCATCTCTATATTTTTAATTATAGGCACATTGGTAATTTACAATCAGCTCAATTACATCCGGAACAAGGATATTGGCTTTAACCGTAACGAAGTGCTTATCATAAAAAATATAAGTGCCATTAATCCGAAAATATTCAAGGAAGAGATTAAACAATTACCCGGAGTAATAAATGCCACATTGACCCACTTCCTGCCAACTTCTAATCTAAGTGCCCTTAATTATGTTGATGCGGGTTTGAGTAAGAACATTGAAACCCAGTTTTGGCCCGTCGATGCTGACTATATAAGCACCATGGGCATGAAAATAGTTCAGGGACGCAATTTCAGGGTTGATGTGCTTTCAGATTCTTCGTCGGTGGTCATTAACGAAACGATGGCCAAAAGAATAGGTTATAAGGGGGACGGTACCGATGTAATAAATGATATAAAAAAGAACCTCAAAATTATTGGGGTTGTAAAGGACTTCAATTTTGCTTCATTACGCAATAACGTAACTCCTTTAGTACTTGCCATGAGAGACGACTGGATGGCATCATTAAGTGTACGGATGAATACCGGCAATCTGACCAGGTTAATGCAGCAAATAGCAGATAAATGGAAAGAACTCGCGCCAAATCTGCATTTCGAATATTCATTCATGGATGATGATTTCAATACCTTATACAATACCGAACAGCGCATGGGAAACTTGTTTATTATCTTTACTTCATTGGCTATTGTAATTGCCTGTTTAGGCCTATTTGGTCTTGCCGCTTATGCAACCGAGCAGCGCTATCGCGAGATCGGTATCAGAAAAGTATTGGGTGCAGATGTATCCGCTGTAGTGGCATTACTATCAAAGGATTTCATCAAATTGGTTTTTATATCGATAGTTATCGCTACCCCGTTAGCATGGTGGATTATGAGCCAGTGGTTACAGGGTTTTGCATACCGTCAGAATATACAATGGTGGGTAATAGCATCAGCGGCTTGCGGATCAATAGTAATCGCATTCGTCACCGTCAGCTTTCAATCGGTTAAAGCAGCATTAGCCAACCCGATAGATAGCTTAAGAAGCGAATAGTTCTTACACTGATACTTTTACCGGGAATTCTGTCTGCTGCAACATTTCTACCAGCAAATCGATCTTTACTGGCTTGGCGATATAATTATTCATACCCGCCTTCAGGCACTCTTCCTTGTCTTCAACCATTGCATTGGCCGTCATAGCGATGATCACCGGCTGACGATCACAATTTTCCCTGATGTAACGGGTGCATTCCAATCCGTCCATTTCGGGCATTTGCACGTCCATCAATATAAGGTCGTAAAATTGCTGGTCGAGCATGTGGATAGCTTCGCGCCCGTTATTGGCTACTACTGCGTTATAGCCCAGTTTTTCAAGCACTTTCAAAATCATTTTTTGGTTGATGGTATTATCCTCGGCAACCAGTATATCCAATGGCTTTGACAAAGCGAAGTCCTTGTTGAGTTTTTGATGAGACTCGGGTTTTTCCTGTGTTTTTTCTGCTTCCTGCTGAAACTGGTTAAGGATCACCTTTTCCAGGTGCGATGGTTTAACCGGTTTATTCAGTACCGCAACGAATAAGCCCGGGTGCTTCTTCTGGCTTTCGTCACCCACAGAACTTAACAGGATGACAGGCAAACCCGGCCTTCGTTGTTTGAGCAGGGTGGTAAAATCTACCCCGTCCATGCCCGGCATTTGCATATCAGTTATCACCAGCTCTATGCCTTCATTGGTTTCTAACAGGTACAATGCTTCGGAGCCATCCGTTGCCGATAAAACTACCATCTTACGTTGCTGCAGTTGTAATTGCAATATGCGCAGATTGGTGAGGTTATCATCAATGATCAATACTTTCTTACCGATCAATGCTTCCCTGCCCGGAATTATATTGTTCTGCTTTTGATTTTCGGCCACAAAACAATTAACAGAAAAGCTAAAAGTGGCACCTTTCCCCTGTTTACTTTTAACAGTGATACGGCCGCCCATCATGGCAACCAGTCGCTTACAAATAGCCAGTCCCAAACCTGAACCACCATACTTTCGTGTAGTTGATGAATCAACCTGGGAGAACGCTTCAAATAGCTGCGGCAATTTTTCTGCGGGTATCCCTATGCCTGTATCTTGTACATCAAAGCCAACCTCTATCCGGCCATCTTCCAAATCCCTTACTTTGCTAACACTAATCAATATTTCGCCGCGATGCGTAAACTTAATGGCATTCCCCAATAAATTGATCAGCACCTGTCGCAGGCGCATACTATCACCATTAAGCTGATACGGTAAATCGGGCTCTACATAATAGATCAGGTCAATGCCTGTTTCGGCTGCCTTTCCTGAGAAAAGGTCCATTACCTCCTCAACACATTTGCGCAGATCAAAATCATGCGCGTCAAGTTCCATTTTCCCCGACTCGATCTTCGAGAAATCAAGTATATCGTTGATCACATTCAGCAAGGCCTCGCCGCTATGCAGAATAGTTTGTGAATACTCACGTTGCTCAGAACTAAGCTCCGTTTCATTCAAAAGCGTAGCCATACCCAGTACACCATTCATCGGCGTGCGTATCTCGTGACTCATTGTAGCAAGGAAAACACTTTTTGCCTGGTTTGCTTTCTCGGCCTCTTCGCGCGCTTTGCGTTCGTTTTCGGTCATGGCTTTCAAAAGCTCGGTACGTTCAAGTACCTGTTTTTCGAGTTCCTGTTTTTGCCTTGCGATTATCCGCACACGGTATTTAAAAATACCGTAAATGGCGCCGGCCGCCGCAATTACAGCAAGCATTTTAAACCACCAGGTTAACCAAAACGGAGGTATTATTGTTATCTTCAAAGTATCTTCAACAGGAGACCATGCACCGTTGTTGATCCGGCATTTAACCTTAAATGTATACTGTCCCGCTGCAAGATTGGTATAGGAAGCAGTGTTTCTGCTGCCCACATCCACCCATTCACTATCAAGACCTTCAAGTTTATAGGCATATTCCTTTTTGTCTGCCGATCCGAAATCCAATGAAGCAAATTCAAGCTCTATGGTTGATTGCTTATAGGATAGTTCAATCGATTTTGTATCGGCAATATCCTGTTTCAAAGGTGAAAGGTCCTTGTCGTTTTTTGCTACGGTGAGCGGCTTATTATATACCTGGATACCAGTGACAAGCACCGGTGATAGCGCCGCAGACTCTGATACATTCCCAGGATAAAAACTATTGAACCCGTTTATACCGCCAAAATACAACTTCCCGTTGCTCGCCTTCAATGCCGAATGCGGCTTAAATTCATCGCCCTGTATGCCGTCTTCCGTTGTAAATTTTTTGAATTTCCCGGTCGCCGGATCCAGGCGCGATAAACCATTGTTGGTGCTCACCCAAAGCTTACCTTTTTCGTCTTCCTTTATCGCATAGGTAATATCGCTTGGCAAGCCATCCTTTTTGGTATATACGGTAAAATGTTTTGCTTCAGGATCAAATAGATCCAAACCCGACAAAGTACACAGCCACAAATGACCTTTGCTATCTTCAAATATATCGGTAACACCATTATTGCTTATGCTGTTTTTATTCTCGCAATGCTGAAAAGAAGTAAATGTATCTGATTTTTGATCGATCAGATTCAAACCGCCATCTGAGGTTCCGATCCAAATACGGCCCTTGCTATCCTCGGATAAAGAATAGATATAATTACTGCTGATGCTTTTGGGATTATTAAGATCCAGGTTGTAATACTTTATGGTATTTGCTTTTTTATCATAACAATTCAACCCACCGCCAAAAATGCTGATCCACAACTTACCTTCACGATCCTGCATCAGGTTATATACATTATTTCCGCTTAGCTTATGCGATCCCGGAGCATCCTTGCCGAAATAATCGCACTTGCCTGTCTTCGGATCCATCACCGTCATACCGTTGCCCCATGTGCCTATCCACAACTTGCCTTCTTCATCCTCGGTTAATGCCAGTACATAGTTTCCGGAGATACCATTCTTAGCCTGTTTATAATGAGTGAAGCTCTCGGTTTTGGGGTCAAATTTGTTCAGTCCTCCACCGTCGGTTCCCACCCATATATTTTTTTCCTTGTCTTCCAGCAATGAAAGCACATAATTATTGGACAAGCTATTGGGCAATGAATTATGCCTGAATAACTCGAAACTTGAAGTCGATTTTTTGAAAAGATTGATACCACCGCTAAAAGCTCCCAGCCACATGTTTCCTGAACGGTCGCGGCAAATTCCGTATATAGAATTACCGTTGATGCTATTGCCATCTACTTCATCGTGTACATACCGATAAAATTTCTTGTTTTTACCGTCAAGTACTGACAGTCCGCCATTTTCAGTTCCGAGCCATAAGTTTCCGGCTTCATCCTTTTGCATACAATAAATCGTATTGCTGGATAGCGACGAAGGATTATTTTCTTCGTACCTGAAATTCTGAGATATGCGGGTCTGTTCATTAAGCAAAAATAATCCGTCTTCCTGTGTACCTATCCAGAGCTCGTTTTTACTATTTTCAGTAATACTGATCACATTATTACCAAAAACCGCGTGTGATACCGGGTTGATAAAAGGAAACACCGTGAAAGATTTTTTCTGAGCATCATATAAATTCAAACCACCGGCAGACGTTCCGGCCCATATATGGCCATGAGAATCCTTATAAACAGTTCTTACATTGTTATCGCTGATGGTGCCGGCAATAGTATTCGAATGCTGATGATGCGTAAATCTTTTGGTTTTCAGATCGTAACAATCTAAGCCGCCATTTTGGGTACCTATCCATAGCATGCCATCATTATCAAATACTAACCGGCTAAGAATATTGTTGGACAGGCTATTGTTGTTATGATTATCGTGAACAATACGTGTAAAAGTGCCTGCTTTACGGTCGTAACGATTGAGGCCGTTTGCCGTGGCGATCCAAACGTTTCCATCTGTATCTTCCACCAGGTCGTTTACCATGTTATTGCTCAGGCTGTGCTCATCTTTTGAATCGTAGCGGTAAACTATAAATTTGTACCCATCATACCTGTTCAGCCCATTGCGGGTGCCAATCCACATAAAGCCACGGCTATCCTGGATAATGCAGTTAACATTAATTTGCGACAAGCCTTCGCGCGTGCCAAAGTGCTCAAAATTGAGATTGGGTCGCTGTGCAAAAGATAAAAACGGAAGAAGAATCAGGGTGATAAAGAAAATTATCACCGCAGCTCTGGATACGGGGCATACTCTGGTCATTCCACAACAAAAATCAAGTCAAATCAATTAAAAAATAAATCCAGGCAGATAATGGTTTACTATCTGATTTTGTACGAATGACTTACTGAAAATGTTGTGAATATTTTTAACTAATGGTTATATTATTCAGATGGCAATATTACCTTAAAACAACCGTAAATCGTTTGCTGAGATATGTATTTGTATCTGCTTTGATGACCTGGAAAGCGTAGTTGCCTGTACGGATATTCACCGAATCTTTCAGGTACTTATCCTTCAGCCAGAACTTGATACTTGCAGGAACCTTGCTGGTGTAAGACAGCCTTAAAATGTACATGCCGTCAGTCTTCGCATCTACCTTTAAACCAATCGGATATTCATTTAAATAAGGTAATTTCTGAATTGCGCAGGTAACGTTATCACTCGTCAAACTGCAAAGATTTGCCGCTCCAAAACCGGGAAAATATACCGCATCCTGGGTATTTAAATACCTGGTTCCCACGGTGTGATCGTAGATCAGCATGGTTTCATCGACCTGAGCCGAGTCCTTTTGGATCATCACTTTAAAAGCGCCTCCGTCGGGTATAGTATCTCTTTGGATTACAACCGGAGGTGTCGGAACAGGCTTTTTAGGTGTAACAGGAAAGTTGTTTATCCCTTTGATGCATGATGCAAGCAGGATAATAAGAACGATTGTTGATAAAGCTGGTTTCATATAATCTTTATATTTTACTGATAATCAGATCAAAAAACCGTACCAAAATATAATACCTGCTCAGTTGGTATGGTGAATTGCCAAAACCAATACCTTAGCTCCTATGAAAGCAGTAGTAATTACCACCGCAGGAGGCCCCGATGTGTTAAAAATTGAAGAACGTCCTCAACCTGTTATAGGCTCTACGGAGGTACTTGTAAAAGTAGTTGCTGCGGGCGTGAACCGGCCCGATGTGTACCAGCGTAAAGGCAATTATCCACCGCCAAAAGGAGCTCCGCGGGATATACCCGGATTAGAAATAGCAGGAACTATTGCTACAGTCGGCGACAAGGTAAGCCGCTGGAAAATTGGCGACAAAATTTGCGCTTTAGTTACAGGCGGAGGGTATGCCGAATATTGCAATGTGCCCGACGGCCAATGCCTGCCAATACCAGGTAACCTGAATTTTGTGGAAGCAGCATCGCTCCCTGAAACATTCTTTACGGTTTGGAGCAATGTGTTCGATCGGGGCAAGTTGCAACCGGGCGAAAGTTTGTTGGTACATGGTGGTTCGAGCGGTATTGGCGTAACGGCTATTCAAATGGCGACAACATTAGGAAGCAAAGTTTATGTAACGGCAGGATCGGACGAGAAATGTAAATTTTGTGAAGAACTTGGCGCTGTGAAAGCGATCAATTATAAGAATGAAGACTTTTCGGAAGCGATCAATCAACTTACTAATGGCAAAGGTGTCAATATAATACTGGATATGATCGGCGGTGATTATACTCCGGGTAATATTTCTTCGCTTGCAGAAGAAGGCCGCTTAGTTTTGATCAATGCCATGAAGGGGAAGGATGTACAGATAGACCTGGCGCAGGTAATGCGCAAAAGGCTGATCATTACCGGGTCGATGCTCAGGTCAAGGGAGATCGAATTTAAAAATGCGATAGCGCGCAATCTTGAACATCATATCTGGCCACTATTAGCGGTGGGCAAAATAAAACCTGTTATTCATGATGTATTCCCAGCCAAGGATGCAGCTAAAGCCCACGCGCTGATGGAAAGCAGTGAACATGTGGGAAAAATAGTCTTAAGTTTTGAGTCTTAAGTCTAAGAGCTTTCATATTTGCTGCTTTCGTGGCCAATAAGTCCAGGCTATAGCAAAAAGGCAGGCAAGAAGCAGCACGCTGAATTCAGCCCCGTTGCGTCCTTCTCCGACTACGAACCAACCAGCTTTGGCGTGGATGATGAATATCCCGCTGATCAATATAATAGCATGGCAAATGCAGGCCGGAATGATCAGGCGCTTAAATAATAAAGCCACGTCACTCGCAAACTGACCGATTACTAACGCCCACGCCCATAATGCGCCAGCGGGGAATCCCCATTGACTAAATGCTTCACCGAAATCATTCACATCGGCAGGATGCAATAGTCCGCGCACCGAATGCACACCGATAATTACAGCGATGGTTACTCTAACTATATTCATCCCCTCATTGGGTTTTGAGGCAGGAATACTTTTAAACAGATCGATTTTCATACGCAATTTGTGATCATTTAGGATCAATAGTCACAAATGTATCCGGGTGCTTTAAGAAGAATTGTGCAGAAATGCTCAATTTTATCAGGACATCATCCTGTAGTTGTGGGGTTGAACACCGTAGGCTGATTTAAATGCCCGGCAGAAAGCGCTCATATTTTCAAAGCCACATTTCCAGGTGATCTCATGAATTGGCGTGTTCGTTTGTTTTAGGAGCCACGCAGCATGATCCAGCCGAACACGGGTGAGATATTGATGAGGTGTCGTATTAAATACCTTTTTAAATTGCCTTACCAATTGTGGAACAGACAAGCAAGCTTCGTCACTGATGGCCTGCAAATCCGTTTGATCAAAAAAGTGGGAATGCATAAAATCCTTAGCAATACATAAGCGTTTGTATATCTCCGTCCGGGTAGAAGCTTTAATGGCATCCACTCCCGTTGATCGCTTAGCTTCAGATTTGTAAGTACCGATGAGGGATTGCAATATATCAAACAAACCCTCATCAAGCAGATTGCTATCGTAGCCGTCATTATCCAAAGAAAAGATCAGCCTTGATAATTGCTTTAGTAAATCCGGTTCAATATGGTTAAGCGTCTGGAAGAATTCCGGTACTCGTCCATCATTATAAAAGGGATCATTTAGTGAACGCTCTTCACCATGTAACTTATCAGCGAAAACAGCCGCGGCAAATTCATTCCTGAAGAAAATGGAAAGGCTTTGTACTTTGCCAATAGTATCTATACTGCTGGAATAAGTCTGCTCATCATTCAGCATCAGGAATTGGCCCGGTCTCACCGAGATATGACGATTATTCACGCCATACCACTCCTCCCCGCTCAAAACAGTTTTAAGTGAAAGACAGCCGACATGGTCTTCGCAGTTACTGCTGCTCACCAGTGCATTAAAAACGATATTATGTTTTTTAAAGCTGCTGAAATGAAGCTGCTCATCAAATCCTGGTTTGTTATGATCCGGCAGGCTGGTGAAGTACATCTGGTGTGCTATAGGTAAGCAATATACCTATTTGCTCTGATATAGTTTGCAGTGGGCAGTTTGCAGTAGGCACATGAAGAAACTGCAAACCGCCAACTGCAAACTGAACTACGGGAACTTTATCCCGTTATAATCCGAAACACTAGCCAAAGGAATAGTAGAACCATATTTGGCATTGATGGCTTTGATAAATTCATTGGCTACAATAGCATAACCGCGAGGCGTAAGGTGAACGCCATCCAGCGAAAATATGCCACCGCTGATATAGTTTGAATTCAGGCTGATACCATCTTCTTCCAATCCGTGTGCTTTCACATTATTCAGGAAAGTATAGGAATCAAACACAGCCAAACCCTTTGCTGCCGCGACGGATTTAATAGTGGCATTGTAGGATTGCACATAATCCTGCGTTAAGGCAACTTCATTGGCATCCAATACATACTCGTTATCTATCGGTGTATAAGGTGTTAATCCATAGGGCAAATTTCCATAAGGGGTACTTATCGGCACACCGATCTTATTAGTAGGGAAAGTAAGTACGATCAAATCTTTGGCAGTAGCGGCACGCGGTGCATAAGTGGATCCGCTTACCAAAGCATTGATATAAATTGCCTGCACCTGCGGGTTTTGTTTTTGAACAGCTCCCAAAACTGCACCTACGGTTATCGTATTAAAATACGGGACCGAGGTTACATCAGGAATAGTACCCACCACGCCCTTTGCACCACCGGCTGTTAATCTGCCAATAAGCAAATTATATAATCCTGCAAAGGTAGCTTTGTCGGTAAGTACATCACCTGCACCACCTGAGGTCGCATAACCCAGGGCATCGTTATTACCCAGCCAGTTGGAGAAAAATGTAAAAGGCTTGGCTGTAACAAAATCAAGATAAGTGGTCGTATTGGTTCCTTCGTCACCTGGCAGCAAACGCTCGTAGAAGCCATTCAGATTGCCATAAGCACCATAAGTGATGTGGTATAACTTTATTCCGGGTACACCGTAGTTTTCAATATCACCGGCGTATTTGGTATAAAGCGTCACATTCCCAAATCCGGGAACAGGCTGTATGCCACGAACAGCCAAATTAGAAGTAACCGGTGTGGTAATTGGCGTACCATCAGCATTAAAACCTGTCAGTTGCAGATAACCTGAGCCGTTGGCCTGGCTGGCATCAAACAAAGGTTGATTAAACGCCCTGCCACCAACCGATTGCATTTGTTTGGCCATGATACTTGGGTACGATACCATTTGTCCGGCGCGATATAAACCGCCATCAGCATAACCTGCGGTGAGGGAGTTACCTATGGCGATGTATCTTGAAAAATCGGCCGAGCCGTTTGATGGCTTCGGCGAATTGATGCTGGGCTTGCAGGCGCTTAAGTATACTAACCCCGCAATGATGTATATAAAATGTTTTAAGTGTTTCATTGTTGTAATAGTTTAGGGTTACCAGTGATAAGCTAATGAGATGCCCGGGATATACACTTCTGATTTGAAGGTGCCCGACAACCGTGTTTCGTAATTGGTTTGCGTGCGCTGCATCAAGTGTTCGTACTCAAAAGAAAGGTCGATATCAAAATGCTGCGCCAGTTTGTAACCTATACCGCCGGTAACGTAAGCCCGGTTAGCATCAGGTACTTCGGGGGTCACATAGCCATTCAAAGCTGCTGATTCGGCATAGCCGCCGCCAAAACGCAGGGCCAGTTTATTAGTAGCCATATATTGCGCCCCGCCACGTACACCGATAGTATTATTGTAGTTGCGCGGAGAGTGAGTATCCTGCAATAAAGGTGTGTTCGTTTTATAATCGAAGGACAAGGTTTTGAACGAGCCCCACTCTACCACATTCACATCCAACGCCAACAGCCATTTGCTGCACGGACGGTATCCTATACCGATAGCGTCGGTTGCCGGCAGCGGTATACTTGCGCTAAACTGGTTAGGCGAAGGGAAATTTGTCGCCAGTGATGCCGGAACAGTAAATGTTGCCGCACCGTTGTTTATAGTCGTTGTCACTTTTGAACGATGCGTGATACCAATGGTGACGCCAGATTTGGTGGTGAAGTAAACACCTGCATTCCACCCGTAACCTTTGCCGCTGCCATTCAACTCAGCCTGGCCGGATTGCCCGTTGGAGTTTTCAATCGGAATAGCCCTGGTCAGATCAACATCACCATGATTATATACAAAACCGCCACCAATGCTCATCCAGTCGGTTACTCTAATACTGATGGTTGGTTGAAAGTAGATCGCCTTCAGGTCGAGTTTCTCAGCAGCGAATCGTCCCGGCCAGGTAGTGCCCCAGTCGGTTAAACCGCCAAAAGGTGTATATACGGCCATACCAACTTTCCAGCGGGCATCTTTTGGTCCCCAGGTGCCATAAAAAGTAAATGGAGTTGCCCATTTGCTGGCGGTATGGTATTGTTCTGATGATCCGGCCGGACTAAATACCGAATTGAAGCTAAGCGGGCTTATTCCTGCCTGCACATAATTCTCCGATTCGGTAGCTACTGCACCCGGGTTAAAAAATAAAGCGGCGCCGTCTTGTGCTAAGCCCGTCCCGGTATGGCCCATACCTATTTGTTTTTGCCCCTCAAGGTTCACCTGGAAACCCTGGGCAAAAGCCATTACCGGCGCTATAGCAAGCGCTAATAATAAAAGTTTACGCATAAAAATTAATTTGATTAGGGGTTTGTAATTGTAATAGTTTTAACTGGTTACTATGCAAACATAGTAATTTAGTTAATATTTCAATGACATTTGATTGACAATTATTAAATATTAGTTAAGGTTTCGGTTAATCAGCCACCGGTTACCAGTGATCGGGAATTAGCATTTCACATCTGTTTTTCTGCCAACTGTTCCGAAGGAATGCCTTTGGCACAAACTAAAAACTAACAACTAAAAATATTTCCCCGGCACTATTTAAATATTTATCAAAAAACCTTAGCTTTGCGGCTCTAAAACAAAAGCATTTTATAGAGAACTATTTCATTTACAAAATCTTTTAAATTACCAGGTTATATATGCCAAACATTGGAAAAATATCACAGATCATCGGTCCGGTAGTTGACGTAAGCTTCTCCGAAGGTCACCTTCCTAAAATTTATGACGCGTTAGAGATCACCAAAGACAACGGCCAGAAAATCATTTTAGAAGTTCAGCAGCACTTAGGCGAAGACCGTGTACGTGCCGTAGCGATGGACTCAACCGACGGTTTACTGCGCGGTATGCCGGTTGTGGATCAGGAAGCAGCTATTAAAATGCCTGTAGGCGACGATATCAAAGGCCGTGTATTCAACGTGGTTGGTGATGCTATCGACGGTTTGGGTAACCTGGATAAAAAAGATGGTAAACCAATTCACAACGTACCTCCACGTTTTGAGGACCTTTCTACCGAGAGCGAAGTATTGTTCACCGGCATCAAGGTAATCGACTTATTAGAGCCTTATGCAAAAGGTGGTAAGATCGGTCTGTTTGGTGGTGCGGGTGTAGGTAAAACCGTATTGATCCAGGAATTGATCAACAACATTGCAAAAGCATATGCAGGTTTATCAGTATTCGCCGGTGTAGGTGAGCGTACCCGTGAAGGTAACGACTTACTGCGCGAAATGATCGAATCAGGCATTATTAAATATGGTGACGACTTTGTTCACGCGATGGAAAAAGGCGCCTGGGACCTTTCAAAAGTAAATAAAGAGGAACTGAAAGATTCTAAAGCAACCTTCGTATTCGGACAGATGAACGAGCCGCCGGGTGCACGTGCACGTGTGGCTTTATCAGGTCTTACTATCGCTGAGTACTTCCGCGATGGTGATGCAGAAGGTAAGGGCCGCGATATCTTATTCTTCATCGATAACATCTTCCGTTTCACCCAGGCAGGTTCAGAAGTATCTGCGTTGTTGGGCCGTATGCCTTCAGCGGTAGGTTATCAGCCAACACTGGCAACTGAGATGGGTACCATGCAGGAACGTATTACTTCAACCAAACGCGGTTCAATTACCTCTGTACAGGCGGTATATGTACCTGCGGATGACTTGACTGACCCTGCGCCGGCTACTACCTTCGCCCACTTAGATGCTACCACCGTATTGTCACGTAAGATCGCTGAGTTGGGTATCTACCCTGCGGTTGACCCTCTTGACTCTACTTCACGTATCTTGAGCCCTGCTATTTTGGGCGACGAGCATTACAACACTGCTCAGCGTGTAAAAGAGATTCTGCAACGCTACAAAGAGCTTCAGGATATCATCGCCATCTTAGGTATGGACGAGCTTTCTGAAGAAGATAAACTGGTTGTGTCTCGTGCACGCCGTGTACAGCGTTTCCTTTCTCAGCCATTCCACGTTGCCGAGCAGTTTACCGGCTTAAAAGGTGTATTGGTTGATATTAAAGATACCATCAAAGGTTTCAACATGATCATGGACGGCGAAGTGGACGAATATCCGGAAGCTGCGTTCAACCTGGTTGGAAGCATTGAAGACGCTATAGAAAAAGGCAAGAAATTACTTGCAGAGGCGAATAGTTAATGTGCAGATGAGTAAATGTGCAGATGTGCAAATTATAAGCACAAGCATATTTATTCATCAATCATAAACTATCTGCACATTTGCACATCCGCATATTTGCACATTAAAAAATTATGCAATTAGAAATTCTGACTCCCGATAAAAAAGTGTTTGAAGGCGAGGTTACTTCGGTAAACCTTCCGGGCACTATGGGCGCATTTGAAGTATTAAACCAGCACGCACCGCTGATCTCGACCCTTGAGGATGGTAAACTCATCGTCCGTCACGGCGGGAACAGGGAAGACGTATACCTCATCAACGGCGGCGTTGTTGAAGTGCTGAACAACAAAGTGATGGTATTGGCCGAAGGCATTACCCACCGTTAATAAGATATAAATTTAACTATTAAACGCCTGGTGAGTAATCATCGGGCGTTTTTTTTGACCGTTGATTTGAATGATTATGGGATTCCGCAGATAAAAAAAGCATTCAATTAACTCCCCTCTTGAGAGGGGGCGCGGTGGACAGCGTAGTGGCAGGGGTGTGTTTCTACGCCATGCATGCTGATGAACACACCCCTGCCCCTGTCTCCGAAGGAGTCCTTTGGACAATAGGGGAATTATTAGAGGGGAAAAAAAATGTTTATCTTGCCATCACGCATTCTTAAATAATGCTATACTAAACTTTATAATTATGAAACAACGTTTCGGAAAACTTTTTTATCTGATTCCAATAGGATTATTCATAGGCGCTCTAAGTCTAATACTTTCAAGACTTACAACAGCCCCGGATTCTGTCAAAGGCTTAGGTATTGGCGTTTGTATTGGATTGATGCTTATACCCTTTATCAAAAGGTACAAACATTCGGCTAATTAGTCAAAAAGGCATCTTCAAAAAGATGCTTCTTTACCTACTTGTTTCAACTCCGGTTGCAGACTTCGGCTTTAAGCTATTTCTTAATTGTCACCACCTGCTGCGGACTGCAGGGCGCGCATACCAGGCTATCATTAAGCATAATGCTTTTCACTTCGGTAATGGCGCAGCACTTCTGCGAATTAAGGCCGGCGACTATCTTGATATGATCCGCACTCAGGTTAGCCAGTTGCAGGGTATAGGTTTGCGACTCATAGGCATTTAGCCAGATAGCCCTGTTGTTGGTGTCTGAAGAATCTACATTGAATTGGTAATTAGGGCCACTTACAGAACCGCTCACATTCAGGTCGGTCTGTTTATAGGGCGAATTGGGTAACAGGAACAGGTCGGCCCCTGTAGTTTTATCCACTATCCTTATCTTCGTTATCAACAATACCGCATACAACGGGCATGCCCCGGTGCATTTGTCGGTCATGCCACCACCCGAACCATTGTGACACCCCACCCCTAATACAGCCAACAGTAATAACCCGATGTATATCTTTTTCATAAGCTTGTTTTCTATTAATTACGCGGGTAAAACCATTTGTGCAACAGGACAGCATATTTTTGACCGCTGATCGGTTTGATTACGCTGATTTCGCTGATTTTCAATTCCCCTCTTGAGAGGGGGTGCGTGGTGGACAGCGTAGTGGCGGGGGTGTGTTTCTACGCCATACATGCTGAAGAACACACCCCTGCCCCTCTCTCCGAAGGAGTCCTTTGGACTAGAGGGGAATTATGTATGCTCCTATTCACCATTCACCAAATCATTTCCTGATCACCACCGCCTGTTGTGCGCTGCACGGTGCGCATATCAGACTGTCATTAAGCATAATGCTTTTCACTTCGGTTACAGCACAGCATTTCTGATCGGTAAGCCCGGCAACCATCTTTATTTTATCAGCGCTCAGGCTGCCGAGTTTAAGGGTGACGGTTTGCGACTCACCATCGGGCAGCCAAAAGGCAGGTTTATCTGTGCTTTGTGTATCTACAATAAAATGATAGTCACTGGTTATTGAACTGGTCACATTCAGATTAGAAAGCTGATAGGGTGCACCAGGCACCAGCAGCAAATTGGCACCCGTGGTTTTATCCACCAGCTTTACCTTAACCACCATCAACGGCATAGCAAAATACAGGGGGCACGGCCCGCATTTATTGGTCATATTCCCCGAACCATTGTGACAGGATGACCATACCATTGCCAATAGTAATAAGCTGATGTAGAGTTTATTCATGAGGATGGTTTTAGAGTATTACGCGGGGGAAGGGGGTTGTGCGACAAATGAAATAAAAATGGGTGTTTTCACGGGTTGTTGACTTGCTTCCCTTAATGCTATATTCGTTCAAAACCTTATTATGAATCAAGAATATAAGTTATATAGAATTTCTCAACTACTTTCCCGATTTAAAGAACAAGTAGAGATATTAAATACCAACGGTGAGTTTAGTATCAATGTGCATGCAGAAAACATGTTAATTAAAATACTAAACGAGGTTTACGATTGTGATTTGGAAAATGTGAACTATACTGAAAGTAAAACATATCCAAGTATTGATTTAAGAGATAAAAAAAAGAGATTGGCCATACAAGTCACATCGACAAACGATTTCAAAAAAGTCAAATCCACATTATCGAAGTTGCTTGACAACAACATTTATAAGGACTATAGTGAGTTATATATTTTCATTATTACTCATAAACTAAAAAATTATGACCAAGACAAAATTGATGAAATTTTAGATGGAAAATTTCTTTTCTCTAATAAAAATATTTTAGACAGAACAGACATTTATAAAGAGTTAAATAAAAAAAATGATTTAAAAAAGATAGAAACAGTAGAAAAATTACTTGAAATGCAATTCTCAGATAAAGAACATTTTAGTAAGTGGGATAGATATTGCAAAGATCTGAAAGATTATGACATTTATATATCTAATCTTTATAAATACCTAGATATAAAGGGCTTCTCGCCTAAAATAAATAACACCTTGGTAAAAATTACACTAGACAAAATTTTTATACCACTAGAACTAAAATTGAATAAAGATACAATTGATGAAACAGGAGATGAACATAAAAGGACGACATATTTGCCAGAAGAAGCCCTAGCTAAATTTGATAAACTAGTAATTCTTGGAGACCCAGGTTCGGGGAAATCAACAATTCTAAAACATATCGCTTACAGAATCTGCACTCAGAGGCAAAAGGACGGCCTATTTTCTGATTATTTGCCAATATTTATAAAAGGTAGTGAAAATCGATCTCTTCATACGAGTTTGGAAAAATTCAAATAGATGAAAAATATCAAAAAGAGGGTAACATCAATAAACTATTACAATCTACTCACGAGCCAGAGAACAAGCTATTCTTATTGAATCTATTTGGGAAAGCAAATGAACAATCTTCACTAATTAATCAAGTCATCGACAGATGTAGTTCAATAACCGACCTGAAGGAGAAACGTGTAATAACAGATATGTTGTACAACATACTAGGGTAAATCTAATACTTCAAGTTGCCAGCCCCCCAACTGGCGTGGGTATGACTAACAAGGCAAGCGTAAAAGCTACTCGTGGCCACTAATGTGTCCACAAAACAAACGAAAATCCCACGTTAAGGATTTCTATGGCAAAATCAAGATAAAGAGTAATTTTTTTCGAAAGGACTATTTCTTTTGATAACAGCCAGCGCTAATGCGATCAACTTATTTCTGACAGCGTTGATAACGGACATTTTATGT
>Ga0163162_10000946_pt1 | contig 27000 bp, 21 predicted proteins | sample S55metaG_FD_115310 | JGI IMG/M metagenome (GOLD analysis project Ga0163162, IMG submission 115310) | Switchgrass rhizosphere microbial communities from Kellogg Biological Station, Michigan, USA - S5-5 metaG | ecosystem: Host-associated > Plants > Roots > Rhizosphere > Soil | place: USA... | reverse complement strand
GTGTTGACAAGCACGTGGTATACTCGAGCCAGTTAGGCAGTTATTAATCAAAATAATGCCAGTATTATGGTATGAATACCTTTTATTGAAAGCTGTTACTCATCTGGAACATAGGCAGGTACATGGCAATCAGGATCACACCCACGATTGCCCCTAAAAAAATGATGATCAGTGGTTCCATCATGCTGCTGATCGTAGAGGTTTTATATTCCACCTCGTCGATATATTGTTCTGATATTTTAGCGAAGAAATAATCAAGCTGATTGGTCTCTTCTCCCACTTTTAACAGCTGGATCATTTTGGCGGGGTAGATCTTAAACTGCTGCAAACTCTGCTGCAGGGATTTTCCTTTCAGGATATCATCCTCCACTTTCTGCAGGGAGGATTCGATTGGGTAATATCCGATCATTTGCCGGCTTAGTGCGATGGCCCTTAACAAAGGCAACCGGGCATTGATCAGCAGGCGCATGGAATTACAAAAGCGGGCCAGGTAGATCTTCTGCACGATATTGCCGGCCAGCGGCAGGCGCAGCACCAAAGCAGAAATAAATTGCCGGTAGCGTTCTGTTTTGCGGCTGTACCAGGTCAAACCCGCGATGACGGCGATCACCATCACAAAATAATAAAAGTTATTTTCCAAAGCCTGCGACATACTGATGATCTTTTCTGTGATCCAGGGAAGCTGGCCGCCAAAACGTTTGAACACATCGCCGAACATCGGTACCACGAATTTCAGCATAAAAAATACCGCACCTAAGGAAGTGCTCAATACCACGCATGGATAGGTGAGTGCGGAAACGATTTTTCGGCGCTGTTTGATCTTGTTCTGATAGAATTTCGCCAGATCTCCGAGCACTTCGGTCAGCTTGCCGGTCTCTTCACCGATTTGTAAACTGTAGACTTCGTAAAGCGAAAATTTGCCGGTTTGCTCAAGCGCCTGTGAAAAAGGCACCCCTTTCAGTACGGCTTCCTGTATGGTGTTAAACAACTGTTTATCCTTTTCTTTTTCCTGGTCGGCGGTAATAAGCTCAAAGCTGCTTTTGAGGTTGATGCCGGCCAGTAGCAGGGAGCTGAGCTCCAGGTACAGGGCTTCTTTCTTTTTGTCACTCAGTTCCCTACTGCCAAAACTGATGTCCTTATTGAGCAAAGCCGAGAGGCTGTTTTCGCTGCCTGGTTTCGGTTGCTTTGGCGTTTTTTTAGGTTCGTACCTGCTCAGGTCAATGGATGGCATCAGTGTAAGGGCTGGAATAGATTAACGGAACTGTATGATTTATAGTAATGATACGGAATTTTCTGTCCCTCCGCCAACAATACGATTTGCAGATCATCGATTTTCTTTTCCTCACCGCTGGGCGGATTGCCCTCAACAGGAACAGATTCAAATGAGGTACTAAAGCTTTCGGTGCTGACTTTGAAAGTATCCGCAAGCAGTTTTTGGCGGATCACCCGGTCGGCCTGGATACGATAACTGACAGTGTCTTTATGGCTTCTCATGGTCACCGTATTACCGTCCCTGCATATAATTTCAGCCTTGTCAATGTCCCGGTTCAGGCGGCGGTCAAGCAAGGCGAGGGTGCTGGTGTTACTATTACGGTCAACAAAGGAGAGGTAAGACTTACTGATGATGGCATAGGCGCTGTACATCAGACCGATCGCAATGGCCGAAATGAGCATAGCAACAGTAAGTTCCATGATCGTGAAGGCCGGGATCCTGTTTTTACTCTTCATGGTTGGCGATCACTTTTTTTAGCCGGGCAACCTGCTCCTGGTTGGGATCAAAAGCAGTCAGCGTAATGACCGATAGCCCGGGCTCGTTTTCAAATGGTGTTATTTCCTGCCTGATGGTCATATCGTCAATAGTGATCGTTTGGTCGGTATGATCTTTGGCCTGTTCCGCCTGAAGCAACGTGTGCTGTAGTATGGCCTGCGCTTTCAGCTTTTTGGTAGAAAGTGATAAGCGGTTTACATTGGTAAAGATCATCATGGCGATACCGAACACCACTATAATGATGATCATCGAGATGATTACTTCCAGTATGGTAGAACCCTTGACGCGATGTTTGTCTGTCAGTTTGCTTCCAGCCATTGTAGGATTTTTTTAGGTTTTCCGGCAACAGGTGTAAGGTCGCTGCTCAGGTAATAGGAAGAAAGTGCGCGGGAGTCCATGCTGACATTGATCAGGTAATTTTCGTACCGGGTGAATTCACTCTGGTATAAAAAGCGTTTGGTGAAGATGCTACCCGCTATTGTTGTTCCGGCTCTCAGGTTTAAAATCCCCATGGAGTAGATCTGGCCCAGCACGCTGACTTTTTTACCCAGTGAAATAATCGGCGGAAGTTGTTGATCGTCTTTCTGGTAACTAAAAATCAAACCTTCGCAATTAGTCCGGTCCGCGACATTCAATTTAGCCGGCAGCCCAACCGTATTGCCCGTGGCAAAGCGAAGTATGCCAAGGCAGGAAGGGTAGCTGAAATTACAATCGCGTTCCACGCTAATGGAGTCCGTGGCGAAGAGCTGGCAGTTGCCCCGGAAACCACTCTTGATTAATATGCCTTTGGCGAATATCAATACATTGTTCAGGTGGGTGGTGCTGTCGATGACCAGGGTCGTGTCGGAATATAAAATGATGTTTCCGTTGAGGCTGACATGGCTGATTGTCTTTGCCTTCTTACCAAAGCTATAATTGAGCGTTGGTTTCAGATAGGACCGGACAATGCTGTCCGTCCCGGCGGGGAGATCGTTAAGGGGCGGTGAAAGGGATAATTGTTTTTTCAGCTGTTCCAGCCGGGCAGCGGAGAGCGGCGGCAGCTTTCTTTCGCTGTCAAAGGTTTTGCCATTAACGATATTTTGATCACCAGTATAAGCCTGGTTGTCCACGTAGGCCGTCCTGATGCCGGCTTTGGGAATATAAACGTTTCCCCGGATAACTGTATTCCCGCTGACGGAAACAGGGCGGTCTTCATCGATGAGGTATAAAGCTCCCCATTTAGTGGAGTCGATACCATTTGCCAGAGAAAAAACCTTGTAAAGTGTGTCCCTGCTGATGGATGCGCTTGCACTGCATACATCAAAGATCCCCCAGCTTGTTTTTTTTAAGTTTATCGAATCCGCGTCGCTGTTGAAAAGGCTGAAAGTACGCCCCTCTTTATAATAAATGCTATCCCTGCTGCTCAGCAAAATCGCGATGCCGGAGTTCAGGTTATTCTGCAACTGGTCGGTTCGGAACTTCGCTTGGTACTGGGATTTATACAGGTATGCCGCCACAATAAGCGCAGAGCAGATCACACCAATAATCAGGGTGATCACAATGACCATATACAGGGCGGAGGCTTTGAGCATCTTATGGTGTTTTGGGCTGTGGGTTCCCAGTCGCTTTCTTTTTGAAAATATTGATTCTTTTCAGGAAGCTGCCGTTTTTCGCCGGTACTATTTTGCCGTTTTTGTACAGGATAGTTTTAACCGAATCGGTGGCTGCATGGTAAGTGATCTTACCGTCCAGTTGATCGTGATCATACCTCCCTGATTGTGTTTCGTTACCACCTGCATCATAATAAGCGAATTTTCCTGTTTTCACACCTTCATTCCAGGTAATAATGCTGCTGAGCCGGGCCGCTTCGTTCCAGGTTTTCCAGGTACCATCTTTGAGACCGGCCTTAAATCCGCCCTGCATGATTAAATGATGGCTTCTGTCAGACTCCTCGTAAATACCGCTGAGCAGCTTGCCGCTGAAGCCACCCTGTTGTTCATGGATGGCGTTGCTCCCAAACCAGTAGTATAATAGCCCCGGCCGTGTGGAAACCGTACCGGAAACCGGGTTCACCTGGGTGCGGATGATTCTCGCGGAATCGCTGATATGAATATTGTAAAGCCCGTAATCCGGCATTTTCTGGGCCATAGCACCGTGGGATGACAGAATAAAAATGAAAAATAATAGTTTCCTCATGGGTTTGCTGGCTTAAGTGGGATGAATTTTGTTTTGCCCTGGTAATTGACCCGGATCGAATCCCGCAGGTTTTTGATCAGTTTCAAGCTGCCGCTTGATTCGCCCTCGCTCATCATCAGCTCGGTTCCGTTCAGGTGGACCATGGCCACCAGTTTTTTCGAGTCGGGGTTCCTTACATAGCCCACGTACCTGATAAAATCCCAGTTCATAGCTGGTGCAGCCGCATGTAGCGCTGTCTGCGCCGGACCCGCGGGAATATGCTTATGGCTGGTTGTATCTTTAGCGACCGCCATACCAAAAGGATCGCGGTAATTCAGCAGCAAGTGCGTGGTATCCCTGGGAATGGCATAATCATTATAGGCTTCTTTTTTAACAGGGCCCGATATTGCCGGCTCATCCGGTTCGTTATCGCCCATTGCCCCGAATACACGGTAGAGGATCAACCCCCAGACGATCAGGACGGCGGCACCGAGCAAGTATGTGAATTTTTTATTCTTCATATGACCTGTTATTGCAGCACAAAGCTTTGCAGCGCCGAAGGAGTACTTTCATTTCCGGCAGCATCGAGCGCAGTGACCTGCCAGTAGATCCTTTCCCCGGACGAGCCCAGGGTAAAACTGTAAGTATTGGTATTCAGTAAAGCCGGGTACGCGGTGCTGTATAACGTAGTCGAGTCGGCTTTGTATACATAAAGTTTGTAGTTGGAAGCCGTGGCAGATTTGGTCCATTGCAGGCTGACCGGTTTGCTGATCACTGCATTGTTTTGCGGTGATGAAAGTGTTACGCCGGCAGGAGGAGTAGCATCGAAGCTGATATTATTGACAACAGACCATTTTGATTGTTCGGTAGCATTCTCAGCTCTTACCCGCCATTGATAATTCTGGTCTTTGGGGAATTTATAAGTATATTGCTGGCCCGGGATGGTCAGGTCAATAAGAAGGTGGCTGGGATCGGCAAAATTATTGGTGTCCGCCTGGATGAGGTAGTTAACAGCACTGAAAAGCGCCCCCCATTTAAAAGTTACACTGCTTTGATTAGTAACCGTATTGTTGGCAGGAGAACCCAGGATTACCGTTTGAGCCGTAAGTGAAGAAGGAATGATAGTAAGATGGTTAGGCGTGCTGAATTCCGTTTGGGAGCTGCCGTTCTCAGCCCTTACCCGCCATTGATATTCTCCGGGGTCAAGCGTTAGTGTAAAGCGGTTCCCTTTAATCAGGGTGTCGGCAACCAGGCCTCCAATGGTATCAAAGCCGGGTGTTACAACCTGCAGACGATAGGATAGTGCATCCTCCACTTCTCCCCACCAAAAATTAATATTATAATTCGTGCTCTGGTATTTGTCTGAAGGCGCGTTAAGTGTTACCGGCCGTTTGCTGATGTTCGGCTCTATAAAATCCTTGCAGGCTGATAGGCAAAATAGCAGCATGGCAAACACGGTAAACTGGATCTGTGCAGGTCTAAGTTTCATTTCGACTAAATTAAAAATAATTCATGAAAAGGCTTGCAATGATTTTGAATGCAGGATGCCTGTGCGGGGAATTACCGATGGAACTTTCATGTAAGTGTAATTTGTTCGTAATGAATAATTTGCTTTGATTTTAATGCGTAATTAATAATCTTTAACAAGCTGAATATCAAATATTATTAAATGAGCATATTTGCACCGAATTAAATATTTGTTAGCTTAGTGCTGAAATTTAATAATGAAGTTACCTAAATTAAAATCACAAAAGCGCCTTGCCGCGTACACACTTACCGAGATCCTGGTCGTTTTGGTGATCATCGGGATATTGGTCTTACTGGTATTACCCAACCTGCTCCCGCTAATTACCAAGGCCAAAAGTACTGAGGCTAAATTACAGCTCAATCATTTACAGGTATTGGAAAAAAATTATTTCTACGAGCATTCCAAATATTCCAAGGATCTGACCGAACTGGGTTTTATCCAGGAAAAACTGAGTACAGAGGGAAAGGATGCTAAAGCTAACTACCGGATTGAGATCACCAACGCCTCCAATACAGGCTTTACAGCCAAGGCTACTGCTGTCGTCGATTTTAACGGTAACGGCACGTTTAATGTTTGGGAGATTGACCAGGACAAGAACCTGAAAGAAGTAACCCCGGATTGAGGTGTCATTAGTTTTAAGGTTAATTGTCCTTACGGTACTTGGTGCTTTGGCAGTGCAGGATTTTAAGAGCCGTTCGGTTTACTGGTTCTGGTTTCCATTCTTAGTGGTTGCTTTTGCGGGTCTGCACTGGTTAAGGTTTCGTCAACTGGATAATTACTGGGAACCGGTTACTTTCAATCTTCTTTTTGTCAGTTTACAACTTGCTGTACTGACCATATACTTTTCGCTCAAAAACGGGCGGCTCGTCAATATTACTCATCAGCTTCTGGGCTGGGGAGACATCCTGTTCTTTTTAGCTGCCGCTTTTTATTTGTCAGTATTGAGCTTCGTGTTCTTTTATGTGGCAAGTTTGATTGTGGTATTGTTTTGCTGGTTGCTATGGAGGCTCATTTCAGTAAAGGGGGGGGACCACATCCCGCTTGCAGGCTTTCAATCCATTTTGTTGATCATGTTTTTAATTGCTGACTGGTGTTATTTCCACATCGATGTGACGGATGATAACTGGTTACGACATATCCTTTTGTTATGAGAAGCGGGGAAGAAATTTTATTAACGACCGAAAATATTCACATGCTCACTAAGGAGCAGGCCTGGCATTACCGTGTTCTTCCAAAAAGCGGAACAGGTTTCTCAATGGAATTGTATTGTGAAGCCGGAGCGGACAAAGACAATTTGGCTGCCGAACTGGAAGTGTTATTGGGAAAAGAGGTGTTACTGGAGCCGATACCAGAGACCATGATCGCCAGGCTGCTTTCCAAATATTATCTGCGGGATAACGCGGTAGGGGGTGTCGCCCAATTACAATTAAGTAACCACGCGGATGATTTCCTGGAGAACCTGATCGCAGAAGCGAAAAATCTGAAGAGCAGCGATATCCATATCGAACGCTATGAACACAAATGCCGGGTAAGGATCCGGATCGACGGGAATATGGTGGAGCGCTACCTGCTCAAAAACGATGATTACCCGGCACTGATCAACAAGATCAAGATCTACGCCAATCTGGACATCGCGGAGAAGCGGTTGCCACAAGATGGCAGGATCAACTTTAAAAGCGGGGACAGTCAGTTTGATATCCGTGTTTCCGTATTGCCAACCTTATATGGTGAAAAGGTGGTGTTGAGGCTGTTAAATAATGATGCGACCGATATCGACCTGAATAGCCTTGGTTTTTCGCGTTTTGACCTGGAAAATTACCTGCAGGGCGTAAAGCGTCCTAATGGTATCCTGCTGATCAGCGGGCCAACAGGTTCGGGAAAGACAACCACACTGTACGCTACGTTAAAGTTATTGAATAAAGAGACCCGGAACATCCTCACCATTGAGGACCCGGTGGAATATACACTGGAGGGGATCAACCAGGTGCAGCTGAAAGAATCAATAGGGCTGGGTTTCGCGGCCGCACTGCGCACTTTCCTCAGGCAGGATCCGGATGTGATCATGGTAGGGGAGATCAGGGACCCGGAAACAGCCAATATGGCAATCAGGGCAGCACTGACCGGTCACCTGGTATTGTCAACTATCCATACCAACTCAGCCTGGGGAACGGTGTCACGCCTGATCGACATGGGGATACCGTCATTCCTGGTGGCGAACACATTAAGCACCACTGCAGCACAACGTTTGATCAGGCTGCTGTGCCCGCATTGCAAAACGCTGCATGATTTTGACAATTTGATGTACCCTCGCCAGTACCGGCCATCGCGTGATATAGCTTATCATTACAAGCCGCATGGCTGTGAACAGTGTTACTATACCGGTTATAAAGGAAGGAAAGCGGTTTATGAAGTAATTCCGATCGATCTTGAGCTGGCTGAAGAGATCAAGAAAGGAAACGCGAATATTCACGGTCTGTTGTCGGAGCGCGGTATCCATACGCTGGCAGAGAATGCTTTCAATATATTCAGTGAGGGGCTGACCTCAATTGATGAGATCTACCCGCTGTTATTTAATTATTAAGGAGATATGGGGAAAAGATTTTTACTTTTTTTATTTTTTATCATTGCTACCGGATGCTTGAGCCCAACTATGGCGCAGGAAACTGAGCGGATCCAGGGGATCCACCAGAAACTTGACGACCTGGCCGTAAGGGTTCCTGGTCTGGGGCAACGTGTGCAACTGAGGGTCAGTGGGGTTTCGATCCGTGAATACCTGAATACATTGGCACGTGTCAATAGTTTGAATATCAGTGTTGACCCGGCGCTGACAGTAACGGTTTATGATACGTTCAACAATGCGACTGCAGCCAATATCCTTATGTTGCTGGCCCAAAAATATAATCTGGATATTTCGGTTGTAGGAACTATTATTTATGTTACCCCCTTTCAGGACCCTAACCGTTTTGTGAAGCCGCTGGTGAAGGACATTAACGCGAAATATAACCAGGCAAATAACACATTGTCATTGGAATTACAGAATGACAGCCTGCCCGCAGTAGCCAAAAAGATCAGCCAGGTCTCCGGCAAAAATGTCATTGTGCCCGGTTCGCTGCAAGGCAAGCTGGTTACGGCGTTCATTGCCGGTGCGCCTTTTGACGGGGCTTTGGAAAAGCTGGCCTATACTAATGAGTTAAAAATTGTCAAGACCGGTGACGGTTTTTACCTGTTCCAACCATTGGGAGAAAATGAAGAATTGTATATCAACGGGGATAAGAACACTTCTGTACGTAAAAATTTTCGGCCGGTTGGCGCGGCTGGCGGAGGTGCGACTGGGTTATATGTCCGGATCGTGAATGGTCAGAAACTGATTTCCGCAGATGCGGTTAATGCGCCGATCAATGATCTGGTCAAGCAGGCTTCGCAGGAAACCGGCAAAAGCTACTCGATCTATTCGGAGATCAAAGGCAATATCACCCTTCATGTAACGGACGTGAGTTATGATACTTTCCTCAACCTGCTGTTCAAAAGCACGGAATACACTTTCCATTCTGAAGGGGGGATCTATATTATCGGAGACAGGAAACAGGAAGGCTTAAGGTCTTACCGGGCCATCCATCTGCAGAACCGCGCTATCGATACAGTAATGATGATGATCCCGTCCGACTGGAAACGCGGACTGGAGATCAAAGAATTCCGGGAACAGAACACCCTGCTGGTTTCAGGATCGGATGCACAGATCAACGAGGTGGAAGCTTTTATCAAGCAGCTTGACGTTTTGGTGCCAAGCGTATTGGTTGAAGTGACGCTGATTGATATCCATAAGTCAAATACGATATCTACAGGAATTTCGGCAGGCGTTTCTGATAGTGTAAAAACAGGGGGGACGGTCCTTTCAGGCCTTGATTATACATTTGGGGCCAAATCGATCAACAGCTTCCTGAGCAGCCTGAGTAAAAACAGCTCTATTAACCTGGGCAGGGTAACGCCTAACTTTTATATTAGTCTGAAAGCACTGGAGGAAAGCAATAATGTCGATGTTCGGTCAGTACCCAAACTGGTTGCCCTGAACGGACACACCGCTAAAATGAGTATCGGCAGTAAAAGATATTATAAAAACACGACTCAGAATGTGATCACGACGACGGCTACGCAATCCATCTTTTCCAATGTGTATGAGGCCGTGAATGCCGACCTGTCGATCGGGATCAAACCGCTCGTATCAGGCAATGATGAGGTTACGCTTGGCATCAGCGTCAATATTTCTGATTTTACTTCCATCCCGACAGACGGCTCACCGCCGCCTCAGTCGATCAGCAAGTTTGAAACCAGCCTGCGGGTACATAGTGAAGATACCATTGTATTGGGGGGGATTGAAAGGACAGAGAGTGACGAAAGCGGCTCAGGTATTCCTATACTTTCCAGGATCCCGGTGTTGAAATGGATCTTCAGCAGCCGGACGAAAACCAAATCAAAAGTAGTGAGCGTGCTATTCATTAAATCGACCATTATCAGATAGGCCTATGGAACTGCTGGACAGGTTTTACGGCATTAAGCAAGCGGCGGGTCTGGCTGTTGTTATCGGTAAAGACGGTAGCGCCGCAGTTAATTACTGCCAGGTATCTCTGGATGGTAAAAACCTTTTCTTTGAAAAGAAACTTACCGGGCTAAGCCTACAAGAACTGGGAAAACAGGTCAAAACTGGAATGTCCCTAAGTGTCAGTATCTCCGGCAAGGGCGTGCTGTTTAAGCAACTGGATAAGGTAGAGGAGATCGACACTTCGAATTTCTCCGCCGTGCTGCCTAATGCGTCCATAGATGATTTTTACGTACAGCATTTTCCTTCCGGTGAGCATTCCTTTGTGGCAGTAATCCGCAAGACGGACGCGGACAAATGGCTGGATGCTATTTCAGAGCAGGGGCATACTGCACTTATGCTAAGCCTGGGGCCTTTTCCCGTAGCACATATCCTGCCGCAATTGAATATCTATGATGAGGAAATCATATTTGCCGGTATAAAAATTGCAAGATCTGCAGATAAAAGCTGGGAAAAGGTCAGTTTTCATGAAGAATTCCAGGCTCCCTATACTATTAAAGTAGAAAACGAAGTGCTCGACCAGCAATTGCTGCTGCCTTATGCTGCGGCTTTCCAGTTGCTGCTATCGGGCAAAATTGATGCAGTTAGGGCTGATGTGCCTACGCTGGGATCAGCTTTTGAAGAACTGATCAGCGACCGGAAGTTTAAACTGAACGGTATGGTGATCCTGCTGGTATTTTTCGTTTTGCTGCTGGTTAATTTTGTGTGGCTCTCAGGGCTGAATGCTGACAATGTCAGGCTTGCGGCAGAAGTAAGCAGTTCAGCCAGGACGAGTACAGATCAGCAGGCCTTGAATGACGAGATCAGACAGAAGGAGTCTTTGTTAAGAGATCTTGGATGGGACGGTGGGATTAACAAAAGCAGTCTGATTGATCAGGCGGCAGCCTTGATGCCCGGGGAGATCACACTTAAAGAGATCAGCTTGAACCCAATTGACGGGGCAGCAGATCATAGTTTTGGCGCCTTGAAGTTCCGGGAGCGGAAGATACTGATCCGAGGAGAGTCGGCGCAGATCATCCCGGTCAATGAATGGGCGGCCCGGCTTAAATCAAAGAAATGGGTGAAGAACGTGGAGCTGGAAAGCTACAACTTCAATAATGAACTCAATACAGGTATATTCACGATAACGCTAAGCTATTGATATGCTGAAATACTGGCCTTTTAAAAAAGTTTATCTGTTGGTGCTTGGAGCCGTTCTGCTGGCTGTTGCTGGCTACGAGCTGGCCTTTAAACATACACTGGATGCCAGGAATGTGAACGGACAACTCAGAGAGCAGCTGGCGCAGCAAAATAATGCAACTGAGCAGCCGGGGTATACTGACCGAAAAAATGCTAACCTGGACAGGATCATTGCTCTTTATCGCGCAGATACGGTGACATACAGGAGCAGCGCGATCAACGCCATAGCCTTTCTCGCGGAAAAAAATAATGTCAAATTTGTGAGCGCCCCGATGCCGGATAAAGGTTATCATACGGACAAGTATATTCTTCAAAAACTGACTTTTTCCGGTGATTACTTTTCACTGCTGAAATTGCTGAACCAGTTACAGGGTGCAAGCGGCACAGGGATGATCCGTTCCTGTTCTTTGAGGGTTCCGGCAAGGCAGGATATGACGTTGGCTGATGGAAAAGTGTTGCTGGATGTGTTTTTTGAAGGTATCGTGAAATAGGTTGAGTCAGTGCCGATATTTACAACAAGAACCATATTGCCATCTTTAGTTAATGATTTAACATCTTTGAACTCGCGCATGTATCGATTTAGAATTGTAGTAAACAGTAGTTGTGTCCTTATTTCCAGAAGGCGACAGAATGGTAATGGTTTGCCAAGTGCCGACGTTCTCGAAGTGCGTGTAATTAAGTGTTTGCGATTGAGCTACAAAGCCCAAAAAGGACAATGAGAGTAAGTGACAATAAAGGTTTAATATAGTTATTCATCAGAGGGGACTTGGAAAATGACCAAGACCAAAATAAGGATTGACCAATATAATATATTGAGGAGCTTTTTAAGAACCTTGATGGCCGCGGTTTTACGGCGCCGAACAAGAACAGCGACGAAAAGAGGAGAGAGAAGAAACAGGCTCCCATATCAAATAACTATACAATTATGATTACATAATTGTATAGTTATTTGCGTCCAAAAAGGTTACTTGTTTTAATAATGTTTATTCTGGTTGCGTGTAATCCGTAAATGAAGTTTGACAGGAGTAAATGGCATGAACAGCAAGACACACTTTTTCCGTCATCATATCGGTCTAAAATGCTAAAAGATCTCACCCTAAATAGTAAATTGATGGGGATGAAATACCATCAGTTAATAAAACAAATTGGTCCTCTGGACCATAATTTTATCGGTTACTAAACCGATAAAATTATGGTTGAGTATGGCAGCGACATTGATCTGTCCATACGAAGGACTTGAGGCTTACTGTTTCAAAAGAATCCTTCAAAGTAGTAGAGCGGAGGGAATATAAATTGCTTATATTATTTATTGTTTTTTATACACTTAAAGTGAAAATAATTATATTTGAACTAACCAAAAATTAGAAAATATAATTATCGGAGATTTTTATTAGTAGTTATTTATTAAAATAAACGTGTATTAGTCTCCATCAAACCACCTTATCCAAATGATGATTCCAAACACCTTGAAATCCAAGCCTGAAATCTTGATTTTCAGTGCGCTGGTAGCCGTAATGCGACAAGCGCATTCCTGCAACCCTACAACTTTTTATCATCCTTGTCATCTTTTCATGAAAAGAATCTGTTTACCCTTTATTTGTGTCCTTCATGCAATAACCTGCGCTTATGCCCGGAGCGGGCAAAGCCAACCAAACTATATGAGTGGAATCAAAGTGAAACGACTATCACAATAGGCCTAATGGTCATCGTACCCCTATCCAAATCTTATTAGAACATATTTGGGTATGCAATAGCAAATTCAATCATCGACGACACGATAATCGGGGACATATCATTTGCGTTGTTGCAAGTATTCAGTTGTTTGTTAAGACACGGTAAATAAACGGATTAGACTCTGTATCCAACGGATAGGCAGATTCCACCTCAAACTTTTTAAAAGATGAAGTCTCTTCATCCATGGCTTTAGTTGTATCATTTACGGTCTTCCCCACTTATGAGCAAAATGAATTTCCAACCACAGGATATGCAGGCATCAGGAAGGCGAGTTTCCTAACGCCTTTATAAATAGATGTTAATACAGATGCCGGGGTTGTTACCGGGCTTTACGCTTGGAAAATAGAGTAGATGTGGGAAATGAACCTGGCAGAGATGGCGCTTTAGTGAATTCTATACCTCGATGTCGACTATCTGATATCGAAGATTTACTTATTTGGAACACGGTTTAGATGCATCGTTAAGGATATTGAATATCATGACCAAGGACAACATCAATAATACCAATTAACAAATTAACATATGAAAAGACTAACCTTAATCACCATGTTGTTCGTTTTCGTATCGAACTATCTTTTTGCACAATGGATGACCAACGGCACCAATATTTACAATAGTAATACGGGTAACGTCGGTATAGGTACCAATGCACCAGGTAACCTGTTTGTAGTTTCAGGAACAACAGCAAGTCCTTTAACCGTAGCACGAACAACTGCTTCATCAAATATCAGTGTGGAATTTAAAAACTCCACTGGTTCGTGGTTTGCGGGACAGGGAGCAACAGGAAACTTTGGTATTGCCACCAATAATAATATTGGAGTAGGCGCTCCATTTAATATTACAACAGCTGGTAACGTTGGTATCGGTACTACAACCCCAGGAAACCTGCTTGAAGTTTCAGGAACGATCCCAAGTCCTTTGACCATTACCCGAACAACCGCATCGAATATCAGTGTAGAATTTAAAAACCCCACCGGTTCATGGTTTGCGGGGCAGGCTTCAACAGGAAACTTTGGCATAGCTACCAATAACAATATTGGAGTAAGTACTGCCTTTAATATTACAACTAGCGGTAATGTGGGTATTGGCACTACTACTCCAAGTGGTAGATTACAGGTGATAGGTACGGTAAATTCCACTGTCACCGGAGCCGGCGGGGATAACAATAACTATATGTTTTCAAATCCGAATGCCGCCAATACAAGCAATGACCCGAGAGGTGGTATTTGGCTGGATAATGACGGGCGGTTTAAATTGCGGTCTGTTACTGGGTATGGATTTGCATTCAGAAGTACTGCTGATACTTTCGATATTCTCAACATCAATGATAATGGCCTTTCTATAGGTACACAAACGATGCCTTCGGGATATAAGCTGGCAGTTAACGGTAGCGCCATTGCGACTGCTGTTTTCGTCAAGCTCTATTCCGAGTGGCCGGACTATGTGTTCAAGCCAGCGTATCACCTACGCCCTTTGACTGAAGTAAAAGCCTATATTGATCAAAACCAACATCTCCCGGAAATTCCATCTGCGCAACAAATCGCGCAAGAAGGGCTGAATCTTGGCGAGATGAATAGATTATTGCTAAAGAAGGTAGAGGAGCTAACACTCTACCTTATCGAGAATCAGAAACAAATCAACGAATTGAAAACAACGGTTTCCTTGTTAAAGGCCAATCATCAATAAAATATTTATCTAATACACTCATGAAAAGATCAACCTTAATCACAACACAATTTAGAACGCTTCTCTTTTTGGCGGCAATATTTATATTCCCGGCAATGGCATTTGGCCAATATTCCCAGGACGTTGTTGCAACAACCCAACATCAAACCTTCCTAGTTGGAAGCCTGCCCCCAGATAATGGTGGAAACTATCAAAAGCTGCAAATTGACATTTTGGGTGGCAACTGGATAAGCAACAACGTGGGAGTAACGACATTCTATATCGCAAACAGGTCTGGACTAACCATACGCCAGGTCACCCAAGGAAGCGGAACGTCAGGGTTTACCATAAAAGCCTATGCAAACTCGAACGGAAACACCGACATCTATGTCGTCGTGACAAATGATTATCCGGCGATATCGATCAAATCATATAAATTGCCAAGCACCAACGGTCAGTTGCAGACTATTGTAGAACAAACACCGGTAGGCACCGACATTACGCCGGCGATAGTCCCCGTATTGATCACCGACGGCAACGGGAATATCGCGCTGAATACCTATGATGCTAAGGGTTACAAATTAGCTGTAAACGGCACGGCTATCGCGACAGCGATAACTGTAAAGCTAAATACCAACTGGCCCGACTACGTTTTCAAAAAAGACTATGCGCTGCCCGCATTGAGTGATGTAAAAACATTTGTCGATCAGAACCAGCATTTACCGGAAATTCCATCTGAACAGGATATTGCCAAAGACGGCCAGAACGTTGGGGAAATGAACAAGCTACTGCTCAAAAAAGTCGAAGAGCTGACATTGTACCTGATCGAAAAAGATAGACAGGACAAAGAGCTAAGAGAACAGCTTGGTGAACTAAAGAAACAAGTGCAATTATTAAAAAAACAGTAACGCCTTCCTTATCATGAAAAAAAGTTATTTAATCCTTGCATTGCTGTTTGCCGGTTATTGTGCCCATGCACAAAGCCCCAAAGTCACACCAGTATCCCCTGAAGCTTCCGCATTAGCCAAAATGGTTAACTATCCAGTTAATTTAAACACGGGCATTCCGGATATCTCTATTCCCTTATATAAAATTGAAAGCGGAGGCTTAACATTGCCAATAACGCTAAACTATCACTCCGGAGGTTTTAAAATCAATGAACGCTCTACCAACGTTGGTTTGGGCTGGTCCCTAAGTTGCGACCTGCAAATTACGAGGGCTATAAACGGTCTCGATGATATCCTCGGCACATCAACGGGCGGTGTTGGCTATATAGCCAATACGAAAATGAAAATTGGTCCAAGTCCCAATTCTGCAAGTGATCCTTCAATCGCTTATCCCTTAAATGATGGCAGTCGTAGCGCCTACGACTTAGCCGCTGGTCTTGTGGATGGCATGCCTGATAAGTTCAACTATAGGTTACTCAATAAATCAGGTTCGTTTTATTTTCAAAAGAATCAATCAGGTAGTGGGTACACTATTGTGCCTGTTCCTTTCGATAACTTAAAAATAAGCTACGATAGCACAAATGGTGGCTTTATAATTGTTGATACGGACGGAACAAGCTATACTTTTGGCGGCTCAACGGCGAGAGAATATACAACCGCTGCAGATAATAATGTTACCGCCTGGAAATGTACCCAGGTCGCAAATCCTACAAATACGGAGGTTATTTCATTTACCTACCAAAGCAAGCCGACATTGAGGAATGTTATCGCGCAAGACCGGATAGAATATATCAATAATGAAAGCCCCTGTTCTTTGAGAGGTAATGGATTTGATACACAATATATTCGCGCTGGTCAGGTAAGTCCTTCGATAGCAACTTATGAAGCTTTAACTACACAATACCCATCTTATCGGCTGTCATCTCCCAGGTATACCGAATATTTTGGATACCGGCCTGTGCAAGCGTTATTTCATTTGCCCGACCTGAATGCCCAAAACCAAGTAGTGGATAGAACATTTACTGTTAATCAGGGCAATATAGCTTCTACTTCAACCGCTGCAGGCCTGGGACTATCCGCAATCTCATTCAGGGGGGGCAATGTTACTTTTTCGGGTGCTGATCAACTATATTCAATCAGCATAAAGGATGCCGGTGCCTCAGAAATAAGATCTTTTTCTTTTTTTCAGTCAAATGCTTTGCCAGTTAACCTTAACGGAGCAAGAGCTGTGAACGGTGATAGTTTTGCCGGCACTTACTATCTTGATTCTATACAGGTAAAGAGCAACGGCACTATTTTTGAACGTTATAGCTTACAATATAAAGATAAATACTGTTTCGGTAATCACTTATCGGGTAAGGATGCCTGGGGGTATGCTAATGATTATACTATCGATAATTCCGCCGCAGCGGATCCTGCAAATTTCTGTAACTCCTGCGACCACACGATCTGGCAACCCGGCGCTGCAACAACTGTTCCGAACCAGCAAATTGTACAAAGGTTTCAAAAAGATATTTATGGGGGCTGTACTAATTCTGTAGATAACGTAACGTTTAAAATAGGTAACATTACAAATACTGAGAAGCCGTCGCTTTCAGGAGCGCAGCACGGGATATTAAAACGGATAGTTTACCCAACAGGCGGTTTTGTCGATTTTGATTTTGAATCCAACAAATATAAACAGTTAACAACGCCCGCTCAGGTGGTTAGGATGGGAGGTGGCCTTCGTGTCAGGTCAATAAATTACTATGATGGGAAGTCAGATTTACCTGTTAGCCAAAAATATTATACTTATGGTGATTATGAAGACGGCATTGGCCTACTGTTAAACTTACCGAGCCGGAACTTTATTGATTCAAAATTTGAATATGATCCATATTCATACAGCCAGACAATCTCTTACCTCTCAGGTCCTGGTTCTGCAAATTTGGGACAGGATTTTGCGCCGGTACCCATAGATTGCAGTAGTATCGATTGTATGGCCTTGCGATTTTCAGAAAAGAAAACCACTTATCTTCCCGCATCTTCTTTAGACAACACTTATTCAACGGGAGCTCCCATATATTATACTAAAGTAACTGAATACAATAGCGACCTCGGTATAAAAACGGGAAAAAAGATATCTGTGTTTTATAAGCCAAATGCTTTTTCGCCTTATAGCTATGGCCCCCAAAGTAAAGTTATAGGTACCAATATCGATGTGCTACAAACAGACGGGCTAATGGGTGAATTAAAGTATATAAAAGATTATAAATATGAAAATGGAAAGTACCTTCCGCTGCACAGTAAAGAGTATACATTTACAAAGTATAGCCGTGACCAAATCAGGGTTGCTTACTCCTATTTTAATGTAATTTATCAGGTTTTGGGAGGAAATTCTCAGGGAATCCCTAATGATTATTATCACAACGGATATACTAATTATTATTCGAACAGCGAATTTATAGCTGGTCAGTATGGAATACAGGTCGGTAAGTTATTGCTGTCGACAGAAACAGAAAAGTGGTATAGAAACTCGGATAGTACTTCTGTGGTTACACAATACAGCTACGATGCCAACGGGCATATGCAGCCATCAGGAATTGTAACAACCAATAGTAAAGGTGAGCAATTGTCTAAATCTATAAAATATGCTTACGATTTTACCGATCCGGTATACGTTCAGATGACGGCCAATAACATGATCAGCCTACCGATAGAGGAGGTATTATCCAACACCACCTTAGGTAAAGAGATATCCCGAACAAAAACAAACTATGGCTCAATCGTGATACCGTCCGGACCTACATTTATCGGGCCGCTTAGCACAGAAAAGTCTGATGGGGGCAATACTTCATATACCGTACTTACTTATGATAAATACGACCTGTATGCTAATGTTCTACAAATCACAGGGATAGATAAGCAACCTATATCTTATTTATGGGGCTATAATAGTAAATATCCAATCGCTGAAGTTAAAGGTACTACTTATACCAATATTGTTAACGCTGTGAATGCAACCAGTGTTAGCATCAGCACCTTGCTGAGTACAACCGATGAGACGCAGTTGAGAAATACTTTAAATACACTGAGAACAAGTTTATCATATGCGCTTATAAACTCGTTTACCCACAAGCCTTTGGTTGGCCTGTCAAGCCAGACAAATCCTGCCGGTATCATAAGCTATTATGAGTATGATCCCTTTGGCCGTTTAAAGATTATCAGGGATCAAAGCAATAACATCATAAAAAAAATTGACTATAAAATGCTTAACTCCTCATCTTCCTGGGCCAGTACACCCTTATATGCTAATACCCCCATGTTGGAAACGTATTATGGTACACTGTATGACGGCACAGCGGCTTCGCTTACCACTAATAAACTCTACAACTTAATATCGCCGGGGGGTAAATACACAACATATGATGCCTTCGGAGCAAATAACCTGGCCAGAGGAGGCAGTGTGCTTGATTCTTTAGGTGTTTCTGTTTCGCCAGCTAACTTAGTGAATATCTCTATGACAAATTGGTCGCCATCAGACCTGCCTGACCCGGGATATGTACACTTTGACCTGATAAAAGATGGATCAGTAGTATATAGCAAAACATTCCCGAGAGACAGCAATAATAACGCGACCCATGCCATAACATTTACCGTTCCAGCGGGGCAATACCAGGTAAGTTTAAGGCAGGAAAGCAACTTTCCAGGAGCTGCTTTGACATATCGTTTTGATAACGGCAGCGGAACATCCACGGTTTTGATCAATACAGCGGATACGATAAGTCTTCTCTCGGGGCAGTCATACAACCTGATGTTATATAACAACTATCCTCATTAATGTCAGTAAGCAGATCTGTTCTGATTGCAAGAAAAGGAATATATGACCAACCTATCACTTTAAAGCATAAAATAATGATACGACATAAAATAGCCTTGAACGGGATGATATTTGCTTTTGGCTTCGTGCTGTCAGCTTTATCAATCAAGGCGCAAACCTATGTAATGGCGCCTATGACAGGGACACCTGCTGCGGGCTCCTATTATAGTAACAGCAGCATTACACTGAATCCGACCTTCAGCTTTACGGCAGCGGCGGGCAGCAGCCTGAGCCTGTATATTGTGAACCCCGATTGTGTGCCGCAAAATATTGCGCCAAGCACCGGCCAAAACTACATCATAACCTCAGTGCCCCGTAATGGTGGATTTATCAATGCCGGTACGGGCATTAATACGGGAGATTTTGCCAATCGCACTACCTGCGAACTGATGCAAACCATTCAATATTTTGATGGCCTGGGCAGGCCGTCGCAAACTATTCAGCTAAAAGGTTCGCCCTTAGATAAAGATGTCGTACAACCTTTTGCTTACGACGCATATGGCCGGGAAGCCGTGAAATATTTATCTTATACATCGCCTACTGCTGATGGCAGCTACAAGGCTGCCGCTATAACTTCGGAAATAGGTAACTTCTATTACCCCACCGGAAGTACCGCAGCGTCAGGTGCCCAGCAGAGCAATGGTGTAGTTTATAATCCTGTCCCCAACAGTATAATCAATTTCGAGCTATCGCCACTTAACCGTCTTGTAGAACAAGGTGCACCAGGTCATGATTGGCAACCAGGCGCGGGGCACACAATGAAAACGGTCTACACTTATAACAATAATAATACTTTTAACGGTGCCGATACTGCAGTGAGCATGTTGGTAGTATTGTATAGCGCAACAGTCAATAGCGATCAGAGTCGAACTCTTACAAGAGGCAATTATTATCAACCTGGGCAGTTATACGTAAATGTCAGCAAAGATGAGAATTGGAAAAGCGGACGGGGGGGGACTACCGAGGAATACAAAGACAATGAAGGCCACATAGTGCTTAAACGGACCTATAATTTTACGGACGGACTTTTACAGCAGTTATCAACTTATTATGTTTACGACGATCTGGGTAACTTGGCTTTTGTACTGCCGCCGAAGAGCAATGCCGATAATATAATGCCCGACCAAACTATGCTGGATAACCTGTGTTACCAGTATCGTTACGACGAACGTAACCGTTTAAGCCAGAAGAAACTTTCAGGCAAGGGCTGGGAATATATGATATATAATCAGGCGGACCAACTGGTACTAACCCAAGACGCTAATCAAAGATTGACCAACCAATGGACCGTAACTAAATATGATGCGTTTGGTCGGGTAATTATCTCCGGACTGTGGAATGCCAGCTCAGTTATAGCTTTATCTACTCTGCAGGCCAATGTTTACGGTTCATCTCAATGGGATATTCGCAATCCTGCAGATGTAACTGTAGGCTACACCGTCACCAGTTACCCTGCTCTGGACAGCTATTTAACGATTAATTATTATGACACCTACAACTTTAGTAATATTACTGGTCTGCCATCAGCATTTATCATCCCTCCTTTAGGAGCAGCCAGTTCTCAAGGCTTATTAACTGGCAGCAAGCTCGGTATCCTTGGGACAAGCAATATGCTTTGGAACGTAATGTATTATGATAATCTTGGTCGTAACCTCCAAAGCTATAAGCAACATAGCCTGGGGGGAGGTGCGCCGAACACAGCCAATTATGATGTGATCAACAATACCTTTGATTTTACAAGCAAGGTAACGGCCAGTATCCGCAAGCATTACAATACTACAAGCACGGCAAGTTCTGCATTAACTATAGTCAACACCTATATGTATGACCATATGGGCCGTAATCTGGCCACATGGGAGCAGATCAATGGCAATACCAATGTTATGCTATCCAAGAGTGATTACAATGAGATCGGGCAACTGATGACTAAGCACCTGCACAGCACCACTGGCGCGGCCCCTTTCCTACAGGATATTAGTTATACCTATAACGAACGTGGCTGGCTACAAAAGATCAACGATCCAGCTGTTGCCCCAATTCCAACCAAATTGTTTTCAGAACGATTAAATTATAACAGCACGCAATACGGTGCTACACCGCAGTTTAACGGGACCATCGCCGAGCAAAGCTATAATGTATACAATTCTCCTACCGCGGGTGTGCAAACAGTAAAATACAATTATGACCAGATTAACCGACTGCTTTCAGGTATCAGCAGCACCGGTTACAGTGAAACAGGGATCACTTACGACTTGAATGGTAATATCCAAACACTTAATCGCACAGGTCCGAACGCTGCAAACTTAGCCTATGTCTATTACAATACTGGAAAAAGTAACCGATTGCAAACGGTAACTAATGGCAGCATTACGTTTAAGAACTATGGAACTTATGATGCTAATGGTAATGCGCCAGGCGACGGTAGTGGTAAAGCGTTCACTTACAATCTGCTCAACCTACCACAAGCGGTTACGGGCACCAGTCTCAGCTTATCTTACACTTATGATGCCATAGGAACTAAGCTAAGGAAAGTAAGCAACGGTAGTCCGACCGATTATATCAGCGGTATCCAGTATAAAACAGATGGCACGATCGATTTTATTCAGACTGAAGAAGGTAAGATTAACCGGAGCGGCACCAACTACGTTTACGAATATACGTTAACAGATCATTTGGGTAATAGCAGGGTGACATTTGACCAGGCAAATGGGAAAGTGAGCGAAAATGACTATTATCCGTTTGGCTTAAACGCGCAACGATTTGCAATTGGATCTGGGACCAAATATCTTTATAATAAGAAGGAGTTGCAGGATGAGTTAAACCAATATGATTATGGCGCAAGGTTTTATGATCCGCTAATTGCAAGGTGGACCAGTATGGATCCACTAAGTGAAAAACGAAACGTATGGTCACCGTATGGTTACGCGGGAGATAACCCTATCCGGAATGTTGATCCGGATGGTAGAGATTGGTATACTTACAATGGCCAGGTACAATGGTTTGACAGAAGTGATAAGAATTTTAAAGATGCAAAAGGGCACAAATGGAGAAATGCAGGGACTGAGTTCATAAAGTTTGATGGGAAGAATTTGACTTATTCATGGCAAACAACGGGCAAAGATGGCAAAAGATCTATTACCAGTGTGAGCTTTCAAGCGGTATCGGGTAAAGGTGTAGATATGAGTGGGGGCTGGAATCAAACAAGGATATTTGACTATTCACAAAGCCGGCAGCAACAGCAAAATTTAGGCCCTACCCCGGAAGGACTTTATTCAATTAGCAAGGAAGCGTTTGTTAGCGAAAAAAATGAAAATGGGTATCAGCGATTTGGAGATATGAGTCTCTTAAGACGGAGCGTCGCATTCGCGGGAGTAACTAATTGGCCTGGCGGAACGCATTCATGGGGAGATTACCGATGGAAGCTTAAAAATGAGAATGCTGAAACCTACGGGAGAGATAATTTCTATTTGCATGGAGGAGAACTTTGGGGCAGTAGAGGGTGTATAGATTGCGGGGGTAACATAGGAAGTTTTGCAGAAAAATTTCTGGGCAACAATCTGGGTAATAATACTGTACTTTTGCAGGTTCAGTATCCTTCAAATCTTAAATATGAGATCCAAAATGCTCCAACCGACCGACCTATAAATTATATAGAAAAATGAAAAATCAAAGAATTCAGAAGCTGGCCCTGATCAATATTATTCCAATTATCTTTTTGCTGTTTAATATTTCTGAATTGTATAATGTTTTTTACGGAAATAGTGATTACCCATTTGGCAGCGCTTTTTTTTCACCCTATTCGATCTACCAATCTAAAATGTGGTATGTTATTTACTTATCCGTATTTATTGTATCGCTTTTGAGTTTGACTTTATTCAGTATGACAAATAAGTGGGTAGCTTATTATACGTTTCTGACAATTAATGTGCTGCTTTTCCTTTACCCGATGTGTACGAATTAATAATAAAAGGATTGTGTAGGTTACTTTTGAAAAAGTAATTGGCATCAACAATTGAGCATCACTTAAGTCTTGTATGCCTGCAATTACATAATTACAGGCTTGTGATTTTACATAAGATATAAGTAGTTTTTAAATAGGCCTAACCGAGTGGTTGGCCTATTTGTATTGATTTCTGGCGAACGCTAAACAACCAACTGGAAATGGATCAACACTTCAGAAAAGTTGGGACTAAACTTGGTCTTACTTGATACACTCTTGGAGGTGGGGTGGCTACACTTAATGCGATGGTAACAGGTCTTCATACAACGACCTTTAATGCCGCAGGGTTGTCACTCGCCACAATAATGAAGTTTGGTGGGCGCCAAGTATTGAAATTTAATTAAAAATCTCATGTTAATGCATTCATCATGTGGACTGATCTGCTCAATTACCTTCAATTCGCCCCCCTACTGAATCAGGCCCGGGGAAAAAGAACGTATCTTATGCTTGTAACATTCAGCGGCTATTATAACGGTCACAGCATTGAACATATCATAGACAATTTCAAGCATTATTGAAGATATGAATAAAAGGATAATAGCATATGTTTTAGCGGTTGTTCTGCTTGGCACGGGATGTACAAGTCGGGATTCATCGGTTGATAAAAGTAAATTATTAGGTGGTGACTACCGTCTCTTTCAAGAAACCCCCGCCTGGGCGCTTGCCAAGGCTGTGGAAGATGGTGACACGGCCAAAATAAGACAGGAGATACAAATCAAAAAGGATATGATTGACTTCAGAGAACCAAGATTCGGAAGGACATTGCTAATGCTTGCGGTGTTAAATATGAACTACCCTTCGGTCAAAACGCTTCTTGAGTTGGGTGCCGATCCTAATTTACAGGACTTTGGCTACGGCGATTCTCCATTAATGGCAGCTGTAGCGCTGGAAAACCCTGAAACTGGTTCGGACCCAGGTTTCTTGAAAATATTGTTGGAATATGGACGGGATCCAAATGCAATGCAAAACGGGCTAAAGAAGACAAGGCGGTCCCCCTTTAATGATCGCCTCTGAAAATGGAGACTTGGGCTATATGAAAATATTAGTTGATGCAGGGGCAAAAGCAGACACTGCAAATGAGTATGGTTCCCGCCCGTTGGGCTTCGCGGTTACCGCCGCTGGTCTTTATCGCCGTCCGGGAATCGTCCTTTATTTGATCAATAAAGGAGCTGATTTTAAAAAAGTGCTTTATATGACTTCGGAAGGCCGGGAGAAATATATTACTGACGACATGCGGTTTTGGCATTTTGAATTGGGCTCCCCAGAATATAAAATAAAAATGCAGATTGTTGATTTCCTGAAAAAGAATGGCATGGATTATAAAGCAACTGAAATACCAAAAGAATACTTCGATAACTATTCCAGAGAATATTTGGAAAAATATTAAAAAAATCAATTTAAATGTATAGGTATTTCATTATAAGCTGCTTGCTAATTGGATTATATGCTTCCCGGGCAGATGGTCAGGCAAATAATCCAATTATGTCAACTACTGCCTGAGCAGAAATCCTTCCAGGTATACTATTGTGTTCAACTTTTCGCAATATTATAAGGGTTGATCCGAATGATTTGCTATTAAAAAAAACTACCGCGAAAGAAACATTTTTAAAATTTTGATGAATTTAAACCATTCAAATATTGACTTAAAACATAATTAAAATCAATTTAAAATGAGGCGATTAGTGTTTTTTTATTTAAATATCCCATTTTCAAGTTCTTATTCGATGGTCGAACAGGGCCTGTAAGTTCTTAAAACATAATTCGTTATAAATCATTGTAAGATCATCCAACGATTTATACAACCTTTGATTAGCCATTAATCGCTGCACTATAATATACAAATCTGTTAATCTTAGGAGCAATCGAAAATGATTTTAAAAAAAATTAGGATAATGGGCTCGAACCATATTTAGTTATTGCCATATGTACGAGGACAATAATTGCCGGAGTGGACGTGAAAAATGGCAAGGTCGGTGTCAACTGATCTGTCGAACTAAGCAGGAAACCAGATCCCATTCAATTAATTGCATGTTTTTTAGCTAAAGCTTCTCCGGTATTAAACCACAAATACCTAAATTTAACTTCGCATAAAAGCAACATCCAGCACGCCGATGAAAAAGCTTTTTATTCTTATTGGTTGTTTGCTTTCGATTCATGAAACCGCGCTTTCACAGCTCACTTTTGACCATCTGACGGTCGCCAACGGCCTATCGCAAAGTACTGTGCTCTCTTTTTGTAAAGATAGCCGCGGCTACATTTGGATAGGTACCCGTGACCGCCTTAACCGCTATGATGCCAGCAATATTAAAATTTATAATCACTCGTACAAAGAACCGGGCAGCATAAACTGTAACGACTATGTGTTTTCCGTATTTGAAGACCGCGCTAAAAACCTGTGGGTGGGCACTGTAAGAGGGCTTAACCGATATATTCCTGAAACAGATTCTTTTGAACATATTTTAAAGGACAGCGCTAATCTTAGGAGCTTAAGCGATAATAATATTCATTGCATTTTCCAGGACCATCTTGGTCAAATTTGGGTTGGCACTAACAACGGCTTAAACATGACAGCCTCGCCAAGCTCCAGAAAGTTCACTCATTTTTTTAAGGCCGATACAAAACATCCGGGCCTTGCGGGCAATGAGATCCAAACCATATATGAAGACCACGCCAATAACCTTTGGATAGGAACTGTGTATGGGCTAACCAAAATGGCCCTTATAAATGGCAGGTATATATTCACATCGTTTGTTAATGCCGAAACAAACCCAAATAGTTTAAGCGGTAATTCTGTACAGGCTATTACCGAAGATGTCGCACACAGGCTATGGGTGGGTACGCAAAGCGGAGGTTTAAGTCTTTACCATCCAGAAACCGGTACATTTACCAGCCTTAAGCATGACGCTTTTAACAGCAAAAGTTTAAGCAGTAATGATGTGCGCACTATTATGGTTGATAAGCAAAATAAGCTTTGGGTAGGCACCATTAACGGCTTAAATATTTATGACCCGGCAAGCGGTTCTTTTACTTTTTATGACCACGATACCGAAAATCAAAATAGCTTAAGCAATAACTCTATTAAAGACATTTATCTTGATAAAACAGGTACTATATGGATCGGCACTATGTACGGGGGTATTAATATTGTACACCCATACAGTATTCCGTTTAAGATATACCGCTCCAACAAATTCAAGAACAGCATAAGCGGCAATACCGTAAGCCCTATCATTGCTGATGCAAAAGATAATTTATGGATAGGTACAGATGGTAACGGGTTAAACTATCTTGATAAAACTAAAGACCAGTTTATAAATTACACCAACATTCCTGGAAACAAGGGCAGTATTGCGGCCAATTATGTCAAATCACTTTACATAGATAAGGAAAACAATTTATGGATCGGTTTTCACCAGGGAGGGCTTGACTTTTTCGACCCATCAAAACAAGTTTTCAAGCATCACGTTCATGATCCTGCCAACCCCTCTTCCATCAGCAGTGATATCGTTAGCTGTACATTGGAAGATAGCCAGAACAGGTTTTGGATAGGCACTTCCCTGGGGTTAAATATT
>Ga0163162_10000943_pt1 | contig 27022 bp, 25 predicted proteins | sample S55metaG_FD_115310 | JGI IMG/M metagenome (GOLD analysis project Ga0163162, IMG submission 115310) | Switchgrass rhizosphere microbial communities from Kellogg Biological Station, Michigan, USA - S5-5 metaG | ecosystem: Host-associated > Plants > Roots > Rhizosphere > Soil | place: USA... | reverse complement strand
CGGTATTCGTCACTTTTTCCCATGCCGCGATTGCTCGATAGTGCTCGATCTCTTCCAGTCCGCTGAGCACCGGCTGGTCCGTGAGGTCATACAGCTTCTTACGGCACAAATAATTGTTGCGCCCCTTCATATAACAGACATTGGTTTTGCCTTCGCCGTTGGGAAAAAGCGCCTGTTCGAGAAAAGGGATATCCTTGTTGAACAGCTGTTCCTGCAGATTCTTCGTTCCCGTGGAAATGATCACGCGCTTTCCGGACCGGATGACCGGGACCAGGTAAGCCAGCGTCTTGCCCGTACCGGTGCCGGCTTCGACGATCAGGTGACGCCGTTCTTCCAGCGCCTGCTCGACGGCTTGCGCCATCTGCAGCTGTCCCCGGCGAAATTCGTACGCAGGATGAGTACGCGAAAGCACTCCGCCCGGCGCGAAAAACTGGTGCAGCGAAACCTCGCGTTTCTTGCCGCTGGACGTGGAATGAGAGGCAGGAGGCACAGAGTCACTATCATAGCGTTAAAAGACATGTGTCTGTGCATGTGTACGGCGGGCGCCCTCGCTCGCCGCACACACAAATCGAAATCTTATGCCCCATCCAACTTTGAACTCGCCATCGGCTGCGGCCGCGATCGGAATGCCAACCGTCGCCATCGTGGGCCGCCCGAATGTCGGCAAGTCCACGCTGTTTAACCGGTTGGTGGGCTCGCGGCGCGCCATCGTTGGCGATGAACCCGGCATCACTCGCGACCGCCTCTATGGCGATGCGGAATGGCGCGGACGCCACCTGCGCATCGTCGATACCGGCGGCATTCTTCCGGAAGATAAAGATTTCATCCCTGCGGAAATCTTTCGTCAGGCAAAGGTCGCGCTCGAAGAAGCCGACGCCGTGATCATGGTGGTGGACGGCCGCACCGAAATGGCTTCACCCGATATCGAGCTTTCCCGTCAGCTGATCCGTTCGGGCAAGCCTCTGTTTCTGGCGGTCAACAAAGTTGATACCGATAAGCAGCAGACGCTCACCGACGAGTTTCATCGGTTGGGAATTCGCAAGCTCTTTCCCATCTCCGCGGAAAATGCTCGGGGACTCGATGATCTGCTGGATGCTGTGCTGGAAGTATTGCCTGTGCGTAACCAATTGACCACGGAGGACACTGAGGACACAGAGGAAAATGCCGACACCGCTGAGCCCGTGTCTCATGAAACCAAGGTTGCGATCATCGGTCATCCCAACGTGGGCAAATCGACTCTGCTGAACCGTTTGACTGGCGCTGATCGATCCATCGTCTCGCCCATTCCTGGCACCACGCGTGATGCCGTCGACGAGATTGTCGAGCACGACGGCAAACGCTTCCGCTTCATCGATACCGCCGGCATCCGCCGCAAAGGCAAGACCCACCTCATGGCGGAGAAGCTTTCTGTCGTGATGGCGCGCAAGCACCTCGAAGCAGCCGACATTGCTCTCCTGGTGATTGACGCAACCGAAGGCGTGAGCCAACTCGATGCCGCCATCGCCGGATACGCCCACGAGAGTGGACGCTCGATGATCATCATCGTAAACAAATGGGACTTGGTTCTCAGCGGCAAGGAACGAACCGGACGTCAGACCAAAGCCTCGCGCATGCAGGAGAACAAGCGTCCTGCCGACCGCATCGCTTACGAAGAAAGATTACGCAACGCGCTGAAATTTCTCAGCTACGCCCCGATTCTCTTTGTGTCCGCTTCAACGGGCAAAGGCACCGAGAAGATATTTCCCACGCTGGAAGAAGTCGCCCGCGAGCGCCGCAAGCGCGTCGGCACCGGCGAAATGAATCGATTCCTCAAGCACGTCGACTTCGAACGTGCCTCCGTTCCTGCCCGGCAGCGAGTCAGGATTTTTTACATGACACAGGCCGGGGTGGGGCCACCGACTTTTGTGATCTTCACCGATCGAAAAGTAAAGTTGCACTTCGCTTACCAGCGCTTTTTGGAAAATCAGATTCGCGAGGCGTTCGGATTTCTCGGCACTCCAATCTGGATCAAGAACCGCGCCCGCGATTGATGAAGAACTCAATCAGAAATTTTGGGTGGCGGTGCAGTTTGTGGAAACACAACCCGACCCATTGTCATTCCGACGCCAGGTTTATCGGCGAGAATCTGCTTTCTGCCGGCGCCGACACAGCAGATTCTTCGCGCCACAAACCGCGCTTCGGAATGACAATTCCTTGGGGAAGTAAAATTCCGCGAATCGGAAACGCTTCCTTCGAACTCTGATACTTTTGATCTCTTTCCAATGACCCAACTGCCAACGACGCACACCCAGAGCCAGCACCGCCTCGCCGTAATCGTGGCCTTCGCGCTGGTCTATTTCTTCTGGGGATCGACCTATCTCGGCATCGATATCGCGGTCGAGCAAATTCCCCCAGCGTTGATGTGCGGCATACGCTTCCTGATTGCGGGCGTATTCATGCTCGCGTTCTGCGCGCTGCGTGGCAGAAAGGTTCTCTACCCGCCCGCGCGACTTCTCCAGACGGCGGTCGTAGGCGTGCTGTTGCTCATGGGCGGTAACCTTACACTTTCTTACGCAGAAAAATATGTGGCGTCCGGGCTGGCGGCTTTGATCATCGCCGTGACCCCGCTTTGGTTTCTGGTGCTGGACTCGCTGCTGCTCGGCGATCATCACATCGCGCTGCGCGGCAAGGTCGGACTCGGGTTGGGAGTGGCGGGGCTGCTGGTATTGTTGTGGCCCGATTTGTCGTCGACTACTGCTCTGGGTCGAGTCCAATTCTGGGCGTCGGTCAGCCTATTGGGCGGATCGTTCAGCTGGGCTCTCGGCTCCGTGCTGGCCAAGAAATGGAAATCCAGCGACGTCGATCCCTTCTCGGCCACCGCATGGCAGATGATCGCGGCAGGTGTGGCGAATTTCCTGGCTGCGTTTGCATTGGGCGACCTCTCACGAGCCGTGTGGACGGTACGCGGAGTCAGCGCCATGCTCTACCTCGTCGTCTTCGGATCGTGGGTGGGATACACCGCTTACATCTGGCTGCTGAATCACGTTCCCACGTCGAAAGTCTCTACGTACGCTTACGTCAATCCGGTGGTCGCGGTCTTTCTGGGATGGCTGGTTCTGCATGAACGCGTGAGCGGATACATTCTGGCGGGCAGCGCCATTGTGGTCGCATCGGTCGCTCTTGTAACTAGTGCCCCGGTGACATTGAAAACCGTTGCCGAGGAAATGCCGCCAGTCGAGTCGATGGGAGACTGATCGGAATCGCGTACGATAATTAGGTAGCAGAGTAGCGTCGGCGGGACGCCGGCGCTACAAGATCATTGGAGATTTCATGCCGTCATGTGTTCGCTGCGGTCGCGAAGTGACAACCTCGGGAGGAGATACCAGCCCTCTTTGCCGGGATTGCCGCGCTGACGTGGGTCTGACCGCTCCATCTCAAGACACCGCGATGGCACCGCCTCTGGTCAGAGTTCGCTCGCCGTTTGTTCTCACCCAGGCCATCGTCGGGATCAATGTGCTGGTCTTTATCGGCATGCTGGTTACGGGCGTGTCGCCCTTGTCGCCCAAGCCCGTGCAACTCGTGATGTGGGGAGCGAACTTCGCACCGTTGTCCCTGGGATCGCAGCCCTGGAGAATGCTCGCCTCGAATTACGTGCACATCGGGATCTTTCACATCTTTGTAAACATGTGGTGCTTGTGGAACCTGGGCCGGCTGGCCGAGCGTATCTTCGATCGTTGGACGTACATGCTGGTCTATACAGCCAGCGGAATTGCGGGCAGTCTGGCCAGCCTATGGTGGCATCCGCAGGGGATCGGAGCGGGAGCTTCCGGCGCCATCTTCGGATTAGCCGGTGGACTCATCGCCGTGCTCTATCTGGGGAAACTTCCAATCGCCAAAGAAGCTCTGAAACCGACACTCGGAAGCCTGATGATGTTTGCGGCCTACAACCTGTTCTTCGGCCTGGTTCCCGGCATCGACAACTCCGCTCATCTCGGAGGTCTGTTTGCTGGCCTGGCCATAGGTGCAGTGCTGGCCGGTACGGTCACACAGCCGCCGGACATCCGTGCACGGCGCCGTAACTACGTGATGGTGGCAACAGTCCTGTTGCTGCTCGCGGCCAACAGCTATCTCAGACAGCGATACGTACAGCCGGAGGCGATCCAGCAGTCGAAGTTGTAGCGCCGGCGTCCCGCAGGCTGTCGGGTGGGCGTCCCGCCCACCCCTTCGGACCGGCCAGAGGCCGGCGCTACCAAAACGCCCGGCACCAACTACTGCGAAGCCTTCTCTTCCTCAACATCGTCGTCACTGACCAGGTCCGCTGCGTGTCCTCGTATCGAGTAGGTCGTCTGCTGGTCCTCATCCGGCTCAAACGTCACGCGCACCGGTCTTCGCTCCCAAACTGGCAGCGGACACTCCGAATCCGGCGCATCATTTCCTCCAGCTTCTCCCAGAGGTTTTTTCAGGACGGGCTTGCGGCGTCCAACCTGGACCACGATGGCGAAGAGTTTCTTGCCATCGTCCGACACGCCGCAGTAGGCAGCGTAGTCGCGATACCAACTGGCCACTGAGTAATAAGGATCGAACTCGGGAAGCGCCAGTGAAGAAACATTCCCAGTCACGCGGTTAACCAGTAACCATCCGCCACGCTGCCAAACCCAGGCGGGAGCAGTCGTTGCGTCGCCAGCCAAAGCATCATTCACACGGAAGGCGCGCCGCACTGCAAACACTCGTTCGGTAATTTCATGCGAGGCGCCGAGAGTCGATTCACGAGCACGGCCATCCACATAGAGGATTCGCACTTTCAAGTTGACGCATTCGGCTTCTTTCGGCCCCACACACCACTTGATCGGCATCGCCTTGCCAAAGGTGATGACGTGCGGCTTCGCCGCTCCTGCCGCATTCGCAACCAACGCAAAACCTAGCACAGAAAGAGTAAAAAGACGGCGCATCCCGCAAGCCTATGCACCTCGGCGCATGCGAAACAAGGGCACATGACACATCCTCCTAAATGTTGTTCCAGAATGGGAACTATCTTGATACACGGGCCGTTGCTGGCGAGAGAAATCGTTTACAATAAGGGGTTGTTAGTCCATTTCGGACGATGAGCCCGCCGCAAAAACTCCCGACAACCATTTCTTCCCGGCCCGTGTCTTACAAAGACATGGGAGAAGTGTCAACCCGCCGCCCGCCGGCGCGCATTCTGGTCGTCGATGACAATCAGGACATCATGGCGCTGATGCAGGAGTTGCTGGCCACTCACGGCTATGACGTAGTCGCGGTGCCCAACGCCCTGCACGCTGAAGTTGAGATTCGCCGCCATCCGCCTGACTTGATTCTTTCGGATGTCGTGATGCCAGGTAAATCAGGCTACGAATTGTGTCGCGAATTGAAAGAGAACCCCGCGACCCGCCTGATCCCGTTCGTGCTCATTACCGGTCTTACTGATCGTCAGGACCGTGTGCTCGGCATCGAGTGCGGAGCGGACGATTTTCTGCACAAGCCGATTTTCCCCGAAGAACTGTTTGCCCGGGTCAAGTCTTTGCTTAAGCTCAAGGAATTTACCGACGAACTGGAGACCGCAGAATCGGTGTTGTGTACCCTGGGATTGAGCGTGGAAAGCCGTGATCCCTACACTGAGGGACACTGCGATCGTCTGGCGCGCCAGGCCAGCGATCTGGGACGCCATCTCGGTCTCGCCCCTGAATCCATCGTCGCCCTGCGCCGCGGCGGGTATCTGCACGACCTGGGCAAAATCGCCGTACCCGATGAAATCCTGAAAAAAGGTACGAATCTCACTCCGGAAGAGTGGGTCATTATGAAGCGGCATCCTGCCACCGGAGAGGCCATCTGCCAGCCGCTCAAATCGCTACGCCTGGTACTGCCGATTATTCGCAGCCACCACGAACACTCCGATGGCAGCGGCTATCCCGACGGTTTGCACCGCACCGAGATTCCGCTGCTGGCGCGTGTGCTGCAAGTAGTGGACGTGTATGACGCCCTGCGCACAGCGCGTCCCTACAAACCCTCACTCACGCACGAGCAAGCCGCCACCACCATGCGCGAAGAAGCCCGCTCCGGATACTGGGACGAACAAGTCACCCACGAATTCTTCTCCATGCTGAAGAAGCAACAACAAGTAGCGTAAATGTAGGCGCGAGGTCCCGCTCGTGCGAAAGCCGAAACGGCGAAGCTCCGATTTTGGGTGGAGCAGCGCTTTAGCCCTGCATTGCCGTAGCACGACGGGCGGCTTCAATCCGCTGAGGTACCTCAGGGGACTGAACTCGCACTGATGCACATCTGAATTCAGGCCTGAATGCCTGTTCCACCCATGCGCCTTGTGGGAATCTCCCACCGACTCTACTTCGGCAATGGGGATGAAATGATTAGCTGGCCTTCTGCCCGGCAGTTTTCCCCCGCTCCCGGATTGCTGCTGCAACTTTCTCTCCCATCGCCGTCGTGCTGAGAACATTTTCGCCGGGCCGGGCCAGATCCTTGGTTCGTGCTCCCGCCGTCAGCACCGCACCCACGGCAGCTTCCACGCACGCAGCTTCAGTCTCTAGCTTGAACGAGTAGCGCAAGAGCATCGCCGCGGACAAAATCGCACCCAGAGGATTGGCAATGCCTTGTCCGGCGATATCAGGTGCAGAGCCATGCACCGGCTCATAGAGGCCGACACTTCCACCAATGCTGGCGGAGCCCAACATTCCCAGTGACCCCACGACCGCGCCCGCCTGGTCGGAAAGAATGTCGCCAAACATGTTTTCCGTCAACATTACGTCGAAGTCCGACGGACGCGCCACCAGCGCCATCGCCGCCGAATCCACATACGCATGACTCAGCTTGACGTCGGGATACTGCTGCGCCACCCGGGTCACCACCTCGCGCCATAGACGTGAGCAGTCCAGAACATTGGCCTTATCTACAGAAGTCAGCTTGCGGCGGCGAGTCCGCGCCAGCTCAAAACCCACATGCGCGATGCGCTCAATTTCGGCCTCGGTGTACCGCATGGTGTCGATCGCCACACGATCGCCAGGAGCCCCTTGCGTGTTTCGCGGCTCACCGAAGTAGATTCCTCCTAGAAGTTCGCGCACGATCATGACGTCGGTGCCGCGTACTACATCGGCTCGCAGAGGGGATGTGTCTTCCAGTGCCGAAAAGCAAATCGCAGGGCGAAGATTGGCAAACACACCCAATCCCCGGCGCAACCTCAGAAGGCCGCTCTCCGGCCGCAGATGGCTGGGGAAGCTATCGAATGACGGTCCGCCGACCGCGCCCAGTAACACCGCCCCGGAAGACAGGCAAGCCTGCAATGTGTCCGCGGGTAAAGGATCTTTGCTGGAAAGCAGTGCCGCGCCCCCAACCGCTTTGCGCGTGATGCTGAGTTGATGGCTGAAAACCTGAGCGATGGTTTCGAGAACGCGGACGGCTTCGTCGGTAACTTCCGGCCCAACGCCATCGCCGGGAAGAGCGGTGATATTCAAGAGCATGGGTGGTTATTGTAAGGCAAACTCGTAGCGCCGGCGTCCCGCCGGCTGTCGGGTATGCGTCCCGCCCACCCCTTCGGGCAGGCGAGACGCCGGCGCTACATTGCTTTGCTCAGGACGGTACCTGGTTCAAGAGCGAGTCTTCGAGAGACTCCGCTGCCCGCGCCGGGTACGAAGTCTTACCCAGTGTCTCCTGAATCAACTCCAGCAGATGGTGCTCTTCCACATGCTTGATCTTGTCCGCCAGCACCACGAACCGCCGATAGATTTCATCCAACTCGCGGCGATTAAACTGGAATCCCAACTGCTCGCAGCGCAATCCCAGCGCATGCCGTCCTGAGTGCTTCCCGAGCACCAGCTTGGAATCCGGCACGCCCACCGAATGTGGCGTCATGATTTCGTAAGTCAGCGGGTTCTTCAGCATTCCGTCCTGATGAATGCCTGCCTCATGGGCGAAGGCATTGCGACCAGTGATCGCTTTATTTGGCTGCACCGGCACGCCCGTAATTTCACTCAGCATCTGGCTAGCCGGGAACAATTGTTCACCGACGATCCCCGTCTCATACCCGTACCGGTCCGGACGCACTCGCATGGCCATCACAATTTCTTCGAGCGAAGCGTTGCCTGCCCGCTCTCCAATGCCATTGATCGTGCACTCAACCTGCCGCGCGCCCGCGGCGATCGCGGCCAGTGAGTTCGCTACCGCCAGTCCAAGATCGTTGTGACAATGCGCCGAGATGGTCACATTCTCGATGCCCCGCACATTCTGACGAATGCCCTGGATCAACTCGCCGAACTCAGTCGGCATGCTGTAGCCTACCGTGTCTGGAATATTGAGTGTTGTTGCGCCCGCCTCCACGACAGCGTTCAGCACTTCATACAGGAATTCGTGCTCGGTGCGGGTCGCATCCTCGGGAGAAAACTCCACGTCCGCGCATAATGACTTCGCCAGGCGTACCGAATCTCGTGCCTGCTCCAAACACTGCTGCCGCGAAATTTTGAGCTTGTATTGCAGATGAATGTCCGAGGTTGCGAGGAAGACATGAATCCGTGGCCGCGCGGCTCCTTTAAGCGACTCCCAGGCTCGCTCGATGTCCGGCGCGCACGCCCGGGCCAGTGCCGCGATGATCGGGCGCCGGATGGTCGCTGCAATCGCCTGCACGGCGGCAAAGTCGCCTTCCGAGGCGATAGGGAAGCCGGCTTCGATTACATCCACGCCCAGGCGGTCGAGTTGATGCGCCAGACGCAGCTTCTCCTGCACGTTCATGCTGCAGCCCGGCGACTGCTCGCCGTCGCGCAGGGTCGTGTCGAATACCTTAATCCGTGCTCGTTCCATGCCGCGATCCTCCTGCAGGTACAGAGCACATGCTACGTGGATAGGGCGACGAAGAAAATCTTATAATTATTACCATAGTATTAGTATTGCTTACTCAATAAGATATGCTAATGATAATTCCAGTTTAATTAAGGAAAGGAAGAATGGACCTGGGACAGCTGGAAGTGTTTCTGGCGGTGGCGCGGGAAGGGAAGTTTTCCCGGGCAGCCGAAAAGCTGAATCGCACCCAGTCCGCGGTCAGCCAATCAATCCACAAGCTCGAAGGAGAACTAGGCGAGCCTCTGTTCGACCGCTCATCGCGCGACGGCCTGTTGACCGACGCCGGGCGCGTTCTACAGGAGTATGCCGAGCGGCTCATCAATCTGCGTGACGACGCCAGCGGCGCCCTGGGCGAGCTTCGTGAGTTGCAACGCGGTAAGCTGACGATCGCCGCCAACGAATTCACTGCACTCTACCTGCTGCCCGTGCTGGCCGAGTTCCGGCGATTGCATCCCATGATCCGCATCGCAGTGCAACGCTCGCTGGGCAGCCACATCCCCGGCGACGTACTTCGCCACAACTGTGAACTGGGTGTGCTCACTTACGACCCGCAAGAGCCGCAACTTCATTCCATTGTTGCTTACCTCGATGAATTGCTTTTCGTTGTGCCCCCGACTCATCCCCTCGCAGGAGAAAAGCAAGTGAGCATCCGGCAACTGGGTGCGGAGTCTTTTGTGGCCCATATTGTCTCCTCTCCGTATCGCGACAAAGTGATCCAGGCATTCAAACGCCACAAAACCCCGCTGCACATGGACATCGAACTGCCCACCCTGCAAGCCATCAAGCGCTTCGTGGCTATGGGCAACGGAGTGGCACTTTTGCCTGCCATCAGCGTTGAAAACGAACTAGCGCGAAGAGAACTGGTCAACATTCCGGTACGAGAGTTGCGCCTGCACCGGAAACTGCGGCTGGTGTATCGCGAGGCTGCAAGCCTGTCGCATGCGGCGCGAGCATTTCTGAAAGTGGCAGAAGCGTTCTCGCGAGAACATGGTGGCCCGTATCGCTTCCAGCGCGAAGGGTAATGATAATGTGAGCGCGAGGACATTCGCGCCTACACAACCAACCGAAGATCACCTCACATCTAATCAGAAATGAAATCCATCATTGCTCTGATTCTTTTCCTGGTGCCTGCTGCGGCCTTCGCTCAAATACCCACTCGCGGCAACGTCTTCGTCGGATACTCCTACGGCAGTGCAGATTTTTCTTCCAACGGGCGGACCAACCTCAACGGCTGGAACGGATCTCTGGAAGGGAAGGTTCTTCCCTGGGTAGGGTTCGTCGCTGATTTCAGCGGCCTCTACGGCTCGCAGAATATTCCCGGCATTTCCGCTTTCAACGTCGATACAAAAATGAACACTGTGGTGCTCGGGCCGCGAGTCTCAGTCCCGGTGGGCAAATTCACTCCGTTCGCCGAAGCCCTGTTCGGTGCCTCGCATATCAACGCAAGCGCCACGGGCTTTTCGGACTCCGACACGTCGTTCGCAACCGCTCTCGGTGGAGGCATCGACTACCGACTGATCCACGGAATTGGTCTGCGCGTAGAAGGCGACATGCTGCAGACCCGTTTCTTCAGCAGCACGCAAAATAATTTCCGCTTATCGACAGGAGTCGTTCTGCATTTCTGAAGAGGAGGGTCTGAAAATCGTCGTTGGTCCTTGGCCTTTGGTCGTTGGCACACACGCAATGGATTTGCCAACGACCAACGGCCAAGGACCAATAGCGGTCATCCTACGTTCTGGTACTCAGGTTCTTCCAGGAAGTCAGAGTCGTCAGCGGATTCTGCCAGGGTCAGTTCTGTTTCCGCTGACATCCTATCTTTCGCCATCTCACGATATTCGTGGATTTGAACTCCCTCGGAATCGATTGTCAGATAGGCCGGCGGAAAATCTGTCCAGCTGCCGGAGTTGTAGTAGTCGACGCCGTCGCGTTCAATGTGCAGAGCCTGATGAGTATGTCCACAGAAAACGCGGTCGGCGTGATGCATCCGCGCATGCAGGAGCGCGCCTGATGCCACCTTCGAGGAAAGCCGCAGCCAGCGGGCGCCCAGTCGATCCAGAAAACGTGAGAATGCCTTGCCTTTGAAATCGAATTTTTGCAGTTGCAGATGAAACAGCGTGGCCAGAGAGCTGAACAGCAGGTTGTTGACCGCAAAGCGGTCGAACTGGTGGCCATGGATCGCAATGTGGCGGCGTCCGTCAAACTCCCACTCGTACTCTTCGTAAACTTTTACACCCACCAGGTGCGACATAATGTTGCTCAGTCCGCGATCGTGATTGCCCTCAACCCAGACCACTTCGATCCCGCGCTTCGGATTGGAAAGCTTGCGAATGTAGCTGAGGAACTTCCAGTGTGGTTTGGTCAGGCGGCCAAAATTGAGGTCGGAAAAAATGTCACCCAGCAGGATCAGCCGGCGAAAACGGTTCTCCCGCAGCATGCGCGTGGCCTGCTCCGCGCGGCTTATCTCGGACCCCAGATGCAGGTCAGAGAGGATGAGCGTGTCATAGACGGCGGAACTCATCACTTAAAGTTGTAGCAAGCGAATGTTACGGGAAGATGAAAATTGCACAATAAATAGTGCAGGGTATTAACGACGAACCGCATAGGAGTAGATGAGGACATCTGCCCTACGTGGTTCGGGGTAGTTGAGGTTACTTCGCGGCGGGCGGCACGTACTCTTTCGGCGGCGCAGCGCCTTCGCCGAAGAAGTATTGTTCCATCTGCTTGACGATAGCAGTCTGGTCCTCCCGCCGGGCGGGATTGAGCCGGTATTCGTTCAGTAACATCTTGCAGAATTCCGTCCATCCCTTCCATGCCTCGAGAGAGACGTTGTCGTAAACCTTCTGGCCCAGCTCCGAGTCGAAAGGCGGCTCATCGAGTCCAGGCAATTCCTTCTTCAATTTCACGCAAAAGACCATGTGTTCAGCCATGAAATTCCTCACAATCCGTGTCAGAAAATTATCTCACAAGGCGGGAGATGAGGCCGGATCGCAATTCGATCGGACGGTTCTCTATCTGCGTCGCGATTTACTTATGACGCTCAGTCACGGCCATGCGAGCCGCAGCGTCATGGGATGGATAGTTCTTGACGTAGCGATAGAACCTGGCTTGTCCGCGATCTTTCCAATACCGCGCATTATAGGCATCGATGCCTGGCCCGCTACTCAACCGGCTGAAAAAGACATGCTGCGCCGGATTAACCACGATACCCACATGACCGGGCCAAACCACCAGGTCTCCGGGCTGCGGACGCTTCACGCGGCGGAAGTCGTCAGTCCCGTCGTAAAGATCGGAAGAACTCTCATAAGGATAAGGAAACCCGGCTTGCAGATATATGGCGTGCACCAGGTGCGAGCAATCAGCCTGACGAGTCGCATGGGTGCGTGCATCAAGCGCTGCGGCAATAACCGATTGCCCATCATCCTTGCTTAGAACAGCCGCATGCGGCCTTGCAGACTGGCGCCGAACTTGGGAAACGGCATCCGGCTGGACCTGCGCCTGCGCCGACCAGGCACTGAGTGCGAGTCCGCAAAGAGTCAGCTCAACCGTTATTGCGGCGAAACGCATAACTCGTATTTTGATGCGGAATCGAGGGAACGCGACAGGTTACGCCGGTACTAGTTTGTGTGGGGCGGACACGCCTATCCGCCGCTTTTGATCTTGTGCGTAGGGGAGGTGAAGCCTCGCCCACCTGAGCGATTCGCCAGAAACTTACATTCACCGTCAAAAGCGCGGGCGATGGCACACGCTACACATCGCACAGATCGACCGCTTGACGCAGCGATGTGAAGGGATCGCGCGTCGGCACGAACTCATGCGCCACATAACCCTGGAAGTTGGTGGCGGCGATGCCGCGCATCACGCCATCCCATTGCACTTCCTGAGTGCCATCGAGTTCATGCCTTCCGGGAACTCCTCCGGTATGGAAGTGGGCCAGCCACTGGATATTTTTCTGGATCGTGGCCACCAGGTCTCCTTCCATGATTTGCATGTGGTAGATATCGTAGAGCAGCTTGACGTGCGGTGAGTTCACCGCCTGCACAACCTGCAATCCCCAGGCGGAGTGATCGCACATGTAATCCTTGTGGTCCACTTTGCTGTTGAGCAACTCCAGGCAGATGACGACGCCGTTGTCTTCGGCGATTTTCTTTACCCGGTTCAGCCCGGCGATTGTGTTCTTCGCGCCTTCTTCGTCCGACATGCCGGCGCGGTTTCCGGAGAATGTGATCACGTTTGGCACTTTGGCTTTGGCCGCAAGTGGAATGTTTTTACGAAATCCTTCTTCGATCGCGGCGTGGTTCTCGACCCGGTTCATTGCGCTCGTCAGTTCGCCACCTCCGGCGTAAGCCATGCTGCATACCAGGCCGTAGCGCCCCGGAACTTCGTATTCCTCGGGCTTGAGCAGATCGATACCCTTACAACCAATCTGGGCGGCGTAAATGCAGAGTTGGTCCAGCGGAGTGTCTTTGTAGCACCAGCGTGATACGGATTGCTTGATCCGGCCCTTGCGCTGTACCGGAGGCGTCTGCTGTGACCATGCCATGGATGAGACGGAAGCCACGGCTGCTCCGGAGAGAGCACCCTTGAGGATGGTGCGTCGCGAAAGTGCATCCGCCAATGATTTAGCCATAGACCCGCGAGTGTACATCTGAACCGGAAAAATGGGGAGAGGGACGTTGCGCTCACTGCCGCAGGAGGATAGACTTCGTCTCGTTTCCGCTATCCGTCTTCGCGAATGTAGCGCCGGCGTCCCGCCGGCCCGATGGGCGGGCAGGATGCCCGCCAGACAGCGGGCGCTACACTTCCGGTAACGCGGTAATAGGAGGGTCGTCGTTTGATGATTCGTTCGATAACAGGCTTATTAGTATTCAAACTCAGGATGCTCTTGGCAGTCACGTTGATAGTCTTCGCCGGTCTAGCCACGGCACAAACCAAGCCGGCACAACCCAAAACCGCACAGTCCAAGACAGCACAGACAAATCCAGATCAAACAAAGACGCCCGAGGTGACTTATCCGGCCGCGCTGGCAGACAGTGGCAAAACGCTGTTTGGGCAGAATTGTGCGTTTTGCCATGGCCGCGATGCTGGCGGTGGTGAATCCGGACCCGACCTGATGGATTCCGACCTGGTCACCAGCGACGTGCGCGGAGACAAGATCGGACCTTTCGTGCGCAACGGACGCCCCGAAAACGGCATGCCCGCCTTCAAACTTTCCCCGCAGGAAGTCTCCGAGCTGGCTGCGTTCCTCCATACCCAGAAAAAAAGATCCGAATCGCGGCCCGGCGGACGGCGCGGAGTCTCTGTCAGCGATCTTCAGACCGGCAACGTCGAGGCGGGCAAACAATATTTCAACGGCGCCGGGACCTGTTCGACTTGCCACTCCCCGACCGGTGATCTGGCCGGTGTAGCTCGGCGTTATCGCGGCCTGCAGCTTGAAAGGCGGATGCTTTATCCGCACAACGCTCCCGCCACCGTGACCGTCACTCTTCCGTCCGGACAGACAGTCGCCGGGAAACTTGCTTTTCAGGATGAATTCACCATCGGGATGACCAACGATGCGGGATGGTATCAGTCCTGGCCAACCAGTCAGGTCAAGTTCTCAATCAATGCGCCGGCCGAAGCTCATGTCGAGCTGCTCGGAAAGTACACCGACGACGACGTTCATAACCTGATGGCGTACCTGCAAACCTTGCGCTAGGAGCGAACCGGATTGCGAACCTCAAATCATTTTCATAAAGCTCTTCATCTCTTCGTTCTTACCCTGATCTTGCTGATTGCTGGACGCGTTCTGGCGCAGGGCCTCGATCCGGCTATGATCGCCAGCCCATCTGCCGACAGCTGGCCGAGCTATCATGGAGACTACTCCGGTAAACGCCACAGTCCTCTCACCCAGATCACTCCGCAGAATGTTTCATCGCTGGGATTGGCGTGGGCCTTTCAGACTGGCCAGCTCGCGACGCTGAAATCTTCGCCTTTGCTGGTCGATGGCATTTTGTACTTCACTCTCCCGGACAATGTCTGGGCAATCGACGCGCGCTCCGGACACCAGATCTGGCGTTACACCTATCCGCCCAACAAGGGCCTACACATCGGACATCGCGGCGTTGCCATGTATAAGGATTGGTTGTATTTCACCACTCCGGATGCCCACCTCATTTCCCTGGACGCCAAGAACGGCAAAGTCCGCTGGAACATCCAGATCGCCGATGTCGAAAAGGGCTATTGGTCCACCATGTCTCCGCTGGTGGTCCGCGATCACGTAATCGTCGGCGTTTCCGGTGATTTCGACAACCTGCCGGGATACCTGCGATCGATCGATGCCGAGACTGGGAAGACGCAGTGGCAGTGGGACAGCACGCCGCCCGTCATTACTCCAAACACCGCCTCAGGTGGAATGACGTGGATGACCGGCACTTACGATCCGGAACTGAACCTGGTCTATTGGGGAACCGGCAATCCCACGCCGGTGCTGAACGGCAAGACGCGTCCCGGCGACAATCTTTACACCTGCAGCATCGTCGCCCTCAATCCTGAGACGGGTAAGCTGGTTTGGGCTTTCCAGCCTTCTCCGCATGACACTCACGACTGGGACGCAGTCGAAACTCCCGTACTGGTCGATGCCGACTTCGGTGGCCAGCCGCGCAAGATGCTGATGCAGACGTCGCGCAACGGCTATTTCTTCGTCCTCGACCGGACCAACGGAAAGAACCTGCTCACGGTCCCGTACGGACCGGTGAACTGGGCCCTCGGCATCGACAAAGAGGGACGGCCGATCCCCAATCCTGCGAAAGAACCGGCGCCGGATGGCCGGATCATCGCTCCTGACGAAGGCGGGCTCACCAACTATCGCTCTCCAAGTTTCGATCCCAAGACAGGTCTGTTCATCGTTTCCGCCCACCCCAGTTGGTCGGTATATTTTGCCAAGCCCGCGGACGGAACCTACGGCTGGGCCGGCGCGGACTACGACGTCTGGAGCAAAGGTGTGATCGAAGCCATCGACTACCAGACCGGCAAGATTCGCTGGAGCCACGAAATCGGCAACGATGCTTTTGCGGGCGTGCTTACCACCGATTCAGGACTGACTTTCACCGGCGACATCACCGGCAATGTCCTCGCACTCGATACCAGCACTGGCAAGACGTTATGGCACGCCGGCACCAGTGTCCGCATGGAAACTTCCCCCATTACCTACGAGCTGGATAAACGGCAATACGTGCTGACCGGCAGCGGAGGAGTGTGGTTTGCCTGGGCCTTGCCAGAGAGTCCGCAGTAGAGAACGGGCTCGATTCGTCATTCGGGAGAAAGCCCGCACAGGTTAGAAAATCCAATTCCGTCGCGGGCGTGAAATCGCCGTCAGACGCATATCGCGATCCATTCACGGAACAATGGGCAGCAGCACATAAGATGCCTCGCCCGCTGAGTGATGGATCTCATTTTTAGCAACCACCGACCTGGTGTCGCGGTAATTATCGCCGCCGGTGTTCAAATTGCGCGCGTAGGTAGGGAACCCACTGCTCGACACCTCGACGCGTATGCGATGGCCCGCCGCGAACTGATTGCCCGTTCCGTGTAGATCAATCGAAAGCTGATACGTCTTGCCGGGAGCCATCCAGACTTTCTTGTCGAAGCCTTCGCGATAGCGAGTGCGCAGAACCGCTCTCGCGAGGAGGAACGCCTTGCCGTCGGCATCCACATCGAGGAGGCGCACGATGAAGTCGGTATCTTTAGCGCTGGATGAGACCGACAAGACTGCCTGCAGCGGTCCCGTCACTTCGACCGGTTTTTCGACCGGCGGAGTTGTATATACGAGAACATCGGGACGCTTCAGAATCTCACTTTCATCCACCCGGTTTTGCGACATGGGAACGGGATTCATGGGGTCGTAGCTAAAGGCGTCCGGCTTTTCTGTACCTGGCTCCTCCGGGCTGAGGGTGCCGTCTCCACTGCCCGTGTTTGCCGTGCCGCCGCTGTGAAAGAAATATTTCGTAAAGCGCGTGCCGGGAAGAGGCCATTCGTCTGCCGTGCGCCAGCGATTCGCTCCCATGACGTAAACACGAACTTTGGGCATGTTGGTCACGCCATTGTCGATGCTCTTCAGCCAATGATCGAACCAACGCAGGTAAAGATCGTAATAGCCAAAGCGGGCGTCTCCCATGTCGCGCCCAAGAACGACCGTGTGCTCGGTGGCTTTTTCCGACTGGCAGTGTTCAGACGGAGAGACGATCAGGTACTGGTTGTCACGCGCCGTGGCAGTCGTACTGTTCTTGCGATAAAGCTCGAAAAAATGCAGTGTTCCGGAGACCTCTCGGTCATTCCATGAGGAGAGATGAATGGCGGGCACGTTGAAGTGGTGGCGGCTGTCCACGTATCCCAGACTGTCCCACCAGGGATCATCAAGATCGTGCGAGACCCAGTCCTCAAAATCCGTCGGGGGGCCCGTCCCCTTGAGAACATCGATTACAGGCAGCACCGATAGCCGCGCGGGATCGAGCGGTTTGGGATCCTGACCGGAATGGGGCAGCTTGCTTCCATTCTGCCGCATCCAGCCGGCCGTGATGTCGAGATTCAGTGCGCCACCTTCGGTGAGGTTGCCGAACCGGTAGGCGCCGCCGGCGGCCTGCGGGATCATGGCGGTGTGCTGAGGCACCTGAAGCTTGCTCAATTCGATCTGGTCGCCGCCCAGGTAGGAACAACCGTAGGTGCCGACTTTGCCGGTCGACCAAGGCTGAGATGCCGCCCAAACCACCGAGTCGGCTCCATCGTTAGGGTCATTCAAGGAGAAAGTGAACACGCCTTCGGAGGCAAATTTGCCGCGCAGGTCTTCCACTGCAGCGATGTAGCCTTGACCTGCCCACATGCGTGCCACGTCTTCCACTGCCAGTTTGTTATAGGGCGTGAGAGTCAAAATGACTGGGAGTTTGCCTTCCACTCCCACCGGGAAGTAGACGTCGGCCGCCAGCTTTACGCCGTCGCGCATCGGCACCATGCGATCTCGTTCCACTCGCACCGCGTAACGTGGTGTTGGAGCGCCAGCCGGAGCGTTGCCGGTTTGTGCCGCTGCGCCGCCAGAGCTTGCAGTGGAGGCAGCCAGCAGCAGGCCGGCTAGTTTGCGAGCGAGACAGAGAAAACTGCGACGTCTGTAAAACACGGCCATGTTCAGTTGCCTCGATTCCACCACGAAGAGCCAACCACAGCGAACCGTGCCCGGACATCGAGTGTTCAATACGGCGAACAATAATCTTCTCCGCGGACGGAGGATGGCCGGGCTTGCCGCATGCCTGAGAACCATCTACTGACTCAATCGTCCAAGCAGGCGACCGGACAGGTCACAATGCTTGCTGTAGCTCACTTCGGTTTCGCTACGCACACGGGCTCCAACTTACCTCAGCAATTAGGTGTATTGCCGACTTCAACCGAAAAGAGACCCCGCTGGCATGGATAAGCAAAGACCTGTAAGTTCAAGTCGCAGGTGTCTTTTCCAACTGGATACTCTAGACTGTCGATACTTGGGCGTGGTCATCCTGAACCAGTACGTCTTCGCGCAATTTTTCGGCCCGCCTGCAAGGGACAATGACAGATCCTCAACTCATAGGCCCGGGGTCCGGCAGCACGCCGGCGGATTCTGACATCCCGCGCGGACGTCTCAACTCTCTTCCGTACGATCTGCTCAAAGAGGCTTCGCGGCGGCTGGAAATCATGTCACTCATCGCCGCCTCGCTCTGGGTGCTGGGCACGATCGGCGATCGTATTGCCCTCCTGGCAATGACCCATGGGGACAGGATATGGCTCCATCCGCAAGCGACGGATGTAATCTCTGGAATCAGCGTATTCGTGTCCCTGGCCCTGTTCTTCTACATTCGCCAGGACGATCGGGATCCGAGGTTCATTCTCGATCTCGGGCAGGTGTACATGGTGCTGATGGCCCTCGCCCTCGGCCTGCTTATTCACTGGGTCCGGGTGCCGAAGGAATGGCCGGTATCGCCGATGATCAGCTGGATTGGCGTAGTCGTCCTGATGTTCGCGGCGATCGTGCCCAATTCCCCGATGAAAACGCTGATCGCCGGACTCATCGCAGTATCGATGAACCCGATCGCGATGTTAGTTGCAAAGGCTCGGGGAACCTGGGAGTTCGGTTCCGTGAGCAATGTCTTCCTGATGCACTACCCCGATTACCTGATGGTCGGCGTCGCTGTCGTGATTTCGCGAGTTGTGATGAGACTAGGACAACAGGTTACAAGGGCCCGCGAAATGGGAAGCTATCGGCTGGTGACCCGATTGGGTCAAGGTGGAATGGGAGAAGTCTGGCGGGCCCGCCACCACATGCTGGCACGTGATGCGGCCATCAAACTGATTCAACCCGACGCGTTAAGTCGCAAATCGGGAAACAGCGCCGTGCTGCTCCGGCGACGGTTCGAACAAGAGGCTAAGGCGACGGCTTTACTGCGCTCGCCTCACACTGTGGAACTGTATGACTTTGGCGTGACCAGAGACGGCGTCTTTTACTACGTAATGGAATTGTTGGACGGAATCGATCTCGAAACTCTCATCAAAAGATATGGGCCACAGCCACCGGCACGAGTCGTGAGCATCCTGCGCCAGGTGTGCCGGTCCTTGGCGGATGCTCACAGTCACGGCATGATTCATCGCGACATCAAGCCCACGAATATATTCCTATGTCGAATGGGAAACGAATACGACTTTGCAAAAGTTCTCGATTTCGGCTTGGTCAAAATTTTGAATGACAATGAAACGAAGATGACGGTGGAAGGCGCGACCACGGGAACGCCCGCGTACATGGCACCTGAACTGGCTTTGGGGAATTCAGATCTCGACGCGCGAGCCGACCTTTACGGACTGGGCTGCGTTGCCTACTGGTTGACTACCGGTTGCCTCGTCTTTGACGAAAAGGGCGCCACGGCCATGTTGTTGGCCCACCTGCAGAAAGCGCCGGTTGCACCGTCAACGAGAACCGATCTCGGCATTCCGGCTTGCCTTGATCGCGCAATCATGATGTGTCTCGCCAAGAAACCGGCAGAACGCCCTGCAAGTGCCGAGGCTTTCGCGGGATTGCTCGAAAGCTGTGGAGACATAGGCTCTTGGACTCCGGAAGATGCGAAGCACTGGTGGCATGCCAACGTCGCCGATGCTGGCGTCCAGGCAGGTGACGAGGTTGCATCTATTCGCGTCAACCCCGACGCCTTGACGACGCTATGAGCAAGGACAATCGCGTTCCCTTGCGCAACGGGGTTGAGTCTGGTGGGCCCTCCAGGATTTGAACCTGGGACCAATGGATTATGAGTCCACTGCTCTAACCGCTGAGCTAAGGGCCCGTCGAGGCGTCAGCAGATCAACAGTTTCGCATAGCCCGCGAACAACCACCAACTCCGTGTGTAGGGCGCACACTCTTGTCTGCCGCCCCTGACTTTGGGTCTATGTCCAACGGTCATACACAGAGCTGCAAGCCTTTAAAGTCAACTGCTGCGGACAGGAGTGTCCGCCCCACACAAACCTTTCCTGAATTTTCCCTGCCGAAATGCCGATAGATCGGCGGTGAAAGCTTTTCTTCCGCGGCTGCGGATCGTGCTGCTCTGCAAAGCCGTGTATTCAGGCTTTTTATTACTTTCGTACCGGCGACTTGCGACCTAAGTGCAGCTAAACTGAGGCGCTGGATTGATCCTCTTAAATCGAACTCAAACATAATTGTGAATGCACACACAAACTGAAACCGTCCTGGCGCGTGTCAGCAAGCAACTGTCGCAGCTTGAAAAGCGCGACGGAGAGCTCTGGCTCATCGTCTCACTGGCTGGCCTGCTGGTCGGCGCCGGGCTCTGCGCTGTGCTTTTTCCGGCGGCCTTCCTCAAGGAAGGCAATATTCACTTCGAGATCACGGTATCGCGCCCTCTGGTGCTGGGTCTCGTGGTTTTACTGACGTTGCTGAATACATATCTGGTTTCTCGCCGTATCGAACTCCGCCGCCTGCGAGAAGAAATTATTTCCCGGACGATCCAGCAGGAACTGGTGCAGCAGCAATCCTTCACCGATCCTTTGACCGAGATCTACAATCGCCAGTCACTTGAAGAAATGGCGACGCGTTTCATGAGCCAGGCGCGCCGTTCCCGCAAACCACTTACCTTAATGCTGATCGATGTCGACCAGTTTAAAGACGTCAACACACGCTTCGGCCACCTGACCGGCGATGTCGTGCTGGCCAACACAGCGGCGTTGCTGAAGCATTCCGTGCGCGGTTCGGATGCCGTGTTCCGCTACGGTGGAGATGAGTTCCTGATCATCCTGGCCGACACTTCATGCGTCGATGCCCGGCACGTGGTGGATAGAATACGAACCGGCCTGGCGGAATGGAACCATGCCGGCCACGTCGAAAATTACGAGCTGAGTTTGAGTATCGGAGTCGCTGAGTGGACAGAAGGTAAGACTCTGGACAATCTGCTCGACGGCGCTGACCACCAAATGTACGCCGCCAAAGCTGATCGCAAGCTAACCAAAGGCAAGGCAGCCGGAATTTAAAGATTCAAACTGCTGCGCAGACGAGCCTTTTTCTCAACGTTGGACGCTGCAAAACGTTGGACGCCTGCAAAAAGTCAAGTTGGATATCCAAGAAAAGCCGCGAAGCGGCGCAAGAATAAAGCCCACGGCGTAAGCCGTGGGAAAACGAGTGGCCGCGTGCGAGCCCCGAAGGGGAAGAAGGTTTGTGACACAAGCTCGAGCGCCACGGTGCGAAGACGCTCACCCGATCTACATCAGCAACTCATTAGCCCTCTGCACGATCGGATGCTGCATCTCCTGCAACTCGTTCTTCACCAGGTTTAACCCGTACACACACTGCTCGAAGTTCCGCGAGAGGTTAGCGAAAAGCGGAGCGACCTTGGCATACTCAAAGTGCTCAAACTTGGAAACAATGTAGTAACTTTCTTTGCCCGCCTTGATCCAGTCCACAAAATTTTCCAGACGGTTGCGGCGCAGGCGAAAGTGGTTGATGCTTTCCGGAAACATGCCGGTAAAGAAGAGAGTGTAGTCGCCGATGTGTTTGCGCACCTGGCGTTCGCGGTCGAAAGAAGGCGCGGGTCCGAATACAGGATTCGATTCGACCAGCATGTCGCCGACATCCGTGAGAGGTTTTCCTTCGGCGTTGCGAATCCCGAATAATTCTTCGGCATCGCAAAACTCGGCCAGCAGGTGAGCGACGTAGTTCACGATCTGGGGATCTCGCAGTCCAATTTCCTCGGCATAGTGCCGGCCCACGAGTTCGACAAACAGCTGCTGCAAGGGATGCGATTCCGGAATCATCTGGAACTCACCTCCTACGACTCTAAATCCCGTGCGACGCGGGATTGCTGCACTACATCGTCATTCCGTCTACTAGACCTCAGCTCGATAGCCAAAGGCAAGTGACTTTTGTAAGTCCGTCAAATCGATATTTCCTATTCACTTAGAATCCGGCCAGGCACGAAAGGTTTCTCTCTGAGACTTGCTGGCACACTCTGCTCTTGGCTGCTAATTTCGGCGGTCGCAATCCGTCTAAAATAAGTGACGGAGGCAAAATGGAACGAACCAATATTTCAAGCGGCGTCCAGTGGGAACCCATTGTCGGTTACTCCCGTGCGGTGAAAGTCGGTTCTTACGTGCACGTGTCGGGAACCACTGCAACCGGTCCGGACGGCAAAATCGTAGGCATAGGTGATGCTCGTGCCCAGACGATTCAGATTCTGAAGAACATCGAGTCGGCGCTGGCAAAAGCGGGCGCCACACTAAAGGACGTAGTGCGCACGCGAATCTTTGTGATCAACATTGCCGAGTGGGAAAAAATCGGCAAAGCCCACGGAGAGTTCTTCAGCGAAATTCGTCCGGCGACGTCGATGGTGCAAGTTAGTGCGCTCATATCACCAGAAATGCTGGTAGAGATCGAAGCCGACGCAGTGATCGGCTGACCTCGGATGTTATGTGGGGCGGACACTCTTGTCCGCCGCTTTTGACTTTGCTGTTTGTTCTTAACCTCTAGATCCAAATCAACATCAAATTCAAAGGCGGCGGACAAGAGTGTCCGCTCCACACAGGCAAGGCAATTTCGACAAATGATGTATCATGCCCACCCGAACCCCAACCGAGGTGGACATGCGTTCTCTGCTCAGCCTGCTTGTTGCGATCTTTCTGGTCTCATCCGTCTTTTCTCAGACCGCCACCCAGCCTGCCGTCACCGTGATTCGCGCCGGCACACTGATCGACGGCAAGTCCGACCAGCCTCGCCGCGACCAGGTGATCGTGATTCGCGGCAACCGCATTGAGAGCGTTTCCGACGCTGCGGGCGCAAAAATTCCCGGTGGCGCTACCATCATCGATCTTTCGCATGCGACCGTGTTGCCAGGCCTGATCGATTCCCACACGCACGTCTTTCTCCAGGGAGAAGACCCATCGCTGGGCGGCTACGACGCCAACATCCTGAAATATCCGCTGGCGTTCCGCGCGGCACGGGCCACAGTCGCGGCACGGCGTGCCCTCGAACAGGGATTCACCACGCTGCGCGATCTCGAAACCGAAGGCGCTGGTTACGGCGACGTAGGAATCAAGGAGGCAATCGGCGGCGGATACATTCCAGGACCGCGCATGCTTGTGGTCACACGCGCCATTTCGAGCACCGGCGGCTACAACCTCGAAGGCTATGCCCCTGAACTCGATATGCCCAAAGGCGCACAGATCATCGACGGCCCGGTCGAGGCCCGCAAAGCGGCACGAGAACAGCTCGATCACGGCGCTGACTGGATCAAGGTTTACATGACTCATCGCTCGTGGGTAGGGAAGAGGGGAGAGTTGGTGTCACAGCCCACGCTGACGGTCGAAGAACTGAAGGCGATCGTTGACGAGGCCCACGGATGGGGCAAAAAAGTTGCCTGTCATGCCTACAACGGCATCGGATTGCAGCGTGCCCTCGACGGCGGCTGCGACTCGATCGAGCATGGCCTCGAAATAACCGACGCCCAGATCGCGCAGATGGTGAAGCAAGGCACATGGTACTGCGCGACCCTCGCCGCGTACTACCACGACTGGTCTCCGGCCGACACGCCCGCCGGACAACGCGATCGTCAGCGGGTAGCGGCGCACGGAGTCTCCTTCCAGAAAGCCTTGAAAGCCGGAGTGAAGATCGTCTTCGGCACCGATATGGGCGGCATCCTCTGGACTGAACCGATGGCCCAGGAATTCCCCCGTATGGCTGAGTTCGGCATGTCAGCGGCTGAAATCATCAAGAGTGCAACTTCACGCGCCGCTGACATGCTCGAAATGTCAGGCCAGATCGGGGTAGTCGCCCCCGGAGCCTTCGCTGATATCATCGCCGTCAACGGCGACCCGCTCCACGACATCAATGCGCTGGGAACCGTGACCTTTGTGATGAAAGACGGCGGTGTATTCCGGAACGAAAACAAATGAGGGTGACCGTATTGGATTTCTTTGCGCTCCTTCGCGAAATCCTTTGCGAACTTTGCGGTTATAGATTTTCGACAGCCGCCGCCCAGTTCAAAGCCATCACCGCAAAGGACGCCGGTAAACTGGAATTTCGCCCACGGCTGCTGAATCTCCTTGACACGGAAATTCCCAGCGTCATAATGCGGCATTCTCCGTGATCGTCATCCCGATCCGAATCAAGGAGGGGACATGAACGTTCTGCAGCTTTGCGATTCCGATGTGGCTTCGGTGCGAGTCGAAGTCAGCGCGGCGGACGCCATCCGCCTGATGCTCGACCGGCACGTTGGCGCCGTCGGCGTAATCGATAATCAGGGCAGGGTCGCGGGCATCTTCTCCGAGCGTGACGTTTTGCGCAAGCTGTCCCTCACCGGACGCAATCCCGAGGTCACGGCTGTCCGCGAGCTGATGACCACTCCAGTTGAACTGGCAACTGTTTCCACCCGGCCGGGTGAAGCGCTGGCCATCATGCTGGAACGCCACTTTCGCCATCTCCCGGTAGTCGACAACTCCGGCCGCCTGCTGGGCATGCTTTCGATCCGCAACCTGCTGGAGCAGCGTATCGACGACCTCAGCCATGAACTGGATTCGCTCGAGCAATACGTCACCAACGACGGACCGGGCGGCTAGACCCGTCTACGGGTAAAATACATAGCTTGATGCCCAAAATTTCTGCCGCCCTACCCAAAACCATCGCGGTCATCCGCATCATTACGTCTGCCTTCTTTCTGGTTTTCAGCGGGTACAAAATCTTCGGCCCCGAGTTTACTCACGGCGGATTCCAGCAGTATCTCCAGGGATTTATTCAGACCGGCGCTGTGAGCTTCTACCAGCCGATTCTGGCCAATCTGGTGCTGCCGCATGCGGTATTTTTCGGATACCTGGTAGGCGTGGTCGAACTCTTCATCGGAATTTGTCTCCTGGTGGGATTCTGGGTGCGGCCGGCGTCGGTGCTGGGCGCTCTGCACATGCTGAGCCTTACGCTCGCCACCTGGTGGGAGCCCGGACCGGGAGTTCCGGTGTGGCGCTACTTCGGCGCCGAACTCGACCATCTGCCACTGCTGTTTCTGTTCATCATCTTTTTTGTGGCCGACGCAGGGCAGGAGTGGGGTATGGACGGATACCGCTCGCAATAAGCCATCCGGGGTCACCCGATTCAATCCAAACATTGATCGAAAAAGAACTACGCCAGAGGAGCCAATGAAGAAATCAGTCAAAAGAATTTTGCTCGTAATCGTGCTCACGTCATTCGTGATGGGTAGTTTTTCTGCCGCCCAGGAGTTAGCCACGAAATCCACCGGCAGAGTCGTTGTTCATGCTGGAAAACTTCTCGACGTTCGCAGTGGCAAGACGCTCACGGATCAAGCCGTCGTGATCGAAGCTGGCAAAATCACCAGCGTCGGTCCTTTCGCACAAGCAAAACGTTCCGCGGATGATCGCGTGGTCGATTTGTCGAACGCCACAGTATTGCCCGGCCTGACCGATGCGCACACTCATCTCACCGGCAATCCGCAGGATGTCGGACCGCAAGCTCTCTCGATTTCGATTCCACGTGCGACTCTGACTGGGGCCCGCAACGCGCGCATCACGCTGGAGGCCGGCTTCACGACCGTTCGCAATGTCGGCGCAGACGGATACGGTGACGTGGCCCTGCGTGACGCCATTAACGCCGGAGATATTCCGGGCCCGCGCATGCTGGTGAGCGGGCCTCCCCTCGGCATTACCGGCGGGCATTGTGACGAGAACGAACTGCCCTACGAATTTCACTACTCGGCCCTCGGAGTCGCCGACGGAGTTGAAGGCGTGCAGCACAAAGTTCGCGAAGTCATCAAATACGGCGCCGACGTAGTCAAGATTTGCGCTACCGGCGGCGTGCTTTCCCACGGAGACAATCCGCAGGCGTCGGCCTACACGCTGGAAGAGTTAAAGGCGATTGTCACTGACGCGCATCGCCTGGGACGCAAGGTCGCCGCGCACGCGCACGGCGCACAGGGAATTCTCTGGGCTTCGCAAGCCGGGGTAGATTCGATCGAGCACGGTTCCTACATCGACGATGCCGGCGTCGCCGAAATGAAAAAGAACGGCACCTACCTGGTGCCCACGCTATATCTGGCAGACTGGTTTTTGGACAACGCGGAGCGCCTGCACGTTCCACCGGAGCTGATTGCAAAGGGCAGGGAAGTCATGCCCGCCGCGCGCAAGAACATTGCTCACGCCTTCAGCAGCGGAGTGAAAGTCGCATTCGGCACCGATGCGGCCGTCTATCCCCACGGACTGAACGCGCACGAGTTTGCCGTCATGGTGAAGCTGGGGCTGACACCTCTGCAATCGATTCAGGCCGCCACCATCAACGCCGCCGACTTGTTGGGATGGTCCGACAAAATCGGAGCAGCAGAATCCGGCAAGTGGGCAGACATCATCGCAGTCGATGGCGATCCGCTTCAAGATGTGACCACTCTCGAACGCGTGAAGTTCGTAATGAAGGGCGGAGAAGTAGTGAAGAATGATTACGGAAAGTAAGTACCGGCCGAGGGTGCCCCTCGATAAGAGCGAAGGCAGTGTCAAGGACAAAGCTATCCTGGCGGTGTTTTAAACACCGTTTTGTTCGCCAGAGAAGGTTGAGGACCAAGGCTCTGGAACGTCACGCTGCAATCACTTCTCGGTGGAGATCGTCCCACCAACCATCGATACGGCCTTAAACATCAGCCATGATTCT
>Ga0163162_10000941_pt1 | contig 27033 bp, 17 predicted proteins | sample S55metaG_FD_115310 | JGI IMG/M metagenome (GOLD analysis project Ga0163162, IMG submission 115310) | Switchgrass rhizosphere microbial communities from Kellogg Biological Station, Michigan, USA - S5-5 metaG | ecosystem: Host-associated > Plants > Roots > Rhizosphere > Soil | place: USA... | reverse complement strand
GTATAGAAATCGAAAGAAACAGTGTTTTTATCCGAACGGCCATTTTTAGTGGTAATCACGATCACCCCATTGGCAGCCCTTGAGCCATAAATGGCTGCTGATGCCGGATCCTTTAGAATATCAATGGTTTCTATATCCTGGGGATTCACCGTATTGAGCGAACTTCCCTCAGAAAGTGGAAAACCATCTACAACTACCAAAGGACTTACCCCTGCGGTGAGCGTACCGATACCCCGTATTACGATCTGTGGATCGGTACCTGGCTGCGCAGAAGCATCATTAATCACTACACCGGCTGCTTTACCGGCAAGTTGCTGGGCAAAGTTACTGCCAGAGTATTTGTTCAGTTCTTCTGATTTTACCTGCGAAATGGCACCGGTAATTTTGGTTTTCTTCTGGCTGCCATAACCTACAACCACCACATCATTCAAGCCTGAAGAGCTGGTTTCCATACGGATAAGGATAGAGTTGTTGGTACCCGGATTGATTAGGAAAGCTGCTGACGTTTTCTTTTCGTAGCCAACATAATTAAAAGTAAAATCGTACCTGTTTCCTATTTTAACATTGTTAAAAACAAATATTCCTTTTAAATCGGTAACAGTGGTTTCCTGTTTTTTAGTGGTCTGGTCTACCATCATCACGGAAACTCCGGGAAGTGTAGCGCCTTTTTCATCCACTACGGTTCCTTTTACGGAAGTGTTCTGCTGTGCATAAACAGCATGGGTAATCATGGTCAGTAGCGCAAATGCGGCAAAACATCTGAATTTTCTGATTGTCTTTTTTAGTTTGTTTGTTTGCATGATATATATAAAAATTAGGCAATAGCGTCCCTTTATCCCATTTCGGGGACATTTATCTGGTTAAAAACCTGGGGTTAAAAAATTATTTTTGTTTGCTGATGATGATGCTTTTAGCGGTAAGTTTAAAGGTTAACCCGTTCATGTTACAGATAACAGGCAGTATGGTATTTAATTTTTCAGTAGCTCCAACGCTACCTGTAAAGTATAATTTTTGCAATTCGGTCTCTTCAACATCTTCATAAACAAAATCGGTCTCATAGCGTTTAGCCAAGCTGCTAAATACCTCACTCAAAGGCGTTTCATTAAACAGCAGCGCATCCTTTACAGTTATGCTTAATGCTGGTTTCGGCTTATTTGTATTATTCGAATCTTTAAAATTGATTAGACTGTGCACCTTTAGTTTGGTATTAATAGATAACTGCTCACCTGGAATTAAATAAATATCACTCATTTTCATACTGTTTTCAGAACCAGCTTTTACCACTACCTTTCCTTCTATCAACTTTACCGTAAGCCGATCCTTTTTATTGGTGTTAACGGTAAATTCGGTACCTAATGCAGTTGTGGTAAAACCATTTGCACTTACGATAAAAGGGTGGTGCTTATCTTTAGCAACTTTGAAAGTAGCCTCTCCCTTCATGCTGATATTTCTACTTCTACTGTTAAAGGGTTCATAATAACTCAATGAGCTCTGAGGCTGCAGGGTAACCCGCGAACCATCTGAAAGATTGATGATCATGGCACTCTTGCCAGAATTATACGGCTGCCTGAGTATTTCTTTTTTTAACTGCACATGATTACCGGCCAGTTCTTTCTGCTGTGGGGCATGATTACGGCTAAAATATAGCACCGTAACTAAAGCAACGATTAATAAAGCAGCAACAACCTTGATCCAATGGTAGAGTGGAAATATCTTCGCATTGGGCTTTGTCTCCTGGTCATCCATACGGGCATGGAGCCGGGCTAAAATATGCTCGAACCGCTTTTCAGTAATTTCTTTCTCAACTTTAGATAGCTCCAGATCATAGTCGTTTTTTAAGTCAGATTTTAACCCAGCACAATCTTTTCTTAAAGATTCAAGTAGTTTATGCTGCTCCTCTATACTAATTTCGTTGGACCATAGTTTATCTATGCGTTCCTTTATTTCATTCATCTGTTTGTAAATACGCTGAACGATTGAAATGGGGGTGGTCAACCATGTTATTAAAACATTAAGTTACCGTTAAAAAAACTACAGATTAGCTAAAATAACCAAGACTGATACGCTGATTATCCCACCAGTTGGATTTCTGGACAGAATATACTCTTTGATAAAGTATTTGGATTGTTTGAGGTAGTCTTTTACCGATTCAGTAGATAATCCTAAAAGCTGAGCAGTCTCTTTTTGCGATTTACCTTCAAACCGGCATAACCTGAACACTTTTTGTTTCTGGGGCGAGAGTGCATTTATAGCCTCTTCAAGCATATTAAGTTCTGCCTCGATCAGGTATTGATCCGGAAATATTTCTTCGGCAACAGTATGAAAAGGATCATAACTATCTACATAGCTGATATTTTGTTTTATTTTCTTTCTGAGGTAAGAGATTGATCTATTGTAACTCACAACAAATAACCAGGCCGATACTGGTTGTTCAGGATCTAGCTTAGCTTTATTTTCCCAAAGTGCAAAAAACACATCCTGAAGAATATCCTCGGCGATGGAAGGATCTTTAATCAGCTTAAAAATATTGGCATATACAGCCTTATGGTATTCCTTGAAGATTTGATCGAAAACATTCCTATTATGTAACGGATCGTTTTGAAATTGATGCTTCACCATGAAGAATTAGATTGACCAAAAATATTTATGCAAAAATATGGTGGCCATGTTAACTGTATATTAAGCTTTATACCATCGGTTGATTTGTCGTACAAGAAAATTACCTCTCACATTTTTAGATAGGAAAGAAACCTGTTACAGAATAGTCTTCAACCGAATTGTAGCTAAATGTGCTAAAAATAGTGCTTGAATTTCAATAAAATACAGCCCCCTTACATCCGAAATAAAAAAAGCATTTTACAAAAACACTTACATCCATCTGCTGTTGTATACCTTATATCAAACGAAGAATAAGCGCTATTAGGCAATGATTGAGGAAAAATCAAAAACAACGGACCTTGCGGCGCATATCCATGCCAAGCTGAACCATAGCAGAATGGCGCTGGCTACTCCCCCATTAAGTGTTCTCGAAGAACTTTTCGAGTGTCTTTTCTATACCTCAATGAGAACAGAAGAAGGAGAACTGACTAAGGTTGCCGTTACGCTTATTGATCCTGCCAATCCCGATCCCACTCCGCCAAGAAAGATTGTTTCTGAAAGATGGAGCTGCGTAGAATTTGCCCAGCACATTCCGCTTGATATCAGATCACTGGTTAAACTTTCTAAAGCAGCCGACCCATCCGGCACCTCACTTGCCGTTTATTATGATCAGGATGGGAAACTCTTTATCTGGGGAATGATTGATCAGGCCATGCACTACCAGAGCTTTCTGAATTACGAATCTGAATCAGGATCGGAGCAACCCGGTCTTTTTCAGGTATTTATAGATGATATAGCCACACTTAAGGTGATGTTCGACTACGAATTGCTGGCCACCTTAAAACAAAACGTATTGGTTACCCGCTACCTGGATGTATTTACGATAGGACCAGTATCTAAAATCATCAGGAAAAATGCCGGTGCCATCAGGGCAGAAATCAAGAATTTTCTATCAGTATCACATCCAGGTGAAGATTTTGCAGACTGGGAAGAATTTGTAGACAGTATATGGACCCAGACATTGTCGAGGCTATTGCTAAAAATACAAAACTACCATCATGGAGGGGCGGTGCTGATCTCAGAAGATAGTAGCGCCGTTGATATCAAATATGCGGTGAATTATAAAAGACTACTGCTTGCCATCATTGGTTACCTCAAACAAACCATCAACAGTTATGTTACCGAGCATATGATCGATCAACGGCTAGCTGATGGCAAGCAAACCGTTACCAGATCGCTTTATGAGCAGGAAACCCTGGCCCTGCATGCAAAAACCGAAGTAGCCAACGAGATTAAGGGTTCGGTGAGTTTTATTGCCTCCCAAAGCTGTGTAGATGGCGTGGTTTTATTTGGACAGGATATGGTAGCACGTGGATTTGGGGGCGTAATCAGATCGAAAAAGATGCCGGGAAAAATCTATAACTCCTCTACAGCTACCGCTACTCCAAAATCATTGATCCCTGTAGATCCCAAACATTTTGGTACCCGGCACCGCTCCATGATTGCCCACTGTTGGTCGCACCCCGGCAGCCTGGGCATTGTTATTTCGCAAGATGGAGATATCCGTGTATTTTCCAGAATTGAAGATAGGCTGATTATGTGGGAGAATATCAAAACCCAGCAATATCAAAAGAGCGGGAAGCTTAAGGCAACAAGGAACTGAATTTTAAAAAAAAATTAACGCTACATTTACCACGATTTGAATAATATACCAAAACTCCACGAGAACGAAAAGCAGCGACTGCAGGCTCTTGAATCCTATCAGATTATGGACAGCCTGCCCGAAGAGGATTTCGATGAGCTGACCAAAATGGCCTCGCAGATCTGTGGAACACCAATAGCGCTTATTACTTTGGTAGACAGCTCGCGCCAGTGGTTTAAGAGTAAACTGGGCATTGATGTCCAACAGACTCCAAGAGAGCATGCTTTCTGCGCACATACCATCACTGATCCAACCGGGGTAATGGTGATTGGCAATGCAAAGGAAGACCAGCGATTTGCCGAAAATCCTTTGGTTACCGGCAATCCCAATATTGCATTCTATGCCGGAATTTCATTATTGACCCCGGAAGGAATGCCAATGGGTTCGCTATGCGTGATAGATACCGTTCCGAGAACGCTAAATGAGCAGCAGCTATGGTCGCTCAAGGTACTTGGCAAACAGGTGATCGCACACATGGAGCTGAGAAAAAAATTGTTGCTGTTATGCGAAACAAACAGGCACCTTGCCGAGACTAATCAGTTTATGCAGCAGTTTGCCACAGCCGCAGCACACGACATCAAAAATCCATTAAGTACCATTTCCATGAGTGCAGAACTGTTGACCCGTCACCTGAACAATAGTGGTGACCAGAAAGGCATAAAGTTGGCTTCAACAAGTCTGAATAGTGCAAAAACGCTTGGTAAACTGATTAACGACATGCTCGACTATTCAATAAGGCCAGAAATTTTGACTGTACAGCATGAAACGATTGAACTTGATGGCTTTCTGCACAAAACGGTCGCTATGCTCAGCATCCCGGAAAATGTGCAGATCAGCTACCCGGAAAAAAAGATCAGAATCAATGCTTCTGCAATAGCGCTCCAGCAGATCATGATCAATCTGTTAACCAACTCGATACGGTATAATGATAAACAGATTTGCCTGATTCAAATAGATTGTGTGATTGACGATGACATCGCTAAAATAACTGTTAGCGATAACGGCATGGGCATCAGAAAAGAAGAGCTTGAACGTATCTTTCAAAGAAATGTTACCCTAAACACTTCAGACCGTTTCGCCCAAAGCGGAACAGGAATCGGCCTTGCTACCGTAAAACTTCTGGTAGAGAAACTGGGTGGCGAGATCAGCGTGCAATCTACCCCTGGCATAGGCAGCGCCTTTACCTTTACCATGAGATCAAATAAGCCTATATAAAAAACGAGTTAAAAATAGATATAAAATAAAAGAGAGGCGGCATCGTAATAAAGTGATTTAATTCGAACAGCTTGGATTGAAATCCCCTCGTATTCACAAATTGACCATTTTTTAAAGCAAAGGCTTATCTTCTCGAACCCGTAAAAGATTAAAATGACCAGGCAAAGTTATCACCCATGAAAAATCTGCCTCTATAAGCATTTTAATGCAAATAAGATTTAAAAGACAATATTGAGAATTGCTCGTTTATCTATCTTCCTCAGATGATCAAAAAACTCGAATGCTGGCACAATAATGAATCTTTGATTGATGGCGTAAAATCGGACAGCAAGAATGTTGTACCAGTTGCGTTTGATAGAATTATTTTAAATTTTCCCCATCCTTAAAATGCAACCTTCTAAATACAAGGCCTGATAGTATAGTCAAAATACCCACTACAAGGAAGGTATACCTGAAGGCATTGTGAATATCATCATGAATGAGCTTTACATCCCCCCGAAACAACTTCAAGATGATCAGTCCAAAGGCCACACCAAACCCGATGGCAAGTTGCTGATTAACAGAAATTAAAGAATTACCACTACTGGTATGATAATCACGCAGATCAGCAATTGAAATGGTGTTCATGGCCGTAAACTGAATGGAGTTGAAAAATCCCATCACAACAATGATCGGTACATAATAATAGATGGACGACCCGATTGCAGGTATAGCCATGGTACAGATTAAGCTCCCGATGATAAAAGTATTGGCCATCAATGTTGTTCTGTAACCAAACCGGTTTAAGATTTTTATGACTTGCGATTTTGCAATAATAGCAGTTAATGCCATGGGGGCGATAATCCAGCCAGAGACGACCGCAGAACGACCGTAAGCAATCTGAATCATCATGGGCAACAATAAAGGTATTGCACTGATACCTAATCGGGTAGCCAGATTACCAAGTATACCCACCCTAAATGTTCTCACCTTAAACAAGTTCAACGGAAAAATAGGATTATTGTCTGTTACCGCATGCCGATAATAAAAGTAAAGCATTAACACACCGACTGACAATATAGCCAGGGCTGGCGTAGTGTATACCACATCGCCCAACAGTTCGAGCGCGATGGAAAGCAATAATGATGCAGCGGCAAAAATCAGGAAGCCCCGCAGGTCAAAATCAATCACTTCAGACCGGTAATCAGGCATGTACCTTAAGCTGAGCACAATCCCCAAAATGCCCATCGGTATATTAATCAAAAATATCCAGTGCCACGATAGGTAATCAACCATATATCCACCAACAAGCGGCCCCAGAACAGGCCCGATCAGTGCGGGTATAATTGCAAAATTCATCGCTTTCAATAAATCTTTCTTTGGAAAGCTCTTCACCAATGCCAATTTACCCACTGGTGTCATCAAACTTCCACCTACTCCCTGTATAATTCTTGAAATTACCAGTTGCGTTAAATTGGCAGATAACGAACAGAAAAGAGATCCCAAACTAAAAAGCATTAAGGCTAAAATAAACACTTTCTTTGTACCAAACTTATCAGACAGGAAACCACTTACCGGCATAAAAACAGCCAGTGTCAATACATAGCCAATAATTGCATTTTGCATATTCAGAGGAGATTGGTGGAGATCCTTCGCAATGGCCGGCAGAGATGTATTAAGTATGGTCGAATCGAGCATTTGCATAAAAATAGCAGTAGCCAATATCATTGGCAAAACGCGCCTTGTAGCTTCTATGTTTTTCAAGGGTAAAAGTTGTGGCATGGCTAACTTTGCTCTGTGTTAATGATATAAATCCGGTATCTTTAGGCTTAAGTTTATCTAACCGAAGTACTATATTAAGTAGTTGCAGATAAAAAGCAATAACACCGCAAATATAAATTTAGTTGTCTAAATCTTAAACTTCAATACATATATAATCATATCACACAGATGAATTGATGATTCGTCTAAAAGTCAGGTTTACCCTTGGCCCAGTATGCTGAGCGGTCTTGGCAATCCGGTGCTCCCATCTTGCCTGCAAATCCCCTTTCATGATTAACAGGAGCCATGCTCCAGTCGTACGGTATACTTTTCCCGGTGATTTTCTTTTTTCCTAATATCAAAACTACGTACCGCACCAAAGGAAACGGAGGCGATAACCGGGTGCGATCCCATTACGGTTTCCTTATCGCTATGCCAGGCCACCGAATCATTACCGTCACGATAATAATTAAGAAGTACGCTGTTAAAGGTAATTCCGGAAATGGACTCTGCCAATCTTTTAAGTTCTAAAAGTGTTGTTGTCCACTCCATCGGCGTGGATTTGCCAAGTGCTCCATAGTCAATACCGGCAACATCTCCATACCAGGCGGTAAGCCTGGGTGTAAGTACTTCCCGGTCGTACATTTTAACAAGCCTTTGCTGCCATGGCGTGTTTTGAACAAGTGTTGTAAGCAATAGATCGCTTTGATCTCGATCGATAAAATTTGCCTGGTATTCAAGCACATCTCGCGGTAGCCCTGCAGATTGCCCGCTAGGAGCAAAAAAACTCAATTGTTCCATTACCTGTTCACCTCTTCCCATCCAAATGATTCTTTCTTATAAACCAATGGCTTAGCAAGCAAGGAGAAATCATCCGAAAAATCATGGTTGAATACCTGGAAGTTTACCGTCCATTCATCTTTAAGCAGACCTGGCACAAACCTGGAGAATATGCGCTGGAAGCTTTTAAAACTAATGCCCTCTTTGCAGATGATCATATAAGCTGTGTCTGACCTTAAGACCACTTTTTCGACCAGATTTGGCCAACGCGAACAGATTTCTGCGGGCAGGCTGTTAAAATACTGTACATCTATATATGTGGTAATGCCGTTCAGAAGTTCCCTGCTAAAGCCATTTCCGCTGAGTTGCGCCCAGGCACCATGCTGTTTTTCCAGACTGCCGATCAGTTCTCCGTTGAGCACGATCTTCCATGGCTCTCCTGCCCCAAAACGGATCAGCTGATAAAGCTCCGATACCCCATTTTCACCCTCAAAAAAATATTCCAGCTCAGTCATAAAAAAGCATCTTTATCATTTTTAAAAATCAAATGTAATTATTTTTACTAAATAAATTAGTATTTATTAACATTTATTATACTCTTAAATTTGCTCCTAATGCATTAAAAACCAATATCCGATATTTTTATTAACAATCTAAAAATACTAATATTTTTAGTATTAATTTTGTATTATAGGTTTGGATATTATTTTACCATTCTCCCAGGGAACAAAAGGATATGGCGATAGTTAAAAAGGAGATCATTGGCAAGCTTCAGGAACAGATCCTGAAACTTCAAGGCTTTAAGCCTGAAAGGAATGCACATGCGACAGATTTTGGACTGGGCATAATTTCTACGGCTTTCCCGGGTAATATCTTTCCATTGGCTGCCCTGCATGAATTTTTGGCAACAAGCCTGGAAGATGCCGCTGCAAGCGGGGGCTTTATCTCGGCACTTCTTGCTGTCCTGATGAAAAATAATGGCGTTTGCCTGTGGATCAGTACCCAAAGAAAAATCTTTCCCCCTTCGCTCATCACTTTTGGCTTGTCGCCTGAACGCATCATTTTTATCGACCTGCAAAATGAAAGAGATGTATTATGGGCCACAGAAGAGGCCTTAAAATGTGAAAGCCTGGCAGCAGTGGTAACTGAACTGGATGAAATCAGTTTTGCACAAAGCAGGCGACTCCAGCTGGTGATCGAAAAAAGCAGGGTTACTGCTTTTGTGATCCGAAAAAATGCTGAAAAACTCAGTTCTACCCTGGCGGCGGCAAGGTGGCGCATATCAGCTATGCCGAGTGTTGCCATTGATGGCCTGCCCGGACTGGGCTTTCCGAGGTGGCATGTAGAGCTGCTCAAGGTTAAAAACGGAATACCTGGCAACTGGATGATAGCATATGCAGCCGGCGCTTTCAGACCGGTAACGCAGGTGCCTTTTGACGGTTTAAAAATCAGGAGGGCGGTGTAATGCAGAAAAGATACATGTCCATATGGTTTTCTACCCTGCTTACCGACTGGATCCGCATTAAGCGGCCAGCCTTAAGCCATTTGCCACTGGTTTTTTCTGATAAGGCCGGGAACCTACAGACAAACACCGTTCTGTTGCGGTTTACCGAACAAGAAAAGCATTCAAAACAGATGGGTAATTGTTGAGCATCATATCAATTTAGTTTTTATTTTCCTTGGTTAGTAATTTTTAAAGCGTTGATGATTAGCTGTCTGAAATAAATATCTGTTTTCTCATAATACATTTTGAAACTGCAAAAAGCATGGTGTTGCTGGTTGAGGAAATTGCAGTAAGGTTTGCTATTTGGTTAATTGAAATCAAAGTAAAGGAATACTGAATTTATTATCTGTTCAACATTTTGTCGATTTGTATCAACTTTAACTAAGTAGCTTTGCTAAACCATTATGATTTTGTTTGTATATTAAAGAAAAGTATGAACACTAAGAATGCTCGGCGATGAAATTTAACCACGCCAAAAAAAAGGCTAATCACTAACATCAACCGTTTCTACTGACTTTTCTTTTAATAAACGCCGCTCCAACTACTGATAGCGGGATGAGTAAAAATGAAATAAGATAATCAAGCTCACAGTTTACTACGTTATAATAATACATCACTCCGGTATTAGGCAAAATAGCTGTTGCTGGTACCACAGTTTACAGGCATATTGAAAAAGCCAACGGTAGTACACCTCCAAGACTGGCATACTGGTTGTTTGTGCAAGATAATTCATAATAATAATTGGGATCATATTGAAACCGGTAATTAAAACCAGAAGCTAGAGTGGGTTGGACGTTCTGATAATATAACCTTCCGTTATAATAACATCCTGTTCCAGCGGGCGGAACCTAAGCATACAACGACAAACAGCGTAAGGTTAAACAGGTTAACAAAAGTATTCGTTTCATGATGATTAGCTTATAGTTTGGTTTGAAAGCTGTATCAACGGAACGATATCTGGAATAGATTTCCGGCGAACTTCAATGAATAAAATGAACAATTAAGTGGCTAGCAGGAGAGCTTTTAACCAGCGCAATTGAACAGTATTTCACTCGGCTGCTAGGCTATTGCCTATTAAGGATTGATGCCAGCAAGCCGTGTAATAATTCTCCCTTTTTATATGCCTGTCGTAAAAGTTAGCTATATATGAGGCTTTATACAACGTTTGCAGGCAAAGCACTTACCATTATGATCCTCAAAACCAATAGCAAAAATCAATGTTGTTTGAGGATGGAAATACATGAAAAGTTTATGGCAAAAGCCATTGCATTATCGGAGCAGAATCTGCATTCGTTAAAAGGAGGACCGTTTGGTGCTTTAATTGTACGTGATGGTAAAATCCTGAGTGCTGAAGCAAATTCAGTTACGCAAGACTGTGATCCGACTGCCCATGCAGAAATAAATGCAATCAGGACAGCAGCAAAAAAAATCGGAAAAGCCGACCTGTCAGGCTGTACGATCTATACCAGCGCCGAACCCTGTCCGATGTGCCTGAGTGCCATATACTGGTCCAATATTAAGCAGGTGTATTACGGAAATACCAGAACAGATGCGGAATGGGCAGGCTTTGGTGATCAATTTATTTTAGATGCATTACAGGAACCAATAGCAGAACAGCCCGTAACATTTGAAAGGATTATGCCCGGAGAAGCAATAAAAGCATTTGAACAATGGCGAGCCGGAGGTCAAATGCTTGAAGAAAAAGTTAAGAAAGGATCGCTATAATTACTTCATAATATGACAGTTAAGATGCTAAAATTACGAGATACCGTAAACAGATGATCAGCTGCGCTGAAACGAGGTGGTATTATCAGTATAAAATGTTGTTCTGGGGGATAATTTATTTGAAAAAATCCGTCAAGCTCAGCTTGCACTGAGCTTGACGTGATAAATCTGAGGTAAATGAAAACTTATGATACAGCCTAATCATTTATTGCTTGAATATAGTATTCCGATGGGTTATCTAATACTGTAACCTGTTATGTCTTAAATCAATAGTAAAAATTAGCCTATATTCAGCTGATTTCCACTTTTAGATTTCAAGGCTGAAGATTTATCAATTTGCTTTCACGGTGTAAACTGACACCGAGCCTGCTTCACAATAAAATTCTGCCCATCCATCTTCACCGATGGTAATTTCTCTGTCGCAATGCCCCAGATAGTCGCAGAAAATCTTGCCTGCAAACACTGCGCCCATTTCCATACGTTTACTTCCCGCTTCACCGTTTGATAAAATTACTGCAAGGCCCGATCCCTGGTGCTCTTCATCTCCGGCGCGTGTCCAGCCAATGCAACTTGGATGATCAAAATAATCGCGCTGAAAACCATAGGCAAATGTTTTTCTCAACTGTAGCAATGCTTCCAACTGAGGAAGTGCGGCCATTGTTACCTCATGGTCTTTTCCATCGTTCCCTTTGTCGGTATATTCTGATCCATACACATCTGCATAAAAAACGCAAGGATAACCTGCTTCACGAAGTAAAATGATGGCATAAGCATGTGCCCTGAACCATGGCTCTACCGTCTGTTCTAAAGATTGAAGTGGCTGCGTATCGTGGTTTTCAACCAATGTTACGGCCAGTTCGGGTCTGGATGAAACCAGTGATCCATTCAATAGGGTGCTCAGGTCATATTGTTCGCCTTCCTTACTGGCATGAGAGAAATTAGCCTGAAGACTGGCATCGAATAACGACATCCGGCCCTGGGTAGCATCAATATAATCCAGCATGGCCTGCGGATCGTATGGCGACCAATACTCTCCTACTGTAAACAGTTCTTTGCCTGTTTCAGCCCGAAGGTAGTCCAGCCATTCATTATAAAAATCAGCAGGCATGTGTTTGATCGCATCCAAACGCAATCCATCAAAACCTGTGGTCTCGTAAAACCATATCCCCCATCGCTTAAGTTCTTCCCTTACCGCAGGATTCCGAAAATCGATATCGGTGAGCATCAGGTAATCGTAATTTCCGTTTTCGGTATCGAGCACATTCTCCCATCCTTCACCATACTGGTTTTGAATACTATACACGGCTGAATCCTCGGTACGGGCATCATAATCTACCCCGGTAAAGCATTGAAAATCCCATTTAAATTCAGAATATTTTCCTCCACGACCCGGATAAGTAAATTTGGTGTAGGCATCAATCTCAAAGGGTTCGGAGATGAATTCATTCCTATTTTCGGGGTTTACTTTGCGCACCATCACCGGCTCATGGTCATCTGCTCCGCCGAGGTGGTTTAGTACAATATCTACGTAAACATTTATACCTGCCTCCTGTGCTGACTTAATCGCCTGCAGATATTCTTCTTTAGTTCCATATTTAGTGGCAATGCTTCCTTTCTGGTCAAATTCGCCCAGATCATATAAATCGTAAGAATCATAACCAGTCGAATCTTTGCCTTCCATCCCTTTGTGTGCCGGAGGCAGCCAAATGGAATCTATACCCATTTCTTTTAATTTAGCAGCGTCTTGTTGTACTTTCTTCCAAAGACTTCCGTCGTTGGGATAATACCATTCAAAGTACTGCAACATCGTATGATTTTCCATATTTAAATAAATTTAGTAGTGCAAATACCTCCTAAGTGGGACGATTGTTTTGAATTTGAACAATACCTGAAGGAATTTATTTTTTAACACACAATTTTGAAATACAAATGACTAGGCATTATACTATCATTTCCCTGGGACATGGATTAATAAAGGCGAAGTAAAATTTCGGTATTTAATGATGGATAAAGTTTTCTTTTAGAAAAATCTTCGCCTTTTATCTTAAAAAAAAGCTGTATTAAATCTTCAACACTTCATTATGCTATAACCGTCTAAGCTAAAATATATCGTGAAATTGAATTATATCCAAATTAAAGTAATGAAAAAACAGACTTGGCCAAACCGCGGTTATTTTAAATAAGGATTGTGAACAATTCGTATATACTGGAGGTAATGTGCATAGAAAAAAGAAATTACAGTCATAATAACCATTGCCTTGTAAACCGGGCAACTTTTGCCTCCAGATAATTTAGTAAACAAAAAACTCACCACCAAAATGAGGCCTGTCTAAAACATTCAGCTTTTAAAGATAGTTAGGTAGATATGGAACAGGATCAAAACATAAAGAAAACCCCGAGAACAGTAGTCATCACCGGCGCATCCAGCGGTGCCGGGCGGGCCATCGCGCTGGCCTTTGCGGCAAACGGCGACCAGGTAGTGATTTCTGCGAGGAATATCGATGCGCTGAAAGACCTCGCGGCAGAATGCGAAAGTCTCGGCGGAACGGCAGAATGTGTCGCCTGCGACACCGCTGATTATCACCAGGTGCTTAACCTGGCGGCAACAGCTGCAAATATCGGTACTGGTATTGATGTGTGGGTCAATAATGCAGGTGTACTCGCTATTGGCAGTTTCGATCAGACGCCTATGGAGGTCAGTGAGCAGGTGATCAAAACCAATCTTTTGGGTTATATGCATGGTGCTCATGCGGTGATACCCTATTTTAAAAAACAGGGGTTCGGAATTCTGATTAACAATATCTCCATCGGTGGGTTCCTGCCTGTACCCTTCGGAGCTGGTTATTCTGCTGCTAAGTTCGGTCTCCGAGGCTTTTTTGCCTCATTAAAATCCGAGCTTCGGGAATATCCAGGCATTCATGTGTGTGATGCCTTTCCCGGCTTCCTAGATACGCCAGGCATGCAGCATGCGGCCAATTACACGGGCAAAGCGCTTAAGCCGGGCCCGGTAGTTTATGACCCTAACCGCCTAGGCCATGAAATATTCAAACTATCGCTAAACCCGAAATCCGAAAAGATGGTGGGCAGTTTTTCGATATTGATGCGACTATCCCGTGCCTTGTTCCCAAGCCTGACCACGACCATCACCGGAAACGTTATTCGTACCTACCTCAAACATGCCAAAGACATTTCACCCACCAACGGCAATATTTTTAGTCCGGTGGCCTATGGAAATTCGGTTTATGGAGGATGGGGAATTCCCGGAAAACCCAAAGCGCACCGTAAATATGTGGCCCTAGGGGCAGGGTTGCTGTTCGGTGCATTACTCATCAAAAGAAAATGGTAATGGAAAACAAAATTGTTTTTTTCGGTGATAGCCTCGTGGCGGGATATGGACTTAAAGACCCATCATCTGAGTCCATTCCGGCACTCATTAACACAAAATTAAAAAATCTCGGACTACATTACAGCGTCATTAACGCCGGTGTTAGTGGCGACACTACGGATTCTGCCCTGGCCCGACTTGACCAGGCCCTGAACGAAAAACCAGCGATTTTTATCCTTGAACTGGGTGCCAATGACTTCCTGCGTGGCATGAGTCCGGTGCTGATCTTATCCAACCTGCAGCTCATCATCAGCAAAGTTAAATATATATGCCCGTCAGCGTCCATACTTCTATTAGGTATCGAACTTCCGGATTGGGCAACAGGCTTACACCATGGTGATTATTCGGGTATATTTTCGGCACTGGCTGAAAAAAACAGCATATCGCTGGTGCAGTCATTCTTAAAAAATGTAGCAGGCGTGCGCGCATTAAATATGTACGATGGCGTGCATCCACTTAAAGAAGGCTACCAGATTGCGGCGGAAAACATCTGACCAGAATTGTACAGGATTATACTGGATCGTGAGGGTATTTAAAAAGATTTCATAGCGCGTATCTGCTATAAAAAAGCGAGGTTCATCCTAAAAATTACATAAGGGAAAGGCTGTTATGCTTGCTAGCGATTAAGCCGAGCCATAGAAATTTAGGTTGATATCATAGCCAAAATTCAGTCCAGGCTTTTTCAATGAAAAATGATACTGACCTAAACGTTATTATTTTTTCTTTTAAATAAATCTTACCCCAGTTACGAGTTAGTATCTATTCCGTAATTCAAACCCTTTCGTGGCTGATTGATTGAAAACTGTCAGTTTTTTTATTTTCTAAAAAAATCTGATGAGGGGTTGCCCAGCAAAGAGCAACCCTTTATCTTTAAAATTTGACCTGAAGATTTTCTTCGATAATTATTCCAGTGAAAAAGTTTCCCAGCCAGAAATCGTATCCCGGTTGCATTTCATGGCTGATTGGCCGTTTTCTGAAGAAATGTATTTGCCATTATTTCCTTTTAGAGAAATTTTTCCGTTAGCGTTTACCACCCAGTCAAATTTTTCCCAATCGCTAATGCTTGTGCGGTTGCAGGTGATCCCGGTTGCAGCGCCATTTTCTGACGATACATATTTATCCTTACTTTTCAGCGCGATTTTCCCCCCACCTGCATCAACAACGGTAAAGGTTTCCCAGTCGGAGGCACTCGCACGGTTACATCTCATGGCTACTTCACCGTTTTCGCCGGATACAAACAGGTTATTGGAACCTTTCAATTTAATCGTCTGGCCAATAGGAGGTTCGGCCTGTATACGCAGGCTACCTAATTCCAGCCAACCGTTTTTAAAGTTTCCGGTTACGGCAAGTGCAATGCCGGGTTTGTTGGTGTTCGTTTTATCGATGATGGCCACCGCCCATTTATAACTGCCAACAGGTAGGTTAATTGCCGTTGTGGTAAAGTTGTAACTCATAGGGTTATCTTTTAGCCATTTAGAAGGCTCCCCATTTTCATCAATAAAAAGTTTTTTAACCACACCAGCAGTATCCAGGATGGCAAAAGCTACTTTATACTTATAGTTCCACTGCGGAATATTATTAGGACAGTAACCCCAGCCCATATTTTTCCAGCGATGGCTCAGTGTAGCAGTGGCTCCATTGGCGATCTCATTGGGTAATGATACCTGATCAGGATAAAGGCGGTAGCCTCCTTCTGCATTGAAGCGCTGAACCAAAGGAAAACTGGTTTGAAACCAGGAAGCCACTTCGCCAACCCTAAAATCCATCATATTTACGGCAGCTTCTGCCGACCTGTCAAATTCAGCTTTTCTCACATCTTCGGGATGCCCTTCGCGATATTGGCCGCTTGAATCGATCCAATAGCGATGTGTACCGGTTACAATCCATCCCCCCTCCATAATAATCGGGCGTTTATGTTTCCAGGTTGCTGCAAAGTTTTTCTCCCAGCTTTGGTAATAATCGGTCATTGCAAAAGCATCATGCCTCAGGCTATAGCCTTGATTAATCGCTTTAACCAGTAGCTGGTTGCTGTTTGGGTTTGCTGCACCCCAGCTTGTCGGATGACCGATTAACCTGTGATAGTTGATTACGAGCGGCACTTTGGTGAAAGTCCTGTTGTAAAGTGCCATGATCCAATCCAGTACCTCTTCCTTTACAGTTTCTGTTTGTGCAGCTGTTAATACCCCCGGAGCGGCATATACGGTATTATGAGCTTCTCCCCATTTACCTAAACCATAGGCATCAATAAAAGAGGTGCGAACGGGATCGTTAAAATCTTTGGCAAGCTCTTCAATGAATGTGGTGTAATATTGCCTGAAAATCGGATCTTGGGGAAAGGGTGTCTTATGTGCTGGTACTGCAGGATTTGATAACCAATATTGAGCACCCGCCGTGAATACAAAGGCAGGAGTATTTTCTCCCTGGTCACGCCCATCTACCACAATCCGGAATGCGATAGGCAAACCTCTGGTTTTAACGCCATTGATAAGTTTACCAATCTGCGAATTAGGATCTCTCCACGCATAAACACCCGGGCTTGGATTAAGTGATCTCCAGCTGGTTCGGATATAACAGGCTGAAGCATAATCGATCGCTTTTACATTGGCACCCAATTCGGGTACAAAAAACTGACTGTCCCAATAGCTATCGGTAGCATCACGTTTGCCATACATCACCCATCCGTTTAGTGGGTTTCGCAACACCGCAGTACTGTTGTATACTGGGTTAATCACCACATTACTGGCAATAACAGCCATTTTTTGGGGGCCTTTATCAAAGGTTTCTGAAAGATTTTCTTCCACCATTTTGGAACAGGAAAGCGAATATAGCCCCAAAAGAGCTAGTAGCGTAACCTTTCCAGTCCAACCGAAAATGATTTTTTTCATAGTAATAAATATTAAATTTTAGATATTAGTTTGCTATTTAATTTGGTGTCGATTTTGAAACTGAGGACCATATTTTATTTATGCTATATCTTCCTTTACCTACAGCAATTGGCAAAAACACCCTTTAATTTTAAAAAAGAGTTTAGGTTTAAAAAATCTTAAAGATTAAAATGGAGTTTGGCGAAACGGATAAAATTTGTCCAATCATAAATATTGAGGTCGTGTTTTCCTTCCCTAAAATGGTAACCGATAGCCGAATGAATGATTGGCTTGTTCACACCAGGCATATTTGCAGGAAGCGTCACTTTCTTGCCGTATAAATCGTAAACAGGTTTGGCCTGTACCAATGACGAAAAAGAGCCGTAAGGATCTGCCCAGCGATCTTCTGTAGCATTCGTGGTATAAACTGGCCTTGGCGCAACCAAACCTATGAGCATGTGCTGATCAAGAGGCAAGCTATTTACATCATTACTGTATTTTTTGTAATTATTGTTAAACCAGTAGCCAAACTGCTTGTTAATCAGACTTATGGTTTCTCCATATTTACGCCTGGCCAGCGATGCACCCGTACTGCCAGAGCAACTGCTCAACACCATTGCGAAACGTTGATCCTGTGCGGCCGCCCATAATGCTGTTTTCCCACCCCTTGAATGGCCTACCAGCACTACCTTGCCAGAATCGATTTCCTTATCCGTTTTGAAGTAATCCATTACCCTGCTTGCTGCCCAGGCCCACACACCAATCGCTTTCATGCCATTATCTTTTTCCAGTTCTTCAGGAAACAGCTGTTTTAACACGCCGTTCTGATAACTATCCTTGCGATCAGGAGCTACATCGGAATGGTGAAAGGCAGCAATGGCATATCCACTATCGATAACCATTTCGGCTGGCCAGAAATCACTCTTTTCTATTCTTGTCGGATCTGTATTTCTGCTACTGCGGTTGTTAATGAGCAAAAATACCGGGGCAGGTTTTGTCCGCTTGTTGGGAATGAACAGTACGACAGGAAAAGATACCGAATTGCCGCTGTTCCAGGCCGTAATTGTTATTTCTTTCAAATATGCTTTTCCAGCCATGGCAACCACGTTTTCCTTGGTTACCACAAATTTTAAACTATCAAAACGAGCTGGTGTTTTTCCGTACACATGTTCTTCAAACAGGGCTAAAACTTCTGGTCTGCGATGCTTCTCCCAAGCGGAGACAGCTTTAATCTTTTTACCTTCTGCGGTAAGCAGTATATCGGGTAAAGTATAGGCTGGCACGGTACTTTCATCATAATTAACGATTTCTCCCATAAACCGATCTGTTTTCTGCGCATATACTCCAGCCGATAAAAAAACCGGACCAATAAAGCAGACCAATGCTCTTTTCATGCATTCGTTGAAGCACCAATTGCCTCCCTGAGCGAAGGATTTTAGTCTGTTCATCATACTCAATACCCCGGATTTTGAATGAGTTTATTCGCCTTATTAATTTCTGATTGCTGAAACGGATACCAATAGTTTTTACTGGTAAAAGTTCTGTTTTCAATTACAAAAGGGCTATAGGTTAACGCATTACCCACCTTAGTAATTTTCATTCCGCTAACAGGGCCATTAAATTTACTTTCTCCATCTTTCCATCGGCGGATATCAAAAAACCTTTGTTCTTCAAAACACAATTCCACTCTCCGTTCATTTTTAATCCTGTCGCGCATTTGCAATTGTGTTAACCCGGCCAGTGCAGGCATGCCGGCGCGGTTACGTACTGCATTTATTGCGTTATAGACCTCCGTATTCGGACCTCCAAATTCGTTCAACGCTTCTGCATAAATCAGTAAAATTTCTGAATAACGAAACAATACCCAGGGCCTTCTCACACTTGTGGTACCTGTGATGTTGTAAGTAGCATTACCGCTTAAAAACTTCCGCAGATAATAACCAGATTTTGTGCTGTTTACATTGGAAGGAACATTATCACGTCCGCCTTCGTAAGTCTCTACAGCCCTGCTTAGGCTTCCTGTTTTAAAATTTGCGCCATTAACTACAATAAACTGATTTAAACGTGGATCTCTGTTCGCATATGGATTTTGCGGATCATAGCCTGATGCAGGGTCAGTTATGGGCCTGCCATTGGTCATTTCAAAAGCGTCTACCAAATTCTGCGTCGGGTTTGTTCTGCCCAATCCGCCAGTGAAGCTAATGGGTGCATTATTGGCCTCAATAGCATTGGTATTGCTTGCCGGCGTGGCGAAAATCACTTCATTGTTGTAAGAGGTTGCTGTAGTGGTGTAATCCCACATGTTAGGAAACAAGGCCGTGCTCAACAAGCTGTGTTTATTTAAGTCGATTAAATCTTTTGCTGCATTGGCAGCATTTTGCCAGCGTTGCAGCTCATTACCCGTGTTGTATAGAGGACTTGCATAAACCAATAGGGTTTTGGCTTTTAGTGCCATTCCCGCAGCCTTTGTTGCACGTCCGTAATTTGCAGCATCCCAATCTTTTGTTGAGGCTGCAGGAATCTGACTGATGGCCGAGTCGCAATCTTTAACAATTTGTTTTACAACCTCATCAGCAGAATTGCGGGGAATATTCAGATCTTCTACGGGCGAAAAGGAACGGGTGGCAAGAACAATCCCTCCATATCTTTTGAACAACTCATAGTGTAATAAAGCCCGCAGAAAAAATGCTTCTCCTCTTAATCCGCGAAGATCACTTGCCGGAAAAATCACTGCCGTGGGCGATCGTTCCAGAAACGTGTTTACAACCCATAAGCCATTATAAAGATTGGTATATTGTTCATCGAAGGTCCTTAAACTGCTCCAGTTGCCATTATTAAAGATGTTTACATTGCTGTTTAAGTTGGAGTTTACCGCTTCATCACTTCCACTGGCCATTAATGCACCTGAGCCATCAACATTATACCTGCCCAGCATATAATTATAACCGTTGTTTAAGTACTCCCGCACACGCCTGTCGGTATTCCAGATCGCTGCTTCATTAACAGGGCCTTCACTGTACGAAGGTTCAAAAAATTCATCCTTGCAGGCAGCAAAGCTCATCAGCAAAATGGCCAAAACCATTTGCACTACATATCTTTTCTTTTTCATCTTCATTTTTAAATTAAAATTTAACATTTAGGCCTACTGCGAAGGTTTTTACGTAAGGATAAGAGGAGAAACGGCCTGCGTTGGGTGTTTCCGGATCAATATCCAGCTTATTTAGTTTAGAGATGGTGAAAATGTTATTGCCACTTACGAAAATCCTGGCACCTTTGAAGCGCAAGCGTTCGTTCAGGCTTCGAGGCGTGCTGTAACCAATCTCCGCAGATCTAAGCTTCAAAAAATCACCTGAATACAGCCAAAAAGTGGAGTTTGCCGTATTGTTCCCATTGTCAGAGATGCCAACCCGCGGATATTTCGCTGTAGCTGCTGTTGCGGGCGTCCAAGTGTCTAAGCTTAATTGATTTAACCCGTTCGGACCTGCGTAAAAAATATCAGAGATATCTACTGTTCTGCCCGAAACACCCTGAAACTGTGCGCCTAGATCAAACTGTTTGTAACGGATGTTAAAGCCAAAGCCATAATATATTTTAGGAATATCGGTGTAGTTGCTGGAGACAGCATCGTTTGCGTCGATGATGTTATCATTGTTAACATCCCGGTATTTAAGATCGCCCGGCACAACAAGGCTCGAAAGGGTTTGTTTCGGACTGGCATTAATCTCTGCCTGGCTCTGAAAAATACCTTCTGCAATGTAATAATTTCCCCCATTCACATACCGGCCTATGGTAGATTGATTGGGCAATACATTTTCAGTTCTTTCCAAAATGATGTTTTTAGCATAGGTAAAGTTGGCATTGGTACCGATCAGCACTTCGCCAATTTTTTTAGTGAAAGTTCCGCTGGCATCAAACCCTTTACTGCTGACCTTACCCGAATTTACCTGCGCAATGGCTATTCCTACGATACCTGGTAAGTTTGCAGGACCAAGGATATCCGTTCGTTTTTCATCAAAATAATCAACAGAGAGAGAAAGTGCGCCTTTAAAAAAGTCTACATCTGTACCCAGGTTCAGACGATCGATTTTTTCCCAGGTGGTTAAGGGGTTACCTGCAGGACTTACCAGTCTCGCTGTGGTCGAAGTAGAAAAAGTAGAGCCTAAGAATGGTCCGGCATCTCTCGTAAACAGCGTACGGTACGGTAGTCTGACCACATTACCATTGGCATCGTAAGTTGGGCCAATATTACCCGAGCGACCATAAGATCCGCGCAATTTCAGGTAACTGATCACTGAAGCGCCTTTCATAAAATCTTCTTTGGATATTAACCAACCGGCCGATACTGCCGGAAAAAAGCCAAAACGTCTTCCAGGTGCATAATTCTCAGATCCGGAATAACTCCCTGTAAATCCCAACTGATAACGTTGCTTAAAACTGTAATCTGCCCGTCCTACAAGCATCCGGGAACGGTAATCCAGCCGGTCTACCGCAGCACTTACATATTGCTGCGCCCGTACATTTGCTTTTACCTGGTGATCTGTGGCAAAAGTTCTGTTGTAATCCAGGCCAAACCAGAGTTCATTGTTTTTGGTATTGGTTTGGAAAGCTGCAGTGCGGTAAGCAATAACCGCTGGCGTGCGATAAGTTTGTACAGGTGTTACGGTTTGATTGAAAACTGCATAATTCTGAGATAAGCCATCGCCATAATTACCATAACCATCATAAGAGAAAAATAGGTTAGCCGAAAGGCCTTTAGTGATAAAATCCATTTTCTGATCGGCCATGATACTGGCAAGCAAAATATTAGTGGTAGTCCTCGAAAATCCTGTAGCCTGTAACTGGCCAAGGGGATTACTTTGAAAGAGTGAAGTTCCTCCGTAAGATCCATCTGCATTTAAAATTGGAAAGGCATTTGGCGGTAAGTTATATAAGTTACTCAAAACCGTGCTGGTACCATCACCAACATCATTACGTACTTCGCTCCTCACGCCTGCCAACAGCGTCAGCGTAAGTGTTTTGGTCACATCATAGTCTAAATTGATGCGAAAATTATAACGTTTATATCCATAATTAGAATCGTAGTTAGGTGTTTCTGTTTCCTTAAAAAGACCTTGCTGGTTAAAGTAGCTTACGGAGCTGAAATAACGCACCCTATTGCTCCCTCCGCTAAAGGTAAGTGCGTATCTTTGCGTAGCTGCCCTCTTGCTCAAAAAGCGGTCTAAGTAGTTATTGTCTGGATAGAGGTAAGGGTTGGTATGGTTTTTATAACCTTCAAGCGCTGCATCATTATAAGCTGGTGCCTGCCCCACATTGGTTAACCCCCGATTATATAAGGTAGCAAAATCAAAGGAATTTAAGGGCTTGATCAGGTTGCTGGCAGATTGAAAACCGCCCTGCGCATCAAAAGAAATCAGGTTCTGCCCTATCTTTCCCCGTTTCGTGGTGACCAGAATTGCACCATTGCCTCCATTTAAGCCATACCAGTTTAAACCAGCAGCATCTTTTAATACCGTTACACTTTCAATTTCGCTAATATCCATATCTTCGAAATCACGCTCAATTCCGTCTACCAGAAAAGCTGGCGTAGCGCCTTGCGCATAGGATGATTTTACACGGATTTGATAGGACACGTTTCCGCCACCTGGCTGATTACCTGTCCACCTGAATAAAAAACCGCTTAACCGCCCCGCCAGTAAACCAGACAGGTTACTGATCGGAACTTGCGTAAGCTGATTGTAGCGAAGCGAGCTTTGGGCATAATTCAGTTCTGCTCTGCTGCGTGTAGCAAAAGGAATTTCTATTAATTGATCTGTCGAGTCTGTGCGGTTAGCTTTCACAATCCTAACGGTATCCTGCTTACCACTAGTTTGTGCGAAGGCAGTGCAGGTTAACAGATAGCCGATGATGCACGCCATAACGCCCGAACATTTAATATATCTTGTCATTTCTTATCTTTTAAATTGATGTACAACCCAATAACTACCAGCCCGGATTCTGTTTCAATGCGCCGCTGGTTTTATTCATTTCTGTCCGTGGAATAGGGTACAAATACATGTTGTTATTGAATACTTTTTTAAATGCGGGCAATTCGATCACGTTATAACTGAAAGAGCCGTTGGCATTTTTGATCACTTTCATGGCCTTCATTGGCTGGGCCACAATTTCCGCCCCCTTTTTCCAGCGGAGGATATCCCACCAACGCATGTCTTCGAAAGCGAATTCGATGGCCCTTTCATTTCTGATGCGTTCGCGCATTTCAGCTTGACTGAGACCGGCCGGTAAAACCGGCATCTTAGCCCGCACACGAATGGCATTTACGGCATTGTACACTTCGGCAGTCGGCCCTGTTTCTTCATTTAGAGCTTCGGCATAATTGATCAGCACTTCTGCATATCGGTAAAAAACATAATTCAGCAAGGCTGATGCAGTTGAGCCCGAACGTGAAGCCTCTGGCCAGAGTCTTTTCAGGTAATAACTGGTTTTGGTTATGGAAGTGGCGGTACTGATATCCGTTCCATAGGTGATAATGCCCTGCGCATTGGGTTCAGATTGCCAGGTTTGTACTGCCCGCCCCTGCCAGGTGGCATTATTATACAGAATGTTAATATAAAAGCGTGGATCTCTATTGAGATAAGGATTTTGCGGATTGTATCCTGAGGTAGCATCGGTAATGGGTTTCCCGTTCGCCATTTCATAGAGATCAACGTGATTCTGAACAGGCGAAAGGTTAGATTGTGCCCCGCCATAGCTGGTAGGAATTAAAAAGTCGCTTAGGTAGGTCCCAATAAATCCACGGCCACCACGGGGCCAGATCCGGATATATTCGTTGGAGTTGGCTACCGTGAGTACATTGGCGTAGTTGGGTTCCAGTGAAAATTTATTCAGATCTATAATTGCCTTTGACGCATCTGCGGCTTGTTTCCATTTTGCCAAATCATTTTCCGGATTATTTAAGGGACTGGCATCGAAAAGCAAGGCTCTTGCTTTAAGTGCCATAACCGCAGCCCCTGTAGCCCGGTTAGATTGTGCTGCCGGGTTGGGCCAGTCTGCATTGGTTAATGGCAACAGCTTAAGGGCCTGTTCCAGGTCACTTAAAATCAACGTAAATGTTTCTGCATAACTGCTGCGCGGAAGATCTGTAGAAGCTTCTGTAAAGTCTTGTGGCTGGGTTAATATGACTACCCCTCCAAAGCGCCTTAACAACTCGAAATAGAAATAAGCACGGAGATAAAGTTGCTCACCTTTAATGTAACCAGGATTGTAAAGATCGGTCCAGGGAACTTTATCCATATTGGCTAGCATTAAATTTGCATTTCTGATTCCCCGGTACATTTGCGCATAAATGCCAGTTACATCTGAAGCTCCGGGATCTAAAAACTGGCCACTGTTCATGGCCGCCACCTCGATCTGACCATTATTGGCAATAGATTCATCTGTAAATTGTGAGGTCATTCCCTTGTATCCGCTCAAGCGACCGTAATCTGAAATGGAAAAAGTATAGGTAAAGTCGCCAAAACGGGAAGCCGTTAAGGGGTCTTTAAAAACTTCTTCAAGGTCGCTCTGTATGCCCACATCACGCTGTAAAAAATCCTTTTTGCAGGAATAACCAATACAGAGAACAAATAAAAATAGTGTGTATATGAATTTTCTCATGATGATAACCTTTAATTAGAGTGATAAATTGAGGCCAAAATTGAAAACTTTAGTAGTCGGAATAGTGGCAATAGAAGAGGCATAGGCATTTCCCGACAAACTATTTTCAGGATCGATACCATAAAAATTTGTCCAGGTAACTAAGTTCTGGCCGCTAACGAATACGGTAAGGCCATTTAACCGAAGCCTGTTTACCCATTTTTTAGGTAAACTGTAACTGAACTGCACATTACGTAATTTGATATAAGAAGCATCTTGCAGTGTGAAATCATTGAGGCTTTCATTAGGATTGGCATTCAGGCCCGGACGAATTACCGGCCAGCTTGCATTGGTATTGCCTGGTGTCCATCTATTTAACATTGGTGCATAATACTGGTTGAGGCCATCACTTTGAAATACAACATTCGAACTCACATTTGTCACCCCGTTAAAAAGTGCAGATAGCTGAAATCCCTTATATCCAAATTGCATGTTAAGGCTAGCATTGTATTCCGGAATATTTGGATGCCCAATAGCGATCACATCCTGGTTATTAATTATGCCGTCGCCATTAACATCCTGATATTTGAAATCCCCCGGTATGGAAGGATAAGCTGTAATTTTGTTTAGCGGACTGTTATCGATATCCTTTTGGTCTGCATAAAAACCGAGCACGTGGTATCCAAAATAGGTACCGATCGGTTTACCTGTTACCCGCAGATTTTCGGCAAGACCAGGCGCTTCATCCAGTACCCTTCGCTCGTTTCTGGCATAACTCAGGTTGCCTGTAAAGGAATAGGTAAAATCTTTAATCTTATCACGGTAAGTTACCGATAGTTCATATCCATGGTTATAATTAACCCCGTAATTGGTACTTGGCACTGTAGCGCCGTAAGTTGCAAAACTGGTTGCCGAACGGGTAGTTAAAATATCTGAGCGCTCATCATCAAAAACATCAGCGGTAATGTTTAGCTTATCCCGGAATAAAGAAAGATCAAGTCCGAGATTTCTTTTTAAAGAAACCTCAAAAGTGATAAATGGATTGCCGTATTGTAATTGGGTATAAGTTGGCGCGCTGAAGTTGCTGTTTGGGTTTCCAAATACTACGTTCGATCCGGCGCCGAATCTGTTCTGGTAATAGAATCTACTTGTACCTGGGCTGGGAATCCCTACCCTTCCAATCGAGCCACGGAATTTAAACATGCTGATCCAGGTAAATTTTTTCATCCATTCTTCATTGGCCAGATTATAACCCAGCGTCGCTGCCGGAAAAAACCCGTAGCGATAACCTTTGGCATAGTTTTCCGAACCGTTGTAGGTTGCACTTGCTGTTAAAAAATATTTATTTCCGTAGTTATAGGTAGCTTCCGAAATGATTCCCTGGTTGGCATAAGGCGCGGCAGCCGCAGCCGAGCCCTGAAGTTCGCGCTGACCAATTAGATTGGCACTGATATTATGCTTGCCAAATGATCGGCCATAGGTTAAAAACAACTGCAGATTTGTTTTGGTAAAACCACTTCTCGAATAGGCAGGTGCCCCAAAAAAATCATTATAGGTCCCGCCCACAGGCGTTAATGCCAGGCTGGACCTGTCAAGTTCAAGATAACCTATGCTTCCACGTTGCAACTTTCCGGATAGTTGTGTCGCATCGTAACCAAACTGAGCCTTAAAACTGAGTCCCTGGGTTACGAAATCAAGTTTTTGCTTTACGGTGAAAATCGATTCGGCAATATTGTTATCGGTAAAGGCATATCCACCATAAGTAAGCAGGGCATAAGGATTGAAAGCATTTACCCCACCCAGACCATAGTTTACGATATGGTTATAGTTTCCATCCAGGGCAATAATTCTGGGATCATCAGAATTGATGTATTCTTTAAAAAAAGGC
>Ga0163162_10000936_pt1 | contig 27126 bp, 23 predicted proteins | sample S55metaG_FD_115310 | JGI IMG/M metagenome (GOLD analysis project Ga0163162, IMG submission 115310) | Switchgrass rhizosphere microbial communities from Kellogg Biological Station, Michigan, USA - S5-5 metaG | ecosystem: Host-associated > Plants > Roots > Rhizosphere > Soil | place: USA... | reverse complement strand
AGGTGCTCACCCATGCGCCGCTGGCGCTCCTCGCGTTGGGGGCTAAGGTTCTTCGAGATCACGTAACGAATCGGCGCCTCGTTTTTGTCTGCGTTCGGCTCGCCGACGACAGGCTTGCGGATGATGAGTGTAGCGCCACCCCGAAACTGGATCTTGCCGAACTTCGGCGCCGCTGGGTTGAAGTACTTTTCGATCGTCTGCACGGCCTCAACCACCATGTCCGTACGCAAGCTGCCATCGGAATTGATGCGGAATACCGGGTGGAAGGAGGGGACGATCACTGGCGCTCCGGGTGAGAAGCCGAGTAGTTTGCGGTTCTTACTGACATAGGCCCGCAGAACGTCGCCTGCCTGGTCCTTCTGTGCCCTGGTCAGCCCATTCGGATCGCCAAAATCGAGACCGACCAACGGAGGAAGAGTCTCCGGCGCACGCGGCCAGCAAATGGAATCCTCGCTAAAGAATCCCGCCTCCTCTGGCATGATGCCGCGCAGCCGGAACGACTGCATGATAGCGTCGCGGATGCCCATGTGATCCACCGGATGGAGATCGAAGTCCGCGGTCACGATCGAGCGCAGATATGATCCGAACGTGATGTCGACCGGGGCGCTGTAGTCGAGCGCGCGGACGCATAGCGTAAAGAAGACCCGGGCCAGGCCTTGCGCTTCTTCACAAAGCCGCGCGGCGAGCGGGGCCGGGATGTCGACCGGATTCGAACTACCACCGCCGGCGCGGAAGATGCGCCACAGATCGGCAGTGCGCTTCAGGTAGATCGCGAAGTATGCATCGAAGACCGCGGCCACCAGGATCGAGCCGCGAGCGTGCGGTTCCGTGAACTTCTCGATGTCGTCTGAGTTTGGCTTTGTGCCGAGAGCGGAGCGCAGCGCCCGATTCATGCCGGTGGCTTCCCCGAACTGTTGCGCGATTTCGATCAGCGGATTGCGCGCGCTGATCTGCGCGCTGAGCAAGGGATCCTTCCTTTGCTGCGCGGTTGCGGTCGCGTAGTCGTCGTAGCCCGTGATCTCAGCATCCGGCCTTAGTTGGTACTGGTACAACTTGCCGCCAGTCCGTTCCATCGTGTCGAGCAGCGCTTCTTCGTAGGTGAAGTGTTGAAAGAGCGCGGCAAGGTCGGCAAACGCTTCGTGGAACGCCGGCACGTCCGGGTTTGTCTGTTCTGTGAAGAATGCTCGAATGCCGTCGACAATCGCATGCGTAGTCTCGTGAACGACAACGTCGTGCGAGAGGCAAGTGAACACCGGCTGGCCCGCCAGGTTACGACCGACGTCCCCCGTACCGGCGCGGAAGTAGCCGAAGAGGATGCCATGCGCGTTTGGACTATAGAACGCATTCTGTCCGACGAAGGCGTGGGGATAGATATTGAGCGTATAGATGTCCTCGCGTGCAGCAGCCTCGAGGTCGCCTTCGCGCAGGCCGCGGCGCCAGTGAATGCGGCGTCCAAGCGCCTCCTCAAAATGCTGAATGGTATCCGTGATGACCGCGTATACCATCTGTTGATGGAAGTACGGATTACCCTCATTCGGACTAAGTCCGCCACGAAGCAAGATATTCCTGTCATCGAGGTCGACTGGCTTGTAGTACCTCTTGTTCGCGCCGTCGTAGTCGACGATGGCGATCGCATTTGGAGTCCAGCGGTCGCGTACGACTGGTCCGGGATCAAGCTCCTGGAACCGGACAGCCATCGACATCTCGTTGCCGAGGAGTTTGCCCGCACTTGGGTCGAACGCATAGGCCTTGAGCGGCCGCGTGACCGGGTTTTCGATCTTCATATTTAGGTTCCTTTTTTGTGTGAGAATGCAATTCGCCTTAACCTGCATCCTGCCATCACAATCCGATTAATTCTCGGTGCGTTCAAAGACGAAATGGTGTCGCGCAATCTTATACACTCGGTACCACAGACATTCAATAGAAACGAGGGGAATGAAAAAGGGAAAATGAAAATGGTTTCTTTGAGTCACCAATCACAACGATGCACATCGTTTAGGAATCTCTCCCACAACTCAGGTATTGTCGCCATTTTTTTGATCAATATTTTATTGGGGATCAGTGCAAAGGCCGCGTCAATGCCTGACCGATTGATTCCGCGACAGGTCGTTTTTTGCTGATCAGGACAAGCTGGACGTGCGGTTGAGTCTTGATGGACAAACCATCAGCTACCTGGCGCCGGTTGATGACAAACTGGGCGTTTGGATCTGTTCAGTTGCAGATCCGAGCAAACCCCGGTTGTTTTTGTGAGATAACTTATTTAAAGCTTTGGTAGGCGCGTGCGGATTTGAACCGCAGACCCCTACCGTGTCAAGGCGTCGCTTTACCCTCATAAACTTCAATAATATCGGGCATTTCCCAATTATTGTGAGCCCCGCCCGACCAATTACCCGACCAATGACTTCCAGGTTCATGCTCAACTCCACAATCAATATCTTCTATCTAAAAAACCGTAGCGTTTTTGCGTAGAATCCGCTCTTTCCCTCATAAACGTTTAAAGTAAAATCGTCATACTTCGCTACGTACGTGTGTTCTTTGTCTCCAATGGTCCATTCATTCTCCGTTCGCGTTTCAATCGTAACCGAGTCGACAAGCGGCGTCCGATTATTGCGGAATTCATTTCTTAGGGTCTCAGAGATGGAATTAGTATTAAGGTCATTAACCAATACCGAATCGATTGTGAACAAGTACTTACCGTGGCGCTCGAAAAGCAGAGCTGGCCCCGGGCCCCGCAACTTTCTTTTGGTCAGATCTTTAAGATCGTAGTTCGCGAGAATTGCCAAGTCGCCGCGAGCGGTCTGATCGGATTTGACTCCCGTTAGGTCCTGAAGAGTTTTTACGGTGATAGTCTCTGCTTGAGAAACGTACCAGATAACGCGGGCCAGTCTCACGCTAACCCGGACAACGTCCTTACTTTTGGTAGGTGGTGCGTCCGAAAGCAGTTTCTTGAAGATGGACCATCCTTCCGCGGTTAGTACCTCTAGCGCCTTACGCTCAGATGGCAGTAATTGATTCTCATCTATTTTGACGCTCCGCGTTGAGCCGAAACATCTGTGACCTGAATCTGCGTTTCTGATCTCTTCGACGAGTGACTGACCGGTAACATAGAACTTGGTTTCAAATATTCGAACCCAATGCCAGTAGGTATCGCCGCGCGCGAGTATCATTTCAATAAGGGCGCCTACAGATCTATGGTTGTGCGCAGGATTACGCCGCATGGAAACAACCAGCGCAAATAATGCGCGCAACGTTCTCACGTTTCCTTCCCACTTGAACTTGCGTCCGTAGATTTCGCGTACATGGCTGGAGCGTAATACGTCCGGCTCACGATTACGGGAATCCCACAACGATCTCCACATTGCGTGACATATAGCCGGAAAATCGGCCGGGCGCTCGGCAAGGGGTGGAATTATCAGCACCCTGTCTTCGAAACGATATAAGAAGTCTTCCCTGAGCCTGGAGGCATCACGGAGTTTTTGCAGGTTAGCGTTCGTTGCAAACACCAACCAAACAAGTGTGGACTCGTCTTTCATTCCGCCCACTTGGCGATAGATAGCAGGCCTCCCTCTGCGAGTTGACATTATTCGAAGCAGCGTTTCCTGAATATTAACAGGTGAAGACTCAAAATCATCGATAAACAGCGCACCATTGCTGAATAACTTGAGTAACCCAGCGTAGTTGGATTTGTCACTGCGGTTTGGGGCTATTCCGATCAATTCTGTCAAAGCCATGCCTGGCTCCATATTTAGCCAAGCGCCACCGACCGCATACATCGATGGCCTCCCCGCGGCGCCTCGCTTACCGCGTGTACTTGCTTTGAACAGAGACTGCGCCACTTCTTCTTTGCCAACTCCGGAGTCTCCTAGAATCAGCACGGAGTAACCGGGGCTAACAGGTCCAGAACTGATCCGCTTAATCTCCTCTCTTATAAAATGCATTCGCTTACTCAATCCCTTTAACCGAGGAAAAGACTGGAGCAACCGCAGCGCCTCGCGAACAACATTCTGCCCGGAGGTGTTCCAGCTCAAAGCGATTAGACGATCTGTCGGCAGTTTGGGGTGGGTGAAGCTTTCGCTTTCTGTGAGTAGCCAGAAGTAGGCACAGTCGTTAAGAATTTCCAATTCCTTGTGGTCCAAGGCTGTCAGGTAAGCATTAAGATGGTCCGAATCGGCTACGACTATGAATGGATCTCCCAGCCAGACGGCATTGGTGGCAAATCTCTTGTCGTAAACTATCAGTTCCAGCTTGGCATTCGACGCCGGCAAGCCGTCCAGCCATTTCTGCGCTCGTGCGTCGACGGTTGACAAAGGGAAAAGAAGCAATCTCATGGATTCTTTTCCTCATCACATCGACGCCAGAATCCTTCAAGGTGGTCTTTCAATAAGACAATGTTTTTTGTTTGTGTGTAACTGATTCTTCTGTCGCGTTGACTTTGCTGCCTCAGAAACGAAAGGACCTCGTCTTCATTAGTCCATATCGTCCATAAAATAACGAATGAACGAAATCGCTGTACGCCCGTTGATTTTGCTTCTGCCAGGCTGTGTTCCCATTCGCGTAACCCTTCCAAAAACCTTGGCGCCCTGAACGACCCCCGATCAAAAATATCCAAAATCACAATGGAAGGCTTTGCCTTTTGAATGTCGGTCTCAATGTGGTTCTTAGTTCCATCAAATGCACGTAACTCGGGAGGCCACTCTATTAGTTTTACTCGATAGAGCTTAACGGAAGGCGAAGGATATTCCCCGATCTTTTCTCTGGCGACTTGCGTCACGACGTCATACGCCTTGAGGGCGTCATCGTCTTCATCCTCAACAATCCAAATCACCATAATTGTTTAAACCGGAACAATTGGAAGCGGAACACTCAATTCGACTTCCTTTTCCACCATGTTAAGCGAAGGACCCACTCCATAAGCATAGTGTAAGATGGCTTTAATCAAAGGTAGACCCTGATGATTGCCGTCGATTGAGGCCGAGTCGACAGGCTTTTCTCGCAGTACATCGATCTCTCTTTGACTCACAAATCCCGAGGAGACGATACGCAATGCCGGACCAGCAACAACGCTAATCTTTATCTCCGGATCTGGAAGCTTGTAGAGATGGAAATGTTTGATGCAGTTTAGAAACCACTCTTCCAGAATTACCACAGCAGCGTAAGGCAATGTATCTAAAAACCAACTGGGCAGATTATCAACAGAAAAATGAACGTAGGGAGCAGGTAACCGATTCTTTGCCTCGAAGAGATAGCGAGCACCATCAAACGCTTTGTTAACGACCGCATCCAGACAAAGTTTATTACGAATGCCTCTAAGTTCGTTGACCTGATTCTTCGAGATTTCCTTGATGTGAGGAACCAGGTGATCCTCAAACAGCACGCTCAACCTTTGCACTTCGTCGAGCACAGCATCTCTGGGCCATTTATCAGCCTCGGCGACTGCCGCCAATTCTCGCAGGTTATCGCCCAGAAACTTCTCAGCGTCGTGCCGCCGCGCTTTGAGAAGATTTAGCACCAGAACAAGGTCGCGCTCAGCCTTTATGCGTTTTTCTTCTTCGTGAATTCGGTCTCGTTCAGCTGCGACTCGTTTCTCAGCTTCGTGCAGCTGGTCTTCCTGGGCAATAACCGCAATGGCCTTGGCCTCGACTTCCTCCTTATGTGCTTTAAAGGCTCTCACGCGACTAATTGCGAGCCCGATGATTGCTAATAAAATGCAGATCGAAAGTATGATTATGAGCTGCCACGCCTGTAGCACTCGATCGAACAACCAATACCCCCAATGCGTGCGGGCGTTGATAGAAAATTCTGCATTGCTCGCGGCAATCTGCAAGGCAGGCGCGTCTCTTTCTGCCATGCGACGCCAAACGATCTGAAGCGCCTGGAGAACTTCCTTATTCTCTATCGCGGTCGGCCAAACATCGATTTGCGGATACGTTCGACCTTGATCGATTGCCCTTTGTACATTATCGGCAAATCCCTGTGTCTCCGCATCGGCTTGGCTGGATATGCTCCTGGTCAGGATATCAATGCCATAACCAGGGCGCCCCGCTGGTAAGTGTCCGGCTTCCGCAAGCACGCGGGTGAATTCTTGGTCGGTTGCTAAAAAGTCTGCTAGCTTGAATGCCGCTAAAGGTTGTGGAGTTCCTGTTAGCACCGCCAGATTGCTACCGCCCTTGAAACTCACTGGCGGCACGGCAACACCAGCGTAATTCCAAAAGCGACGACCATCGAAGTCACCACGTTGGCGTGCGGCGGGCACAGTAGAGGAGCACTGGGATCTATCTATTCCACCTTCACCGAAACACTTCGGGATGGCAGATAGAAAGAACCCAACCGGTTCCTTGGCAAGTTTAGCCTGGCTGGCCTGTAACCAGACAAAGTAAGCGATGTCTTCATCCGTCGCACTCGACGATTGTTTCCTGCATGCAGCCGTTAGGCGGGCCACGAAATCCTCATTTGCGGTGATTCCATTGTCCTTCAATAAACCGAGTAGTGCCCGAGAGCTGAAGTCCTGGCGCCACCGGTCAATGAAGTTCGCCGGTTCGACAATCGCTCGGTAACCCCCGTTTACAAAGATGCGTGAAACCTCCTCAGGACTCGACTCCGGGAAGGTTATAACTCTGCGTGGCTGACCAGGTTTCGGTTCTATGAGCGATTCATTCAGCAACAGAGACGGAACAGACAACGCCTGCTCACTCGTCAAATCCACCGTTGGCCCAAACCAACCTTGAGACACGAAATCGCCTGAGCCGGCCCATACCAGCGGCGCATAGTCATGAAGGATGTTTAGGGTCAATCCGGTTGGAAATGCCAGCGTATCGCCAGCCGATGCGCCGTCGCGAATGGATTCAATGATCGAATGCCAACTTGAAGCATTAATGACTAATTCTTTGGCGTCCGCAGCCTCTGACGGCAATCGTTTCCAGTAAAACAGCAATCTCGCATCGGTGATGTATGGCAGTACAGCAGCCGGCTTGTCACCCGCCGGCTGCCAGTTGCCGCGATCACTATTCCAATCCGGACGCGAAAGCAACATCCCCTTTGAGCCCAGGTAACCTACCCACGTCGATCCAATCTGAACGACATCGGGATAGGATTCAGATCGCCGGGAGGGATCGAGTTCGGATAACAGACCGAACGCCTCGTCCCAGGTTATAAAGCGAACAACCACTTGAACGTTATTGGTCGAGGCAAATCTTCTGAGTGCTGCCAGAGTTCGACGTTGACTCAACACAACCGCGGCATTCGGAACTGCAAAGGCTGGGTTCCAGGATTTAAGCTTCATAGTCAACACGGGATCCACTGTATTAAGCACCGTAACGCCCGAGTCTTTAAGATCCGTGTTGAATGCTGCCACTCGAAGGCTAATGTCTTCTCCTCGAGCCATTTCATCTGGTCCAGCGTTTTCAGCAGGTATTATCCAAACTTTCAGCTCCGGTTTTTCCTGAGCGGACAAGGTTGTAAGAAACAAACAAAGGAGAGAAATGGTTTTCAGTAGCCTAGTGATTTGACGCATTGAGGCCTCCTTGCTTGGCACCAACCGAAGAGTACCGAGCTGAGCAACAATTAGAGATCGCTTATCGCCGAATGCGTATCGTAGCGGTATTAGTAACTTGTCCGTGAGCTATTACCCTGATTACACACTCACCTGCAGCAAGATTGTCCGGTAAGCGAAAGATTACTTGCGTGAAGTCGAAGGCTGGGACTGATCGAACGTCCTCTGCTGGTATCTGAAAACTTATGTTACTGCTGTCAAAAAGATCTACCACAACAGCAGACGAAACTTCACCCGGGGCCAGCTGCAGATTTGTGACGAACAGAATAACTCTCGTATTGGGGTCGCTTCGGGTCAGAAAGTTTTTAACATTCACGATAGGAAACGGGTCACGAATGAAAAGCATCGACTCCAAAGCGGCGGCTTGCGTCGTCGGAGGCTCTGAGAACTCAAGCAGCAACTGCATCGTTGGACCTACAGCCGACGGATTAAGCGGGTTGTCGTTAGTGGCCGCCATAGCCGACCATGCAGAAGTACCGATGCCGACGCGTTCCGGAATGCACTGAAAAGGCGTCTTCAGACACTGCGAGTAAGGTGCAGTCAATTCGCCGTCGGGAAGCGTCGCCTTCACAATGCCGCGACCGTCACCGAAAGGCGCCGAGTTCTGCGCCACGCGAATTTGGTTCAGGTAAAACTCGACAAAGTTTGCGAACCTCGGCGTTTTCAATCTGGCATCTACCAAACTCATCGCCAGAACCATCTGACTCGTAAACTCCCAGGCGACGCCATTTTGATCGGGCCTTGAAGGGATGACGAGGTGAAAACCACTGTAAGTCCTGCCACCTGCTGCTACGGTGTGCCGAAAATTATTTAATGCATATTGGATCGGAAGCGTCCAATCAATAGCGTGCGGGAACGAGTCGATCAGTGCGATTACCGCGTTAGTGTTTGAATCGAGCGAGTGACATGCATTGATAACATCACTGCCGTTGATCCTGGTTTGATCAGGGCAGAGTCCCGGCCCTTGTATACTCATCCCGGCAATCCCTACGGTCCCCGCAAAAAATCTGCCGGTTGAGGAATCAAACATTTTCAGCACAAAATTCGCGGCCGCGTTCGCTCGGGCCGCCCACATTGAGGCTGCGCGTGCATCGCCGCGAGTAGCTTCAGCTCTTGCCAGTTGGTTTAATGCGGAAAAGATCTGCGCGTTGTGAACCGTTGATTTTCCACGAATTAATTGTTTCGGTAATCCGCCGTCGTTGTAACCGAGAATATACCCACCATATCCGGAGACGTCGGCAAGGTTCGCGAAGATCCAATTACCAATCACCTCTGCATCATGGAGGTAACTTAAGTTTCCAGAGTGATTGTAAGCTTCCACCAAAGCCAACATGGCCAAAGCGTTATCGCCGCCCGTTGCTCCGTCCAAAACCAGACAGAATTTACTCAGTCCGCAAAGTATCGAGCCCGAAGAGAATCCTGCTAGTCGAACATCGCCTGCCCGGCCCAACGCGGGTAGCGGCTGGTTGTTTTTCAGCGCGATCTCATCAGCCATGTACGCGGAATGGAGACCACACTGACCAGCTTCCGTCCCCATGTAGCAGCCCTCTGTCGATTGTGGACCAGTAGGTATTGGGTCTCCGTGATTATCGTGGTACAGGGCATAGTGAAAAGCGTCCGCAATACGCAATGCCTGGACCACATCGCCGGGTTGTCCTCGTGTGAAGAGCCCAATACAACTCAGACTCGAGTCGGCGATCGTTGCCAGATTTTGGTTCACCTGATCTGGTGGAATTGGCAACCGCTGATTTGCCACCACACCCACCGTTTGAACGGAAACCGGTAGACGGCGGATTCCGGAAGCGCTGGCCTGTCTCGAAGGCAACGGAAAGAACTGGATATTATCGAGCAGAACAGTACCTCCTGCCGGTGCGGTGTCACCGCTGACCAAAACGCTAAACAGTAGGTGAATATTATTCAGCTCAGGGGTACACGGTTCCTCATACTTCGGAGGAGTCAGTAAAGCACTAAAGGGGATAATTAGTGTCTGCCACGATGAATCCAACATCAGCAGTGGCGTAGCACATCCACCGACTCCAAATCTCACTATCATTCGATCTGGTGATCGCACGTCAATTTTGGCCATCGTCGCCGGTCTCAGATCGTAACCACCTTCAAGAGAAGCTTGCCCGTTAAAGTTTTGCGGCTCTTCAAAATTCAGTCCGGCAAATTGCGATGACGTTAAAGGGGGCATCACAACGCGGAATACAGTACCGCGTGAGGCATCAAATCGCCGGCGGTCTGTGGCGCAGCCGCCAGGAGAAGTCAGGTCGTCAACGCAGCTGGAATCTAAATTGATGTTAGAGAGGTCTAGCCCAGGGCTACCAAATAGGCCGGACGGGAATCCATGGTTCCGAGCAGAGTCGGAATCCCGATAAACAAAGAATCCGTTCGTATTTTCCGACAAACGGTCGATGAGCGATTGGAACGCACAGTCGCTAACTGTCGTGCATAATCCAAATCCGGATCCCCGCAGCTCAACTGTTTGCGGTGAATTTCCTGCGTCGTCGAAAACAAACAGTAGCCCGTTTCTTGGTCCAACACCGGTTGGCCTGAAAGTCACGTTAATCACGCAATTCGCGCCTACCGCTAAGATAGGGCCGCAGTTGTTTGATTGCGCAAAATCACTCGCGAAAGACCCGCCGATTGAAATTGCTCTTATCGGTAGAGCAACCACGCTGTTGTTGGTTAGGTTCACGGCCTGGGCCGCTGCATTCGTACCGGTCAGCTGCGGCGCAAAGGATAAGACGGTAGGCGAAACAATTGCGCCCGCCTGAACCATGAGATTCGTTTGCACGGAGTGTGTTACCTCGGGCCCAATTGCCGTGACGGTGACCAGATAAGAATTAGGCGCCGTGCTTATATCGGTGACAACAGTAAGAGTCGCAGGAGACCCGGAATTTATATTGTCATTAGCGAAGTTACACGATAACCCCGGACACGATACTGACAGCGCGAGGGGCCGAGAGTTTCCACGCGTAACTTGCGTCTGAACAGAATAAGTTGCGACGGAGCCGGCTATAACTGATTGCGGCTGCGGTGAAAGTGTCAATGTGAAATCATTTAGCGGCAACCCTCTTCCGGTCAGATTAAGCGAATGCGGACTTCCGAGAGCATCGCTGCTAATGACAAGCATTGCCGTTCGGGTTCCGGCGGCCGCCGGTGAAAAGACAATCGACAATGAGCAAGTGGCGCCTGCCGGCAATGGCCCCGAATGACAATTGTCCGTCACGGCGAAGTCCTGGCTATTTGGTCCCGCAAGTGAGAATGCGCCGTGAAAATTGACAGATGCCACTGCGGTATTCTTGATAATAATGGTCGCCGGCGGGCTGCTGGTTCCGACCAATTGATCAGGGAACGCCGGCGTCTGCGGAGAAAATGCTAAGCTGCCAAACCATAATGGATTGAAGCCCTGATGGGCGAAGATGGCCCACGTAGTCGCCGCCAGCCCTACTCGTTCTGATATGCACTGGAATGGAGTGTCGTGGCATTGTTGCGCGGGAGCTAGCTTATCGCCATCTTGTATGGTACTGGCTGTTAGTCCCAATCCATCTCCAAACGGAGCTGAAATCTGCGCTTGTCTCATCTGGTCCAGCGCTGCGATAGCTGCATTTTCAAATTTGGTCTCATTGTAGAGAGCAGCGATAAACCTTTCCGCGGTAATCGCTTGTCCCGTGAACTCCCAGGTAACCGCATTTGGTCCGGAACCAGGACTTGTAACGAGATCGAAACCGCTGTAAGTGCTTCCTGCGACCGTAACAGTCTGTGCAAAATGGTCCAGCACAAACTGCAAAGGTCGTCTCCAGTCAATCTGTGAATGATATTGGGGTGAGGCAGCGAGCGGCAGTATTGTAAAGGTGTTTGAATCCAAAAAATCGCAAACGTTTACTATGTCGTTTCCTCTGCGTAGCGGCGGCGTTGTTTGACAGTTGCCTCTTATTGGATTAGGAGGAGAAGGCGGATCCACGGTGACAGTCCCGGCATAAAACCGTCCACTGATGGGATCGAACATCTGCATCACAAAATCACCAGCGACGTTGGCTCGCGCTTGCCAGAGAGCGCCTGCAGTTGCATTGCCGCGATCATTCTCGATTCGCGCAAGAAGTGCGAAGGCCACGAAAATATCGCCATTGTTTTCCGTAGACTTTCCATGTATTGGTAGGTACGTTCCACCGTCTGTAAAACCAACAAAGTACCCACCGTAACTCGCTGGATCGGTACTGGGAGTTGCCGGATCTTTAAGCATCGCTACGATCCAGTTTCCGATCATCTTCGCGTCTTCCAAATACTTCACGTCGGATGTTCTGAGATAAGCAGCTAATAGCGCTAACATTGCCCATGCGTTATTACCGCCGGTCGTGCCATCCAGGACCAGGCAGAAGCCGCCTGGGCCACACGAACCGTCTTTCACTGAAAACCCGGCCAACCGGATATCTCCGGCCTGTGCCCCAGACGCCTGACCATTCAAGAGGGCAATGTCACCGCCCTGGTAAGCAGAGCGCAATGCGCGGGAGCCATCCGGTGCTACTGGCAGTGGGTTACCACGGTTGTCATGATGAAGCGCGTAGTCCAGTGCATCGGCCACCCGCAACGCGTTTTCAACGTCTTCTGGTCGACCGCGCTTTAATAGTGCCAGGATCGTCGCGGCAGCTTCATAAATAGGGGCAAGATTTCTGTTGACTTGATCGGGGGTAAGAGCGTTTTGCACAACGGCGCCAAAAGTTTCATTGCCAAGAGGAAGACTCAAGGCCTTTGGATCTGAAAACTGCCGGAGCGGGACAGGAAGAAATCGAATGTTATCGAGCAGTACCGTTCCACCGTTCGGAGACATTGAGGCATTGGTTGCTACTGTAAAGAGAATGTGTGTATCCGAGAGATCAGTGGGACAAGTGACATTTGACGGACCAGGTGGTGGCAGCAGATCCTCAATTGAGATTGTGTAGCTGTTCCAGAGCGGGCCAAGCTGGTAGAAGTTTGTTACACATCCACCTACTCCAAACTGAACTTTAACACTATCGGGAGAACGTGCCTCAAACACCACCTGGTCGGCGGGCAAAAGGTTGTAGCCAAGACTTGCAATCGCCGGACTGTAATTCTCGGGCTCCTGCCAATTCAGACCAACGAAACTCGATCCGGAGAGTGCCGGGTACTTGAAACGGAACACTGTGCCATGCTCCCGGTCAAGTTTTGAAAGATCAGAAGAGCAACCACTCGGCGCGGCGGGATCGTCAACACAGCTCGCATCCAGGAGCACGCCCGTAAGATTAATATTTCCAAACAGACCTGACGCAAATGAGTGATTTAAGGCGGAATCGGCATCTTTGTAGACAAAAAAATTAGCTCGACTTGCCATGCTTCTCTGATTCAGCAATTGATAGGCACAGTCGCTGATGTTACCGCACGGAGTTTGATCGGCTGGCCGAATAGACAAATCGAGCAGTCTGTTGGCTGACCAAAACTGTGAGGGTGGGTGAGGTGGATGTTTGCCACCAAAAACGGTGCTTGGTGTCGCGGGCAATGGTGGTGTATCGCCACGTTTTCTTGTGTCCAACTCAGAAAACGTCGCAACCGGGGTGAGTAAGATGACAATTATGAAAAGTAGAATGACCAGCACCAGGGAATTCAAATCCCGCCGGTGTCGCAGACCGTCGTGCGACTTTTCGGGAGCAAGGCTCTTTGTCTTACCGGGAAATTCAAGCATGACGATTCTCACCAGCGGATGCGAGGTTTCAAGCTGCGGCAGCGAGAACTACGTTTACACGTTCACCGCAATGCTCAGCGCGAGGATGAGACGGTGACTTCAGAGACTAAGGACGCCCGCCTATTATATATCTTAGTGACCGTTGTGACCTCGCATTTAACCACGCTTAAGTAGTAGCTTTAACTGCCTGCAAGTCTCTCTTCAAACTCCGGGCCACTGTCGGAGCCAGCAATCGCTGGAATTTCCCATATTTCTTCGGTGCGGTATGGCTCAGTGAGCCATCAGTTAACAAAGTGACGGTTAAGCATAGCCATACCCAACAGCACAAACCCTTTTAAGAATCGTGATCCGTCCGTCATCACAACTGCGCCAACCCAACGGCATACTGATTGAAGAGTCAACACGAAGTCATCAATAGCTCAGTGACATTCAGTGAACATTCCCAATCCCGAATGAGGAGAAGACAATGCTGCTCACAATACTCACCCAGCAAATTTATCGACAAACACTCGCTTCGCTAACAGCAACGATTCTGCCTAACCATAAGGCTGACACTCTCTTCAAAATGGTCAAAGCGGGAGTAACGATATTCCGTGTGAACCTTTCATGGTTTGACAAACGCGACAAGCGAAAATGGAAGACAGTCCTGACGGCAATAAACGAAATCGCACAGCGTGAGAAACTCGTTCTGGGAGTGATGCTTGATACGAAAGGACCAGAGTTTAGAGTAGGCAAATTGAAGCGCGGCGTCGGCGCAACGGAGTCGATTGGCGGGAGAGACACTCACTGTATCGACTACAAACCTAATAAGGAAATTGTGATAACTCTGCACCCCAACGCCGTCTGTGACGAGAATAAAATCGCCGTGGCAGTTAGTGTTCCACAGGACACGAGATTCAATTCTTTTGGAAAGTGGGTGATGTTAGGTGACGGTAAGTATCGTGCTGAGATCATACCGGATGCTACACCAGGAAATTCCGTAACTATAAAGCCGCATGGAAATTTGCGGATATGGAAAGGGTCAAAAATCAACTTCCCCGGCACCGACTTAAGTGCCCCATCGATAACACGTGAAGAAAGTGAGGCGCTAAAGTTCTTTGTCGATGATCTGGGTTCATCTTTCAATCCTCCAATGAACTTTATGTTTGCGCAGTCATTCGTAAAAACCGCAACCGATATCGAACAGTTCAAAGGTTCGCTAGCAGCGGAATGCAATATCTTGAATCCAATCATTATCGCCAAGATGGAGACATATGAATCGTTTCAAGATCAGAATTTGGAAAGCATTGTAGAGACGGCATCCGCAGTCATGATTGCGCGTGGTGATCTGGCCAATGAAACATCGCGCGGAGAGGTCCCTCGTTTTCAAAGAAAAATCATTCAGGCGTCAAAGAAGCTGGGAAAGCCGGTCTTGCTGGCAACGGAAATCTATCATTCGATGGCCCAGGCTGGCACTTTTCACTGCAGCCGTCCCGAAGCGGAAGATGTACGAAGTGCTCTTGAACAGGGTGTCGATGGATTCGTTTTGACAGGAGAAACAACCTCTCGAAGTGATCCGGAGATCGTCGTGCAGGAGTTGGCGCGGCAGATTAAAAATGATGAAGAGGAGTTGATTCGTGTAGGCTACTTTGCCCCGTTACGTCAAGCACTACAGAAAAAATTCCACGAGGAGATGAGAGGACGTGTGACCGATCCGGTTGTCTCTGTAAAAGACCGCAGAATGATTGGCACGATTGACTTCGCGATCGCGGCAGTATTTCGCGCAAATTTTTATGAAGCGGTGGGCATCTTTCCTTTTACAGCGGAAGGTGGCACGGTACGAGCCATGAGTCGCTTTTACCCTGAAACACCCATATACGCCCTGACTAATGAGCCAAAGACGGCTCAGTTACTGTTGCTTCACAGATGCACCCACCCAATATTAATCAACATCCATCAAAGAATGTTGAGACGCTTTGGAGTAAATGACTTGAAGACACTTGTGAGAGAAGTTGTTGACATAATCGGCTTACGTGATCGAGCAACATCAAATTACGCGATTGGCACCATGGCACATCCTCCTTTTATACCGGGAGGGGCCGACACCCTTTTGCGTATCCGGCTATTGCCGTAGGGAAGCGCTGTCAGAGGACGCGATAGGTTCTCGGTTGTACAGCGTATTTATTGAAAATGGTGGTAGGCGCGTGCGGATTTGAACCGCAGACCCCTACCGTGTCAAGGCGGCCGCTTACCTAAATAAACATCAATTGTATTGGTCGTTTTCTAAGGATCGCCCGTCAACCCGACCAATGACCCGACCAATTCGGGCCAGCCGATGCTATCGTGTGCGAACCTTGTTAAATGAATCCATTGACGTCAAGCCAGGTCCATAACTGAAATGTTTTACGCGATTGTGACATTGGAATTGGTACGGCTCGGTGATTGAATTTGAAAATACGAGCCCGAACCCACTGAGTTTGAGCCAAACACATTCTATGAAAACCAATCGGAATGGCGCTAAGCCTGTTGGAAATTGACTCCGGACTCTCGAAAGAAAAATCCTCAAATGGTTTCTAATCCCCAAGACTAAGCGATTCATCATAAGAAAAACGCTGGCGCAGATCGGAGTGACGGATGCGAGCCTCTTCCCCGACCTCGATTATCAGTCGAAGTACCTCGTGAGGCGTTGGACCTACAAGCAACCGGTCGAGAAAGGAGTGACGACGATTCCGCTTCATCAGTGTTCCCAAGTGGGATCGTTTCGGCAATCGAATTTGCTTCCTAAAACCTGGAAACAAATCTAGCTGAATCCTCATAATAGATGATGACCAAATGTGAATCTAAAACGCGGACGGAGGACAAAGCTCGGCGGCTGCGCGAGGAGGCCGGAAAGCTGCGGGAGCGCGCAGAGGCGATGGAGAAGGAAGCCAATTCGCTCGAAGCTCCTCAGAAATGTAAGGAGGCCGCCGATATGATCGCCAAACGGAAAGGAAAGATTGCGGTCTTTCTTGGGGCTGGCGCTTCGCGGACATTTGGGCGGCCGCTGACCGGTGAGTTGCTGCCAATAATTCTCAATGGTCTGATGAACCAAAACCTCTTTGAAGAAGTGAACCTCTTTGAAGAAAACCGCCTCCGTGAAAAGGAACACCTTTTTGAAGGGCGAGGAATAAACACGGAAGATGAGAATAGAGTTGACCGGGCGTTACTTCAGGAAGCGTTGATTGCTCTTTGTCCTGGTCTTGAGTTGAAGTCGAAGTTTTTAGAGGAGAACAAAAACAAACTTCCGCTGGTCACTTCCCTGCTCTCGATATTGGATTACTCCCTCGCCAGCAGTCAGGCGCTCATCTCCGGGCTAACTCCGGAAAGAATTAAGGACGCGACGGTGTTATTGGAGCGCGCAGTATATGAAGCGATCGAACACAAGAAGGAGGACGCTGGTCAGATCTATTGGCTGCCAAGAAAACACAACGACTTAAACAAAGTGTTGGTGGCATGGCTTGAGAGCTTAAGATCGAGCGAGAGTGACTTGGCGTTTATCACTTCTAACTACGATTGCGCTGTAGAGCAAGCCTGGGATTTAGAGTCCCGCACACTGCCAGAGATAGCGTGTATGTCAATGGATGTCGGTTTTGAGTGGACCTGGCCGCACGGCGGTTCGGCTGAGATGATTCCACGGCCCGAAAAGCCGCAGCGGCGCCTTTACAAACTTCACGGATCAACTAACTGGCTCAGGTGTGGGCTCTGTGATCGCATCTACATCAATCCCCAAGTTGCGATTGCCGTGTTTGCCTATAAGCGGAAAGTCAGTGATGACAATACGTGCCACTGTGGGCACAAGAAATTGGAAGTACAAATAGTGTCGCCATCTTTCGTCCGTGAAATGCTAGCCCCAAACTTAATCAGCGTCTGGCAGAGTGCGTTGAATTGGCTTCGTGACGCAGACGATTGGATAGTTATTGGCTATTCGTTTCCAGATGAAGATCTGAATATTCGCTCGCTGTTCACTCGAGCGCTCGCATCGCGCGAAGACCCGCCTTACGTTACCGCGATACAGCTAGGCTCAAACGAGAGTACGCGTGTGCGCTACGAAAGCTTCTTTCCACGTGGACAACTAACGTTTCTCACCTCGGGTCTGGAGGAGTTTTTGAAGTGTACATCGTAAGAGAGACTCTAGTTAACACTGCTACCCAATACCTAGTCCCAACTTCGGGGCGATCGCTTCTTCAACGCTCCTGTTCAGTGGTTCAATAGCGTGAAAGGCTGCTCCTGCAGGCCACGCTTACACCCGCGCGAGCCCGTTACACTTCTGCTCCATTCCATTTCGTTTCATTCCGGCTCATTCTGCAACCCGAGCCCCAACCGCCAACTCGCCACTTGTTCTGAGTGCTCCCCTGCGTTCCGGTCCGAGGTCACGGCCACTGGTACCCGTCCGAACATTGCTCCAGTATTGTTGTCTTCCAATACCGGTCTTTCAAGTTCTCGCTAGACGCTCTTGAGCAGGCATTCAGGTGCGTGAAATCAGGGAAAAACGAGCGGTTGCTTAAGTGGAGCGTTTTGGAGCAACGGAAAACGTGATTGTATGTCGTAAGCTACTGGGAGAATTGGTAGGCGCGTGCGGATTTGAACCGCAGACCCCTACCGTGTCAAGGCGCCGCTTTACCCTAACGAACCTCACTAATTATTGGGCATTTTCTGAATAAAAGGGCCTCACCCGACCAATTACCCGACCAATTTCAAGAAGAGTCCTGTTAATCTTCAACTTGACCTCTGGACCCTGCTCTATTAATGTAAATCTGGTCAGACTAGTCAGCAAGGTGAATATTATGGCGCGAACAAAAAAGAACACTAAGCCGAGCACCAAACATCCAAGTCAACCGTGGCAACTGCAAACTGCCAAAGCACAATTTAGCGAACTGTTTCGTCGCGCTCGCACTGAAGGACCGCAGGTGGTCACCCGCCAGGGGAAGGAGCAGGTGGTGATCCTGCCAGCAGAGCAGTTTGCGCAATTAACTAAGCGTGTCCGCCAACCGAAAAGCCTGGTAAGGTTCTTCGCCGAATCGCCGCTCGCGAGCGTCACGCTCGATTTCACTCGCGACCCGGATTCAGGACGGGAGATCAAACTGTGAGCGGGTTTCTCCTTGATACCAACATTATCTCAGAACTCGTCAAACCCCGACCCGAACCAGGCGTAACAGCTTGGATTGAAGGTACGGACGAGTCGCTGCTTTACCTGAGTGTTCTGACCTTGGGTGAGATTCGACGCGGGATCGCCGCTCTTCCTCAGTCCCGACGTCGAGCCGCGTTGGACGCTTGGCTCGACAAAGATCTACGCGCGCGCTTCGAGGGCCGAATCCTGATTATTGATCACGAAGTGGCGGATCGCTGGGGCTTATTGACTGCGGCCGCTCGCAATAGTGGCATCGCATTGCCGGTCATTGATGGCCTCTTGGCAGCTACTGCCTTGGAGCACAATCTGACGTTGGTTACCAGAGATACTGGACAGATTCCTACCATGGGCGTGGCAGTTTTCAATCCGTGGGCACCGAATTAAAACTGCCTGTTGATCAATGTGGCTACATCGATTTGACTAACTAGGACGTTTCGGTGACGACACACTAGCACTGCACCTGATTGGTGTACTTGCTCAAGATAAAATGGCTGCCGCATGAAAACATCTAAGCAGCGCTTCCTCCACAAACTAGGCGAACAGATCCAGTTCAGCGATCGGAAGAAACGAAATCTCTTTTTGACCTTCAACGACGAAATCAAACTACTCCGAGCCTGTCAGACTGAAGACGTAGACACCTGCGAGCACTCATCATTGTCGCGGTCGACACTGGCGCTCGGTTCGGCGAATTGATACATCTCAAAAAAGCTCAAATAGACTTTACTGGCCCTGGGACCATCGTAGGATTACTCAACTATAAAGACCTGGGCGGCGACAAGCAGACTCGCAACGCAAAGATGACGCCGCGAGTTCGAGAAGCACTATTGGATATAATTAGCAACCCACCCAAAAAAGCTTTCAAAGTTCAGCGTGGTAAAAAACCATCCGAAGAGCTGGTATTCGGAATCTCCAACAACGTCCGCACCGCATGGGCCGGAGCACTCGAGGACGCCGGCCTTACTCACCTCGGCCTACATTTCCATGACTTGAGGCACACGCCTGGAACCAGAGTTAAGAAACTGATCGATCTCGTAGATATCGCAAACGCGCTCGGTCATAAAGATCCGAAAACGACGGCGCAGATCTACATTAACCATACCGATCAAGATTTGATTGATTTTGCAAGAGCCGTGGAACAGGCAGTCGATGCAGGATATAAACAAGCAATGTCCGAGGACATTAAAGCCGGATCTAAAGTCACGTCTAATTAGCTAATAATGAGGTTGGTTGCAACCACACCAAACCGCTCTTGAACTAGCTGATTTCTTCACAAAACTTGTGAATGTAGCATCGTACGAATACTTCGTTAATCGCCGCGCCAATTGTACGCATCTTTCGAGCACCCATAGGGCGACAAGTGGCGTGTGACACCATTCATGTTTCCGTTAATGTCTCCGTGGAAGAAGTAAGTATCGGCGTTTTGCGCCTTCGAGGTGGCCGGCGGAAATAAAAACCGAAACATAGCAAACAAGCTCTTCATCTCAGAAGAAACCGTGAAAGTCCATATCAAGCACATCATGGAAAATTTGGTTGCTGCGGATCGAACCCAGGCAGTCGCCATCGGCATTTGGCGCGGAATCATTCAACTCTAAGCTCGCTATCTCATCACTAAAAATAACCCTAAAGAGGTATTGCAAGTTACCAGTATCGCTGGATTCGGGGCTAACGCACAAAAGATACACTCATCCGGTTGAGTTCACAGAAAGTCTTTAAATAAGGAGCGTAGCCTGCAAAGGTTATTTTGTACTTTTCCCGATGGCCGACCCGGGCTTTGGCTTGTTGTTGTTGTTGCGTGGACTGGTGAGTGTCACGTTAGTTACGCAAGCCGTGGCCCAACTCACGACCGGCGTTAGTCTACTAAATCTATGCGTCGCGGGCATTGCGTTGTTAATCGGGGGCTGGGTTTCTTGACGACAATTGTCGCCATCGTGCTTGGCCTGGGTGTTGCTAAATGTGATCGTAATGTCGGCCGTGATTTCTTTCTTGGACCAGGTGCATTCTCATTCGACGCTCGGATGTTCGGCCGGCGTGAGATCAGGATTCCGGCTGTGCCTCAGCCGATAAACAAGCAAAATGGAAATCTAGACCAGCAAGGAAATTGACGCCAATCATCTTCATTACGGGACACAGCGATGTTCCTATGACAGTTCAGGCCAACAAAAGAAAGGAATCATCATGGCTCAAGCAGCAACAACAAACATCGTTCTCGTTCACGGCGGCTTCGTAGACGGTTCAGGGTGGGCAGGTGTCTACAGCCTGCTCAAGAAGGATCACTACAATGTCGCGATCGTTCAGAATCCGACCATCTCGCTGGCTGGCGATGTAGCGGCGACGAAGCTCGTTATTAACGAACAGGATGGCCCGGTGATTCTGGTGGGCCACTCCTACGGTGGCGCGGTAATTACCGAAGCTGGTACCGATCCAAAGGTTGTCGGCCTTGTCTACATTGCTGCCTTCGCTCCAGACAAAGGCGAGTCGGTGAACTCGCTCATCAAAGATCCCCCGCCAGACGCACCCGTGCCGCCAATCCTGCCACCAAAAGACGGCTATCTTTTTCTCGACAAGTCTAAGTTCCCCGCTTCATTTGCCGGCGACGTTGACGCGGAGAAAGCCGCATTCATGGCGGACTCTCAAGTTCCCTGGGGTGTTCAGGCACTCGGTGGTGAGATCAGCGAGCCGGCCTGGAAGAGCAAGCCGAGTTGGTACCTACTAACGACCGACGACAGAATGATTCCGCCAGCAGCTCAGCGCTTTATGTCTCAACGAGCCGGATCGACGGTCGTTGAGGTGGCGGGCAGTCACGCAATCTACGTGTCGCAACCGAATGCAGTGGCAGCGCTGATCAAACAAGCTGCTCAGGGAGCTGCGGCGGCAACCGCCGCGAGCTGAGTCGTGAAGCTGTTACGAACGGTAGAGGAGGAACATGAGCATAATCAGGCGTTTTATCTGCGTTCATCTGCGGCTAAAATCATCTTGCGGGGGCGCTCCTTTTCAGCCATCTCCTGCAGAGTAGTGTGAACCTTCAGCACGATCTCCTTTAATTCATCTAATTGCCGTGGAGATCGTTCTATTGCGGCCAGAATTGCGCTCGCGATATCGCTGCTCAGTTCATTAGCAACTGTCATACGGTGGGCCAATAGTCCCTGGTAGGTTGTCATTGTGTGGCCTCGAATCGTAGTCGGAACGCATTACGGCACTGTTAATTCCATCTTAAATCATGCGCGCGTCAGCTTTATTTGATGGAGATCATTTCAGCTCTTCAGAGTGAATTGGTTGTAAGCCGATAATATCCTCAGTAAGTTCACTTGATAGCCGGCCCCTGTTGGTCCAGCGGTAACAAATACTTAATCATCTATTTACAGCACTTTAACTCGCACGAGCTAAGGTTTCAGGTCTGAACGTGGACTTTCCGTCATTTCGTGAGGTCCACCTGGAATAAAATGAGACGAGTCACATGATCCTAATCATCGAGGATGATCCCGACATCGCGGAGGTGCTGCGTTATAGTCTTGAGAGCGAAAACCTCAAAACTCGTGTCGCGCTAACCGGAGAAGAAGGGCTGTCGGCCTCGCTCGATAAGCACAATCCGCCTTCGTTAATTCTTCTTGATCTACTGTTGCCAGGGATGAGCGGAATTGAAATCTGCCGGCGGCTCCGCAACGAATCGCAAACCCGTAGCACACCAGTCGTAATCGTAACGGCGAAAGCATCCGACAACGACATCCGTATCAGCCAGGAGTTGGGAGTCGCAGACTACATTACCAAACCATTCTCGGTGCGCGAAGTAATTTCGCGCGTTAACTCGCTCCTTAACGAGACCGAGACGTCATTAATCTATGAGAACCCGAACAAGCATTACAAAGGGGAGGATCACGATGCTGACAGGGCACGTATCAATTTCAAACCAATATTGACGCTCTGATTGAATCACTTCCCTTCACTCTTGGCCGCTCAAGTGCGGCTTTAAATGCTTCGTTCCTGAATTAGATGACAGCAGTCGACTGTGCAATCAAAAAATGGAAGCTCGAGAAAGTTGCGCTAAGTTCGCCGGTCGAAGAGTCAGTCGTGGCGGCCAAACTAAGCGAACTCGGTCGAGCATATTCGCGTGACGTGTTGGCTCTCTACGCTGCTGAGATTGGGCGTCGTCTAACGAGGTCAGTTTGAGATCGGCTCAGTGAGATGTTTGCGATCTTCCCGAGCAGCAAAGTCATCTGGCCAGTATTCGACCATTCGTGAGATCATTCCATTCTCGATTTTGAAGAACGAAATCACCCGCGCTTTCTGCGTACCATCAGTCACTGAAACGTCACTTACGGCTTCTGAGTCATTGCCGACGATCCTATTAACAGTAAATTGCCATCGTCCGTAGGCAGGGTATTGCTCGTTCATAGTTGCGAGGTTATCCCGTCCACGAATGCGTTCATTTGATTGCGGCCAGTCAAGGAAAAACTCCTGACTGATTAGTAAACCCACAGAACGAAAGTCGTTAGTGTTCATTCGCTCCCAGTATTTTCTAACCAGCTCCAAAGCGCTGTCTGTCATTTGGTCACCTTAGGTGTGTGAAGGCGAGAGACTCTGCTGACGTCTACTCGGTCTGTTTCATCCATTTTCAATTGGAGACTATTAAGTGAGGTACCTCGGTTTCGGATTCGGTCCCAGTGAGATAGCCCTGTACTATCTTTACACGCTTAAGATTTCGATAGTGCGGGAGGGTCTTGGACCAACCACTTTCGTTCAACTTCTTCTCATGTGAAAAGCTCTTGCTTCCTTTCAGTTTGTAACCCATAGTCAATTCCCCATTTGATTAAGTCGGAAGGCTACACATTCAATAACACGACCACTATTGGATCAGGTCACGATTTTCTAAAGATTATCGCCCGCCCCACTCTAATTCCGATTCCTCTATCTGTAACACCGAGTTCAGATGGATCAAAAAAATTCGGCCATCATCGATTGCCAACATTCCCGATCTTCTTAATTGCTCTGCGAAGTAGAATGCTAACGCAGAAAGGAAACGAGCTTAATGTTTTGTCCAAGCTGCGGCGCCGATGGTCAAGCTGCAAACGCCTTTTGTAAGCGTTGCGGTGACTGGCTTCCTGAGTTTAAGCGAAGATCGAGTGCGTTTGGGGGAGAGACACCGCAACAGAATGTCTTCACGGGACTGTTCATGAGTGCATTGAGCGCTGTGGTGGCACTCTTCTCAGCGATCGCGCTTTACGCAACCTACCTTGGTACTGACCAGGCAAAGTGGTCCATCTACCTTGCAGCGGCATTTTGTCTGTGCATAGCCGGTTGGCAGACGTCGAGTTTTGTAGTGGGTCTCAAGTTGAGGAGGAGGTTCAATCGAGCACGTGCAGGTGTAGAAGCTGACTCGCAACTAAAACAAGCCACGGACTCTCCAGCACTGCCGCCCGCCGAAATGTCGAACTTTGTCAGAGCGCAAAGTGTGACCGAGAACACGACTGAACTATTGCAGCCTTTGGATCGTCCTCGCGGTAATGGTGCGCAAAGCTCGAGAGAATGAAATGTATTGTCCAACCTACGGCACTCAAAATCTTGATGAAGCTGAGATCAGATTCTGTCGTTCCTGCGGCGCGGATTTACGCGCGGTATCGCGAGCGATCAATCGCAGTCTACCGGTTCGAGTAGCTGCCTCACTCGATGCTTACTTCGAGAACAGGTTTCAGCAGAACCTTCGGAACGGCATACCCTTATGGTGTTAGACTACCCGGAGGGCCGTGAATGACAGCGGGACGTTTCGAGTTATGTATGCACAGACATGGATGTCACCGAACAAGAGCAATTAACAAAGGAACTGCGGCAGAGCGAACATGATCTGCGGGAACGAGAGCGCGAACTCCTGCAGATTCTGGATCTCACACCACAGCACCTCGGTGTACTTGGACCAGATGGGACCCCACTTTACGCCAATCGCGTAGCGCTCGATTACTTTGGTGTCAGCATTGACCAATGGCGAGCGGACTCCCGAATTCATCTCGTTCATCCGGATGATCGTGAACGCTTTCTGGGCGAACGAAATACCCGATTTCTCGAGGGGACGCCTCATGAATTCGAAGCTCGGTTGCTGAGGTACGACGGGATGTTTCGCTGGTTTCTGTTCCGGTTAGTTCCCCTCAAGGACCACCGTGGACAGATAACACGTTGGTATGGAACAGCTACCGATATTGAAGACCGCAAGCAGACTGAAGACAGGCTTCAGCAGGAAAACGCGGCTCTCCGGGAAGAAATCGACGAAACCTCCATGTTTGAAGAAATCGTCGGAACCTCCCAGGCTTTGCAAACTGTACTCTCAAGCATTTCCAAAGTTGCGCCAACTGATTCCACAGTTTTGATCACAGGTGAAACGGGAACAGGCAAAGAGCTTGTTGCGCGAGCCATCCACCGACGATCGGGTCGCAGCTCCCGCGCGTTCATTACCGTGAACTGCGCAGCAATCCCCCGTGACCTGATCGCCTCGGAGTTGTTTGGTCATGAGAAGGGAGCCTTTACGGGAGCTACCCAAAGGCGGCTTGGCCGTTTCGAACTCGCCGACGGCGGAACGATTTTTCTGGACGAGGTCGGCGAACTCTCGCCCGACATTCAGGGTGCGTTGCTCAGGGTGTTGCAGGAAAGAGAATTCGAACGAGTTGGCGGAAGACAATCGATCCATGTCGATGTTCGCGTCATCGCTGCCACAAATCGGGATCTGAAGGCCGCTGTGGCTAATGGAACCTTTCGCCAGGATCTATTCTATCGGCTGAATGTATTCCCTATCGAGGCGCCACCGCTGCGAGAACGGAAAGACGACCTTCTCGTGCTGGTCGAGTATTTCGTGCAACGCTACGCAAAGCGGGCGGGCAAGAACATCCGCTCGATCGATAAGAAGGCACTCGCTCTGTTGCGGTCTTACGACTGGCCTGGGAACATCCGTGAGTTACAGAACATCATCGAGAGGTCCGTGATTCTAAGTTCCGGCGGAGAGTTTTCAGTTGACGAGTCTTGGCTTTCAAAAGAAACGTTCCCACCGGCATTTAGGATTGAAGCAACGGTGGATTCGAAGAATGGCATTGAGCCCCGTAGCGAGCGAGAGATTATTGAAGCGGCGCTTGTCGAGGCTAGAGGACGGATCTGGGGACCATCTGGCGCGGCCGCTAAGCTTGGAGTTCCGCCATCAACTCTGGATCATAGGATTAAAGCACTAGGGATCAATAAAAAGCAGTTCAAGTATCAGCTAAAAGCTCAAAACCACCAGACCTCCTAAAACCACCACATTTCACCAAATCCACAACTCTTCTCCAGTTCACATCTCTAGCTTAATTAGTCTTATCCGTCTGTTTCAGGGCAATTGACGAGTGGCAGAAAGCTTGCCAAGAAGATTTCCGTTCTTGGAGGCCGGTGGCTCATTCGAGAACCGTGTTGCATTCGTTGCCCGCGGTGACGTAGCGGCCGCTGCTGGCGGCCTGAAGACTAAACATTATCGTCGGGCCGAATGGGCGGGATTAATTTTGAATGATTGAAGATGAAAGGAATAGCAAGGTGGTATCCAACAATAAGAAACTGATCGCCGTGATCGGCGCAACAGGACAGCAGGGAGGCGGAGTTGTACGTGCCCTCCAAGCGAGCGGCCAATTCAAGGTGCGAGCACTGACTCGCAATCCAGACAAGTATCGAGGACTTGCAGATGAAGTCGTCGAGGCAGATTTAGGCAAACCGGAGACACTCAAGGCTGCGTTTGATGGGGCACACGGAGTTTTCCTGGTAACCAATTTTCAGGAAGCAGGAACGGAAGAGTTTAAGCAGGCGACTGCGGCCATACGCGCCGCGAAAGATGCCGGCGTCAGACACTTTATTTGGTCAACCCTGCCTGATGTAGAAGCCATCAGCGGTGGCAAGTTCAACGTTCCCCACTTTACCGGCAAGGCCAAAATCGATCGCATAGTGGAGGACAGCGGGTTTGAGAATTACACCTTCGTCATCGCTCCCTTCTACTACCAAAATCTTGCGGGCGCCATTGCTGCGCACAAGCAGGCGGACGGGTCAATGGGCTGGGCTCTTCCTCTCGATCCGACGCTGCGTGTAATTCACATGGGCGACATCAACGAACTCGGGAACATTGTGACCGGGGCATTCACACACCCGGATGAGGCAGGCAATGGTCAGTATCTGCCACTCGTCGGTGATTTCATGAGCTTCAATGAAATCGTTGAGAGCCTAAATCGACAGGGGCATAACTTTTCATACCAGCAGGTCCCCAAAGAAATCTTCGTTGGTTTCTTTCCCGGAGCACACGAAATTGCCGAGATGTTCAGTTACTGGGAAGCCCATACTTATCTGGGTTCGGATTCGTCCGATCAAATTGCGCTCGCAAACAAAGTAGCTGGCCGGGAACCGACTACGTTTTCGACTTGGGCTCGCGAGAATTTTCCCAAACAGCTCAACGCCCCTGATGGAGCATGACACCGAAATTGGTAAGGCTTTTGGAACTAACGAAAGGAAGCCGGGCTCAATGATTTATGGCAGACCAAAGCACAGAGGAAACAAGCCATGTCCTTTAGTATAGCGACCTTGCTGACCCGCAATCTTCAGGACGTCTTCGGTGAAAACGACCCCGGCCGTCGGCGCGCGGCGATCGACGAGATCTTCACCGAAGACTGCGTGTTCTACGAACCCAGCGGGCACGTCTACCATGGGCGCGAGGAGATCGATCGCGTCGCGGGCTCGATCCGGGCT